>Ga0207416_1002104_pt1 | contig 23002 bp, 18 predicted proteins | sample PaiPotPPM11metaG_FD_184107 | JGI IMG/M metagenome (GOLD analysis project Ga0207416, IMG submission 184107) | Iron sulfur acid spring bacterial and archeal communities from Banff, Canada, to study Microbial Dark Matter (Phase II) - Paint Pots PPM... ...
ACGCTGCCGGCAACCGCCTGTCCATGAGCGACGCCAGCGGCACCACGAGCTATCTCTACGACGCCCTGAATCGACCCACGCAGGTGACGGACGGCAACGGCAACGTCGTCCAATACAGCTACGACGCGGCGGGCCGCCGCACCCAGATCATCTATCCCAACGGCGCCCGGCCGCTGACCTACGCCTACGACGCCGCCAACCGCCTGAGTTCCGTCACCGACTGGAGCCAGAACGCGATCAGCTACGGCTACGACAGCGCCAACCGCCTCACCAGCGTGAGTCTGCCGGGCAGCACCGGCATCACGGACGCGCTGCTCTATGACACCGCCAACCGGCTGCAAAGCACGACCTGGAGCAAGAGCGGCAGCACGATCGCCCAGGCCAGCTACACGCTGGACCCCGCCGGCAACCGCAGCAGCAAGCAGCTCGCGGGCACCTACCTGCCGGCGGGCGCCGCGGGCACGGAATACTACTGCCTGGACGCGCTCAACCGCCTGACCAGCGTGCGCACGGCCGGAAGCTGCGGCGGCAGCCAAACGTACGGCTACGCCTACGACGCCGTGGGCAACCGCACCAGCATGACCACCAGCAGCGGCACCACGCAGTATGCCTACGACCTCGCCAGCCAGCTCACGAGCGTCACGCCGCCGGGGCAGGGCGCCACGACCTATGCCTACGATGCCAACGGCAACCAGACCACCAAGGGCAGCAGTGCGACCTTCTCCTGGAATGCGCTGAACCAGCTCACCGCGGCCACGCAGAACGGCCTGACCACCACCGACACGTTCAACGGCGACGGCTTCCGCTTCAGCCGCCACGACTCCAACGATGGCTCAACATCGACCTACACCTGGGACACGGCCGGCACCGGCCAGGTGCTCGACGGTGGCGGCGACCAGTTCCTCTACGGCGCCACGGGGCTCTACGCCCACATCCACGGCGACGGCACAACGTACTACTACCTGAGCGACGGCCTCGGCTCGGTGCTGGCCGAGGTCACGAGCAGCGGCCAGAACGCCGTGAGCTACCAGTACGACGTCTACGGCAATATCGTGGCCCAGAGCGGCAGCCTCTACGACGAGCGCCAGTTCGCCGGCGAGCAGGCCGACCCCACGGGGCTGACCTACCTCCGCGCCCGCTTCTACGACTCAACCACCGGCCGCTTCCTGTCCCGCGACCCCAGAGCGGGCGCGTCCTACAGCTACGCCAGCAACAATCCCGCCCTCAACCTCGACCCGACGGGGCTCTGCGATGCGGCGAGCGGCGAACTCTGCAGCGGCGGGGACGAGCAGGGCAGCAACCCCTCGCCGCTGGATGCACCGGGTCCAGGTTCGGGAAGCGATCTTGGCCCCGGCTCAGCCGACGCACAATCCGCCGCGTCCGCGGACGCCCAGCAGGCAGCCTTCCTCGCGGCCATCACGGCTGCGGCCGCGGCCGGCCCCAGCACAGCCGATGCGCAGTCCGTATCCGGACTCAGTTACTCCACCGCGGGTGCAGTTGATCCATACCCGCAGTCCAGCGCGGCTCCAAGATTCCTCGGCCCTCGCGCTCCCGTCCGTGAAGACAATGCTCGAACCCAAGTCGGCGTTATGCTACTCATAGGTGTCATCGATGTACAGACAGCACAATACCTGTACGACTCGATATCCTGTGCCAGTTCTGGAACTAGCTGCAACCATCCAGACGCTGATGGAAGGCACTATGAGAATAGAATTCAGGGAAACAGCAACCTAATACCTAGAGGTGTAACTGGATACTGGGATTACTACCTAGAATATACTGTAGCGGGGCCTGGTCCACGGGGACAAGCTAGGCTCGTCGTAGGGGCCAATGGCGAGGTATGGTTTACTGATAACCACTACAGAGATTGGTTCGAGCTTGTGCACTCATTCGCCGATCCGTGATGGGAGCGAGGCTACCACGACGGGTGGGGGTAATGCGCTGGCCGTGGCGGCTTCGTCCGGCTATGTACGTCCGCTCGACCGCCTATGCAGGCGCTATTTGGGCGCGGGCGAGCTGCCGGTATGCTGGGTTCGTCATTGGTCCGCGTGTGGAATGGGGAGTTATGATAGAAACTCGCTAAGTCCGCTTGAACTTCTGTCATGTGAGGGTCATCACAATGAACAATAGCCGTCGTGCAGCATGTTACATGTTGGCGGGTGCCGCGATCGGTACATTGGTGTTTACACGGGCGGCGACCAGAAACGGCGCTGCAGCGCTAATCCTGCGTGATCGTGATAGACGGGCATCGACGCGAGACATACTTGAGCCGCACGTAGAAGGGGTTAGCGGGACGATGAGTCAGTTACCATCTGACGACTTCCTGGCGGAGGTGGTAAAGGCGTTGGTCGCTCGGTCAGGCACGATCCATGGGCGATTTCGTGACGAGATAACACGTTCTTATACTGGTGTAAGAGAGACGATAGTTCTACAGCCTGGGCTATCAGATGCCGAATGCTCGCGGGTTGAGCGGATCGTTGAGACCAAGTTGCCAGCTGACTTCCGAAAATTTCTACAGTACCGCCTTCCGACTGGTACAAACTTTCCTAACTGGAGAGACGATGGCGATGAAGCACTTCAAGCATACGTAATGGCACCTGTGGATGCACTTATAGACGAAGTTGAGCTAAGTGGGCTCTGGATCGAGTCTTGGGGTAGTAGGCCACAGTCCCTGGTGGAGGCAACGGGCATGGCGCGGCGGAAGCTCATGAGCGCACCGAGGCTCCTTCCGATCTATGGTAATCGGTATATGATCGCCGGTTCGTACAACCAGAGCAATCCGGTGCTGTCTATTGCGGGGGCGGACATCATCTATTACGGAAACGACCTGGCCGACTATTTGTCGCATGAATTCAGAGTACCACGACCCGTATGGGCCGCAGATGCGCCACTGAGGATCGACCCGTGGGATACGTTAGTCAAGATGAATGATGGCTGATGGTAGCGACAGCATGGGACGTTCGCCTCACCATGGCCTCGTGAGCCTAACCTGCACGTCACGGGCATCAGCGGCGTCCAGGTCTACGACCCCGTCAACCGCCTGACCAGCGTGCGCACGGCGGCCAGCTGCGGCGGCAGCCAGAGCACGGGCTACGCCTACGACAACGCCGGCAACCGCACCAGCATGACGACGAGCAGCGGCACGACGAGCTACGGCTACGACAACGCCGACCAGCTCACCAGCGTGACGCCGCCGGGGAGCGGCGCCACGACCTACGCCTACGATGCCAACGGCAACCAGGCGAACAAAGGCGTGGGCGCCACGTTTAGCTGGAACGCGCTGAACCAGCTCAGTTCGGCCACGCAGAACGGCGACACCACCACCGACACGTTCAACGGCGACGGCTTCCGCCTCAGCCGCCACGACAGCAACGACAACAGCACCTCGACGTATACCTGGGACGCGGCCGGCAGCGGCCAGATCCTCGACGACAGCGGCGACCAGTTGCTGTACGGCGCGAACGGCAACCAAACAACCAGGAACCCGGCGTCACCTTTGAGCAGGCACGCCCCGACCGCAGCCAGATCGGAACGCTCGACGCCGGCTCGTCTCCTTCCCGCCCCGATTGGCGGATCGTGTCGTGCACCACGAGAGGATGAGGGCGGAGTGCCGAGCGCCGCTACGCAGTCGGCTGCCCCGCCTCCACAGCATAGCCGCGATCCTTCCAGCCGCCGGAGCCGCCGGCGAGGTTCAGCGCGTTCGCAAAGCCCTGCTGGCGCAGGAAGCGCGTCGCCCGCTCCGAGCGCATACCGCTCTGGCAGACTACCAGCAGCTCACCCGCGCGCGGCAGCTCGGCCATGCGGTCGGCAAGCTGACACTGCGGGATCGAAACCGCGCCGGGAATGTGGAAGGCCGCATACTCCTGCGGCTCGCGCACGTCGAGAATGAACGGCCGCTGCTGCTCGATGAAGGCCGGCGCTGCCTCGGGCGCTACCTCCGGCACGGCATCCATGCCGCGCGGCGAAGCCCAATCGGCCGCCATCTGGCCCACGTTCGTGGCGACGATCGCGTCCATGTTCAGCGGCTTTGCCGGCGCCGAGCCGGAGATCAGCTCCACGAACGTCTGTTCCGCGCCGCCGTGCTCGCTGCGCAGCGCCTCCAATACCGGGTTGTAGCGCCGCTCGAAGCCGATCGTCGTGCTGGGCCGGCCGCACATGCCCTTGCCGCAGGGGCCGTCGAAGTGGCCTGGGAAGACTTCCACCCAGTCCGGCAGCTCCAGCAGCCGGCTCACACTGTGGTACAGCGAACGTGCGCCCGCCTCGCCGCCGAAGTCCGGCCGGCCCACGTCGCCCACCAGCAGCGTGTCGCCGGTGAGCACCATCGAGGGCTCGTGGCTGCGCGCGTCGTTGATCACCAGCAGCGAGATCGCCTCAGGCCGGTGGCCGGGCGTATGCAGCACGCGCAGGCGCACCTGGCCGGCGTGCAACTCGTCGCCGTCGTCCAGCGGCCGGAAAGGATAGCCGACCTCGGCCGAGCGATGCAGGCACAGCTCCGCGCCCGTGGCCGCGGCCAGCGCCCGCGCGCCGGAGACGTGGTCGGCGTGAATGTGCGTATCGACCGTGCAGAGGATGCGGAAGCCGTGCTGCCGCGTCAACTCCAGATACGGCGCGACGTCTACGGCCGGGTCGACCACGATCACCTCGCGCGCCGGACGCGAGCCGACGATGTAGGCCGAGCAGCCGCAGTCTTCGTGCAGTTCCTGGTGAAAGTACATGTCCGGCATGGCGCGCTCCCTCAGCATGCGAACAGGTCAGGCGGCGTCTGAATGTGGGCAATTCTTGCACATACTCTAGCGCGCCGCGCCCGGCCCGCCAATCAGATCGGCAAAGAAGGCTGCAACGCCTGCGCTTTCCAGATGCGCGCGTGCAATAGAGCAGCGTGCGATGATCGTGCAAGCGGGCACCCGCGATCCGCCCGCGAAGGAGCGGCCGATGTTCGCCCAGGTCGTCGAAACACCCGCGCCCGCCGAAGCGCTGCCGCTGCAGGCGCGCGAACTGCCAAAACCCGCGCCCGGCGCCGGTGAGCTGCTGGTGCGCGTGCGCGCCTGCGGTGTCTGCCGCACGGATCTGCACGTGGCCGAGGGCGATCTGCCGCCGCACAGGCGCCCGATCGTGCCCGGCCATCAAGTCGTCGGCATCGTCGAGGCGATCGGGCCGGCGCACGTAGCTGCAACCGGCAGCAGCCAGGGTGAACCACGCGCTCCACTGCCCACTGCCCACTCCCCACTGCCTCAGCCAGGCGATCGCGTCGGCGTGGCCTGGCTGCACCAGACCGACGGCGTCTGCCGCTTCTGCCGCACGGGGCGCGAGAACCTCTGCGAGCAGCCGCTCTTTACCGGCTGGGACGTGGACGGCGGCTACGCCGAGTACGTGGTGGCGCCGGGCGGCTTTGTCTATCCGCTGCCCGAGGGTTTCTCCGATGAGCAGGCGGCGCCGCTGCTCTGCGCCGGCATCATCGGCTACCGTTCGCTGCGGCTGGCCGGGCTGGAACGTGGCGGGCGGCTGGGACTGTACGGCTTCGGCAGCGCGGCGCACGTGATCATTCAAGTTGCCGTGGCGCGCGGGCTGGAGGTCTATGTCTGCACACGCGACGCGCCGCACCGGGCGCTGGCGCAGGAGTTGGGCGCCCGCTGGGCCGGAAATACCTTCGACGCGCCGCCGGTGCCGCTCGACGCGGCGATCATCTTCGCGCCGGCGGGCGAGATCGTGCCGGCGGCGCTCAAGGCCGTGGACCGCGGCGGGCGCGTAGTCTGCGCCGGCATCCACATGAGTCCGATCCCCTCGTTCTCCTACGATGACCTCTACTGGGAGCGGCAGATCCTGAGCGTGGCGAACAACACGCGCGCAGACGGTCGCGCCTTTTTGGAGGAGGCCGTGCGCGTGCCGGTGCGCTCGCGCGTGCAGACCTTTCCGCTGTCCGACGCGGGCGAGGCGCTGCTGGCGCTGAAACACGACCAGATCCGCGGCGGCTCGGCGGTGCTGCTGGCATAGCAGCGTTCCGGCCCCTCGGCCGGCTTTCGATTTCTGGCAGAATCGGTGTCGATTCTTGCTCCCAGGCGACACGCGCCAGCGCGGCGGCGGCCGTCTGGACGGGCACGCTGGTGCGCAGCCGCCCGTCGCGCGGGTCCGTCCCGGCCGGCGGGGCGGCTGCGTGCGCCCAGACCACCCCCATCGCGTCTACGCCGATGCCCCATACTTGTGATGAAGCGCAAGCCGCCGCGGGAAGGGACCGATTCGGCGCAAGTCGAATTAGGGTTGGGTGTCTGGATGCCCGCGACGGTTTGCGACACCGCATCCTGTTGTCTACAGCACCGGCAGATAGCGCTTCAGCTCGAAGTCGGTGATCGCGCTGCGGTAGGCTTCCCACTCGATCAGCTTGTTCTGCACGAAGCTCTCCATCAGGTGCTCGCCCAGCGCGTTGCGCAGCAGCTCGCTGCCGGCTGCCGCCTCGATCGCCTCATGCAGGTCGCCGGGCAGTTGATCGATGCCGCGGCTCTGGCGCTCGTCCGGGCTCATGGCGAACACGTTCGCCTCCACCGGATCGGGCAGCGGGTACTCCTTCTCGATGCCGTCCAGTCCGGCGCCCAGCATCGCGGCGAAGGCCAAATAGGGATTGCAGGCCGGGTCGGGCGCGCGGTATTCGATCCGCATCTGATCGGGCCGGCCCGTCTTCAGCTCGGGGATGCGCACCAAATTCGACCAGTTGCGCCGCGCCGCCCAGGTCAGATAGACGGGCGCCTCGTAGCCGGGCAGCAGCCGCTTGTAGGAGTTCACCCACTGGTTGGTGACGAGCGTGATCTCGCGCGCGTGGCGCAGCAGGCCGGCCACGTAGCCCTGCGCCACGGCCGAGAGATGATACGGCGCGGCCGCGTCGTAGAAGGCGTTGGTTTCGCCGCGAAACAGCGACTGGTGCGTGTGCATACCGCTGCCGTTCTGGCCGGCCAGCGGCTTCGGCATGAACGTCGCGTAGACGCCGTGCCGCAGCGCGACCTCTTTGACCACCATGCGGTAGGTCATCGCCGCGTCGGCCATCGTCAGCGCATCGGTGTAGCGCAGGCCGATCTCGTGCTGGCTGGCAGCGACTTCGTGGTGGCTGTATTCGACGCCGATGCCCATCGCCTCGAGCGCGAGCACCGTCTCGCGGCGCAGATCGCTGGCCACGTCGAGCGGCGTCAGGTCCAGGTAGCCGCCGTCGTCCAGCCCCACGGTGCTTTCGGCGTTCTTGAAGTAGAAGAACTCCAGCTCCGGCTCCACATAGAAGGTGTAGCCGAGCTTTGCGGCGCGTTCGAGGTTGCGGCGCAGCACGTAGCGCGGGTCGCCCTCGAACGGCGTGCCGTCGGGGAGCTGGACATCGCAGATCAGCCGCGCCACGGCCTGCGAGCGCGGGCGCCAGGGCAAGACCTGGAAGGTCGTCGGGTCGGGCATGGCGACCATATCGGTCTCGTCGTGGCGGGCGAAGCCTTCGATCGCCGAGCCGTCGAAGATCATGCCTTCTTCCAGCACGTTCTCCAGCTCTTCGACGGTGATCGCCAGGCTCTTAAGCGAGCCGATGATGTCGGTGAACCAGAGGCGGATGAACTTCACGTCCTGGTCGCGGGCGTGTTGCAGGACGTAGTCCTTGGTTTCGCGGCGCTCTTGCTCGTCGTTCATGTGGGCTGTTTCCTTGCTTGCGGGGTGGTCGGCCCTCATCCTCTCGCCTCTCCTTCTCCCAATCCTGGGAGAAGGAGACGATCCGGCGTCGTGCGTTCCGTGGCCGGCGCGGTTAACCCTGCTGCCGCGCGTTGCGTTCTTCGATCGCTATGGTTAACCCGATGCCCTTCGGAGCGCTCCAAGCACGATCGCCCCTTGCCCCCAATACTAGGAGCAAGGGGAAGGGGGAATGGGGGCCGGCGGCGAAGGCCCGCGGAGCGGTTTGCTCCACGGGCCGTTGCGCTTCGCGTCGCTTGTTACTCCAGGCCTTTCCGCGCCTACGCGTCGAAGTACTGGGCGTACTCCCACGGGTGCGGGCGCAGGCGCAGGCCGTCGACCTGCTCGCGCTTCATCTCGAACCACATGTCGAGCACGTCCGGCGTGAACACGTCGCCTTCGAGCAGGAAGGCGTGGTCTTCCTCCAGCGCCCGCAGCGCCTCTTCGAGCGAGCCGGGCACCGTCGGGATCTCGCCGGCGAGCGGACCTTCCAGCTCGTAAGTATTCACATCCAGCGGCTGGCCGGGGTCGATCTGGTTGCGGATGCCGTCGAGGCCGGCCATCGTCAGCGCGGCGAAGGCGAGGTACGGGTTGCAGGATGGGTCTGGCGGGCGGAACTCAACGCGCTTCAGTTTCGGGCTCTCCGAGATCATCGGGATGCGGCAGGCGGCGCTGCGGTTGCGGGCCGAGTAGACCAGGTTCACCGGCGCCTCGTAGCCCGGCACCAGCCGCTTGTAGCTGTTGGTCGTGGGGGCGCAGAAGGCCATCAACGCCCGCGCATGCTTCAGCAGGCCGCCGATGTAATATTTGCAGCTCTGGCTGATCTTCGCGTAGCCGTTCGCGTCGTAAAACAGCGGTTCGCCGCCCTGCCAGAGGCTCTGGTGGCAGTGCATACCGGAGCCGTTGTCGCCGTAGAGCGGCTTGGGCATGAACGTCGCGACCTTGCCGTGACGCCGCGCTACGTTCTTGACGATGTACTTGTACATCATCACCTTGTCGGCCATCTTGCGCAGCGTGTCGAAGCGCATGTCGATCTCGCACTGGCCGGCGGTCGCCACCTCGTGATGGTGCACTTCGACGGGGATGCCGGCGGCGACCATCGTCAGGATCATCTCGCTGCGCAGATCCTGCAATTGGTCGTGGGGCGGCACGGGAAAGTAGCCCTCTTTGGCGCGCAGCTTGTAGCCGAGGTTGCCGCCGCTCTCGGCGCGGCCGGTGTTCCAGTTGCCTTCGCTGCTGTCGACCGAGTAGTACGCCTCGTTGGTGGAGGCGCCGTAGCGCACGTCGTCGAAGACGAAGAACTCGGCCTCGGGGCCGAAGTAGACCGTATCGGCGATGCCGCTGGCGCGCACGTGCGCCTCGGCCTTGATGGCGATGTGGCGCGGATCGCGGGTGTAGCGTTCTTTCTTAATCGGGTCGAAGATATCGCAGATCAGCGAGAGCGTCGGTACGGCGGTGAAGGGGTCCAGCACGGCGCTGTCGGCGTCCGGAATCAGTACCATGTCCGATTCCTGGATCTTCTGGAAGCCGCGGATGCTGGAACCGTCGAAACCGAGACCGTCGCGCCAGACGCCGGCGTTGGCGTCGTCGTGCCCGTCGATCTCGTTCACATGAATCGAGAAGTGCTGCCAGGTGCCGGGCAGATCGACGAACTTGAGATCCACGATCTGGACGTTATTCGCCTTGATGAACTGCTGAATCTCCCTCGGGGTCAACGCCGCGCCTCCTCGGACACTCTGGACTCTCTCGTGCTGCCGTCCGGCCCTCGGCCACGGCACAGGGCTCAGACTACGCCACGGATGTTTCCTTTGTGTTTCAATGCCGTTTCCGGTCGGGGAAATTGGCGGGCCTAACCCCGCCGCGCGTGAACGCGCGTCTCCCTTCCCGACACGGGAAGGGTTTATCGGAGGACGAACGGCTGCTGTCAGTCCGACCCCTTCCGTATGTGTCATGCAGGAAGGGGAAAGCCGAGCGCGTGCGCGAGGAGGGGCGGGCGGCGCGCCGTGTTATACCGTTGAGGCGCGAACAGGTGTACTGGCGTTATGGTATGCTAACGGTAAGCGGCAGTTTGCATCCCACTTCCGTGGCTCGTGCACACGCGCTGGCGCCGCGTGCGCCAAACGCTGTATCGACGTAACCGACCTTGTTGCGAGCGGTGTAATGGGATACTATCCGATGCAGGGCGTAAACGCGTGATCATTTATCCAGCGGAGGGTTCGGCCATGATCCTCGTCGTCGACGACGACCCGAAGATCCGCCGGCTGCTCAAGGTCGAGCTGCGTGCGCACGAATACCGCACCGCCGAGGCCGCCAACGGCAACGAGGCGCTCGACCAGTTCGACAAGCGCAAGCCGTGGTTGGTGCTGCTGGACCTGATGCTGCCCGACATGGACGGCCTCGAAGTGCTGCGCCGCATTCGCGAGCACTCGCCCACACCCGTCGTCGTTGTCAGCGCCAAGACGGCCGACCTCGACCGCATCAAAGGACTGCAACTCGGCGCCGACGACTACATCGTCAAGCCGTTCAACCCCGAAGAGGTCGTGGAGCGCGTGAAGGCGGTGCTGCGCCGCACACGCCAGCCGCGCCGCCGCACCGAGGGTCGCCGCGTCGATCTCGATAACGTCGTGATCGACCTTGACGGCCACAGTGTGACGGTGGAAGGCCGGCCGGTGGCGCTCTCGCCCAAAGAGTGGCAACTGCTGGAGCAGATGGCGACGCACCCCGGCCGCACGCTCTTACACGAGGATCTGCTCGAAAAGACCTGGGGGCCGCAGTACCGCGACGACGTGCAGTTCCTGCGCGTCTGGATCAGCCGGCTGCGCCAGAAGATCGAGCGCAATCCGGCGCAACCGCGACTGATCCGCACCGTGCAGGGCGTGGGCTACGTGCTGGATACCTCGCCGCAGCCGCCGGATTTTCCCCAGGCGTTGGTGGCGAGCTCGAACAATAGCTGAGCCGCCGGCGCTATCCCCGACCGAATGCCACGCTCGCGGAAATCGTTGCGCTGTAGCTGTCTGGCAGGGCACCTAACCCTGCTTTGCCTGACGGCAAAGCTGTCCCTTCCCGAGGCGGGAAGGGACTCTTGGAGCGCTCCAGACTCCGTGCGACGGCGCCGGGGCTGCGGTGTCCTTGTGGGACGCGCGATGGGTGATCTCCAACCAGCCCGTTGATCCTCGAACCCACCCTTCCTGTGTCGGGAAGGGACAGACCTCGCTTGCGAGGTCAGGGTTAGGCGCCCCGCCAAGCCACTGCGCAGCGCCCAGGCCTCCCAACTCGACGTAATATTTCAGAACGTATGTACGATCGTGCTGTAATGTAGTAACAGCTCGGGGCGCACGGGCGCCCTGTTCGGCGGGAGGCGAACGATCATGGCCCGGCCAGCGGCGAACGGCATGCCAACGCTTTTTCCCGGTCTCTCCTACCGCGATGCCCAGGCGGCGATCGTCTGGCTGGAGCGGGCGTTCGGCTTCGAGGAGCTGCTGGTTGTACCCGGTCCGAATGGCGGCGTCGCGCACGCCGAACTCCGGTTCGGCAACGGCGTGCTGATGCTCGGCAGCCTGCGCGACGCCGATGCCGGCCTGCGGCAGCGCGCTCCGTACGTCTACGTCGCCGATGCCGACGCGCACCACGACCGCGCCAAATCCGCCGGCGCCGAGATCACGACACCGCCGCACGACAACGACTACGGCGGTCGCGGCTACGCGGCGCGCGACCTTGATGGCAACGAGTGGTATTTCGGCTCCTATCGCCCGGCGCTCTGACGCGGGCGACGGACAAGGGGCGCCGGAAGCGGAGCAATCGTCATGACCACGCTGACAGGGCAGATCGCGCAGGCACGCTTCACGTTGACGCACTGGCAGGAGCGGCCGTTCAGCGAAGCGGGCGACGGACCGAGCCTGACCCGAGGCAGCTTCGTGATCGCCTATCAGGGCGACCTTCAGGGCGAAGGCGTACTTGAGGAGTTGAAGGTCTATTTCGCCGACGGCTCGGCCACCATCTACGGGATCGAGCGTATCTCGGGCGGCGTGGGCGGCCGGGCGGGCAGCTTTGTGCTGGAGCACGTCGGCACCTGCCGCAACGGCGTGGTGACCTCGAAACGTACCGTGGTGCCCGGCTCCGGTACCGGGGAGCTTCAGGGTCTGCGCGGCGTGATCGATGTTGTCTCCGGGCAGGCTGCCGCCTTCGCGATCACGTTCCACTACTGCTTCGACTGACTGCCGTGCGGTTACGGCGTTGGCGCCTGCGCCGCGGCCAGGCACGCGCTGTCGGTCGCGGCTGTACCGCGAAGCGCGCAGGCATGCGCCCCTACATTCATGCCGCCATGGCGGCATGGCGGCCCTCGCATGGCTCCCCGCGACGGTGCGTCATCTGCTACCGAGCCCGCCCGAACCGGGTGTAGAATGGCGCCGCGCCGGACGGCGGTTGGCAGCACGGCAGGAGGCATGGCGTGAACGGACGCGCGGCGATCTACCACGGCCCAGAGCAACCCTTCGAGCTGCGTGAGTTTCCGCTGCCGCCGCTTGAGCCCGATGCGATCATGGTCAAAGTTTCGATGGCGGGCATTTGCGGCTCCGACCTGCACATCTGGCGCGGCGAGATCCCCACCCGCTTTCACCTCCCCGCCGGCCACGAGATGACCGGCCGCGTCTACCAGCTCGGCGAAAACGTGCGCACCGACTCGCTGGGCAAGCCGCTGCGCGAGGGCGACCGCATCGCCTACGCCTACTTCTACCCGTGCCGCCGCTGCTACGTCTGCCTGCGGGGCGAGCTGGCCGCCTGCCCCAATCAAACACCCGCCGTGAAGCTGGGCGAGGCGCCTTACTTCACCGGCGCCTTCGCCGACTACTACTATCTGCGGCCCGGTCACTGGGTCTACCGCGTACCCGACGACCTGCCGGATGAGCTGGTGGCGCCGGTCAACTGCGCCCTCTCGCAGGTGATGTTCGGTTTGCAGAAGGCCGGCGTGCGCCTGGGCGATACCGTGGTCTTGCAAGGCGCGGGCGGCCTGGGCCTGAACGCTGCGGCGGTGGCGCGCGAGATGGGCGCGGCGAAGGTGATCGCGATCGACGGCGTGGCCGGCCGGCTGGAGATCGCCAAACGCTTCGGCGTCGATCACACGATCAACATCAACGACGTCGATACGCCGGAGAAACGCATCGCCGCGATCAAAGAGCTGACCGACGGCGTCGGCGCGGACGTGGTCTGCGACTTCGTCGGCTTCACCGCCGTGATCCCCGAAGGCATCGAGATGCTGCGCTTCGGCGGCACCTATCTGGAAGTCGGCACGATCAGCACCGATGCCAGCGTCACGCTGCAGCCGGCACGGCTGGTCTTCCCCAGCAAGAAAATCATCGGCATCTATCACTATGAGCCGTGGACGATCCCCACCGCGCTCGACTTCCTGCAGCGCACGCGGCACAAATACCCGTTCGAGGCGATCGTCTCCCACAAGTACCCGCTGGAGCAGATCGACCAGGCATTTGCAGAAGCCGAATGGCTGAACCGCGCCGCCAGCCCGACGGCGGTGACGCGCGCCGTGATCGCCTGGTAGGCGGAGCCGTCGGCCCTCGCCCTCACCCCCGTCCCCTCTCCCAATTCTGGGAGAGGAGCGATCCGGCGTCGGGCGTTCCGATCGGTTTGCGGGTAACCCGACGCTCTGCTGGATCGCTCTACGCCGGATCGCCCCTTTCTCCATCCCAGATCGCGCTTTGCGCGATGTCAGAGATTGGGAGAAAAGGGACGGGGGATCGAGGGCCGACTGCCAACTCGGCGTACCGGAAACAGCCCACGACGTGATCGTTGACCAAGCCCGTGGCCTGCATGAAGGCGTAGCAGATCGTCGAGCCGACAAAGCGGAAGCCGCGCCGACGCAGCTCCGCGCTGAGCGCGTCGGACTCGGCGGTGCGCGCCGGCACCTCGGCAAGGCTCTGCCAGGCGTTCTGCCGCGGCGCGCCGCCGATGAAGCGCCAGAGCCAGGCGTCGAAGCTGCCGCACTCCCGCTGCACGGCGAGAAACGCCCGCGCGTTGTCGATCGCCGCCGCGACCTTCAGCCGGTTACGCACGATACCGACGTTGCCGAGCAGTTCGGCAACCTTCTCCGGGCCGTAGGCGGCGACGCGCGCGGGGTCGAAGCCGTCGAAGGCCGCGCGGTAGTTGTCGCGCTTCGCCAGGATCGTCTCCCAGCTCAGCCCCGCCTGGGCGCCTTCCAGCACAATGAACTCAAAGAGGGCGCGTTCGTCGTGCAGCGGCGTGCCCCATTCGTTGTCGTGATAGGGCACGCTCAGAGCGGTGCGCGCCCAGCCGCAGCGGCTCGGTTCGGTCATCGGTGCATGCTCCGTGGCATCTGCCGGCGCTGGCGGCGCGAGGTGCCGAGGGTATTGTAGAGCCAGGGGCGATTGCGCGGCCCTCACTCCCCGTCCCTTCTCTCCCAATCTCTGACATCGCGCAAAGCGCGATCTGGGATGGAGAAAGGGGCGATCCGGCGTAGAGCGATCCAGCAGAGCGTCGGGCTAACCGTGTGGTGCCCGGAACGCTGCGTGCCGGATCGGCGCCTGCGCCCCGCGTGCAACGCATAGGCGCAGGCGCCAGGCGCACCGGGGGTGGGCAGCCGGGCGTCCTGTGCGGCTGCTCCGCGGGCGGCCGGGGTGGCCCGCCGCCGGGGCTGGGACCGTGCCGTGCAGGGCGCGGGCGCGGCGGTCCGTGCGCCCCGCGCTGCCCACGGCGCCGGCCGGCAGCGGCGCCGCGCTCGGGCTGGGCATGCCCGGGCCTCCCGGCGCCCGGCCGGGCCCATGCGGGCGCACCGGCCCGTTCCCAGCCTGCAGGACCGTGACCATACACGAGGGTGAGGGCCGACCGCCGGGTCGACAACGGCCTGCCGGGCGCCCGTTCCCTTTATCGTCCGTGCTCGCACGGGCGCTCGCAACTCCGGCGCGTATACTCGCCAATTAGATAGCGGCGGCATAGTGCCGCCGGCCGCGAGGTTGACCATCGTGCAGATTCCCGAGATTCAGCGGCTGCTGGCCGAGCGCGGCATCGACGGCTGGCTGTTCTGCGACTTCCGCCACTCCAACCCGATCGCCTATCAGGCCCTGGGGCTGCGCACGCAAATCGTGACGCGGCGCTGGTACTATTTCGTGCCGGCGCGCGGCGAGCCGCAGGGCCTGGTCAGCGCCCTCGAGCCGCACGTCCTGGACGATCTGCCCGGCGAAAAGCGCATCTACCGCTCCTGGCAAGAACGCGAAGCCGGGATCGACGCGCTGCTCACCGGCGCTGCCCGCATCACCGCCGAGTACTCGCCGCGCAACGCGATCCCGTACGTTTCGCGCGTCGATAGCGGCACGGTGGAGTTCCTGCGCTCGCTTGGCAAGGAAGTCGTCAGCTCTGCCGATCTCGTGCAATATGTTGTCGCCCGCTGGAGTGACGAACAGCTCGCAAGCCACCTTGCTGCGTCGGAGCGGATCATGCGGGCCAAGGACCACGCCTTCGCTTACATCGGCGAGCGGCTGCACGCCGGCGCCGCGCCCACCGACTACGAAGTCCAGCAGATGATGTGGGCCGATTTCGCGGCCGACGGGATCGAGGCGGACGATCCGCCGATCGTTGCGACCAACGCCGACGCCAGCAATCCGCACTACCTGCCAACAGCCGACAACGCCACGCCGATTCGCGAAGGCGACGTGGTGCTGATCGACTTCTGGGGCAAGCTCAAACAGCCCGGCGCGGTCTACGCCGACCACACGTGGATGGCCTACGCCGGCCGCGTCGTGCCGCGGCGCCAGGCCGAGGTCTTCGCCGCCGTGGCCGCGGCGCGCGACGCCGCGCTCGAGCTGGTGCGCCGTCGCATGGCAGATGGCCAGACACTGCGTGGCTTTGAGGTCGATGACGCGGCGCGGGCGGTGATCGACGACGCCGGCTTCGGTGAATACTTCGTGCACCGCACGGGCCACAGCATTGGTCTGGAAGTCCACGGCGACGGGGCCAACATGGACAACTTCGAGTCGCACGACGACCGGCTGCTGCTGACGCGCACCTGTTTCTCGATCGAGCCGGGCATCTACCTGCCCGACTTCGGCGTGCGCAGCGAAGTCGATGTCTACATCCACGACGACGGCCGGCTCACGGTCACAGGCGGGCCGCCGCAGCGGACGATGACGCCACTGCTTTGAAGCTGTCAGTGCGCAGGAGCGTTCTGCGGCGCACGGCGGCGTTCCGGGGCACCTAACCCTGACTTCGCAAGCGAAGTCTGTCCCTTCCCGAAACGGGAAAGGGACTTCTGAAGCGTTCCCAGCGTCGAGCGACGGCAGCGGGGCTCGGGTGTTCTCGCGGGACACGCGATGGTCAGCCTCCCGATCGTGTGTCTTCAAACCAACCCTTCCAGTTTCGGGAAGGGACAGCTTTGCCGTCAGGCAAAGCAGGGTTAGGTGCCGCGGCTGGTCGCCCGTCGCCGAAGCGCTACGGCGGCGTCACCGTGATCGTGCCGCTCATCCCTTGCAGGAAGTGTTGGCGGCAGTAGTACCTGTAGGTTCCCGGCGTGGAGAACGTGAAGTTGTAGGTCTGGCCGCTGCCCAGCACGCCGGAATCCCAGAGGCCGTCGCGGCTTGTCGTCGTATGGAAGTTGAGGCCCTTGTTCTGCCACGTCACGGTCGTGCCCGCCGCGATTGTGATGTTTCCTGGATTGAAGTGGTTGTCGAGCATCACCACGCTGGACCCGCCGCTCGACGTTCCGGCCAGGCTCCCAGCGGCCGGCGTTGGCGTCGCGGCTGGCGTGCCACCGGGCGACGTATGGCCGTGGTCGCCGGGCGCCGGGCTGCCGCCCACGGGCAGCGGCGCGGCCGCGCCGTGCGAGCTGTGGCCGGCGTCCGGCGAGACAGGCTGGTAGCCGTCGTACTGCAAGACGGTGGACATGCCGTTGGCGGCGTGGTTATTGATGTGGCAGTGGAACATCCAGACGCCCGGGTTGTTGCCCTCAACTTCGAGGTCATAGCGCTCGCCGGGCGCGATGCTGACCGTGTCCTTGGTGAGCTGCGCCGCCTCGGGCACGGGATTGCCGTCGGTGGCCACGATCTTGAAGCTCTGCCCGTGCAGATGCATGGCGTGCACGAGATTGCCGAGATTGATCAGACGAATGCGGATGCGCTCGCCCGGCGCGATCTCCATCGGATCGACCGCCGTACCCACCCGGCCGTTCATCAAAAACAGGTCGGGTTGCAGGGCGCCGCCGCGGCCGTTGCCCGCGTCGCGGTGCAGGATATCGGCCTGGCCCAGCGCCACCTCAGGTGTGAAGTCCAGCGCCTTCTCGGACAGGATGTAGGTGAATTCGCGGTCGTAGTGCACCGGCTCCGGCGCGGCCGGGTCGATGATGAAGGCGCCGAACAGGCCGAGCTGCATCTGCGCATCGGTGTCCGTGTGGCTGTGGTACATGCGGGTGCCGGGGTTCGTGGCGTAGAACTGATACCAGAAGTCGCCACCCGGATCGACCGGATCCTGGGAGAGTCCAGGCACGCCGTCCATATCGCTCGGCACGTCGATGCCGTGCCAGTGAATCGTCGTCGCCTCGGGCAGATGGTTGATCAGGTGCACGCGCACCAGATCGCCTTCGGTGACGCGCAGGGTTGGCCCGGGAATCTGGCCGTTGTAGCCCCAGCCATCGACGACGAGGCCGGGCTGGATCTCCCACTTGACCGGCTCGGCGGTGAGCGTGAACTCACGCACCTGGCCCTGGCGGTGCGCAGCGTGGGCGTGCTGTCTGCTGCCGGAGATGGCGCCGTCGGCCACGGCGGCGATCGAGATCAGGGCAACAGCTAAAGCGAGGAACATAAGTTTACGCATCTGAATGATTCCTGCTCGCGCGCGGAGCCGGGGGCATGCCCCCGGCTCCGGCTGCGAACCACTTGCAGCAAATCTCGTAGCACGCGCTACTGGACGGTGATTGTCGCGGTCATGTTTTGCGGGGCGCCGCCGTGCAGCAGGCAGCGGTACTGATACGTGCCCGGAGGCGCGTTGATGGTGAGCGTGAAGGTGCTGCCCGGGAAGAGGATGCCCGAGTTGAGGAAGCCGGTGCCGTCGTAGCTGTTGCCGCCCTGCGGCTGCGCCACCATCGCCGGGAAGACGATTTGCGGCGGGCCGGCGGGCTGCGGCCGCACGTCCACGAGATCCGGCGGCGGCGCGCCCGAGGTGAACGTCACCGTATGAATCTCACTCGGGTCGGCGACGGTAAACGTCACGGTGTCGCCCTGATGCACGGTGATGTTGCCGCCCAAGAACTGCAGGGCCGAGACACCGTTCGTGATCTGCACGCCTGCGGTGACCGGGTAGAGCGTCGATCCATTGCTCAGCGCCACGGGGCCTGGCTGCGGGATCGGCGGCCCGCCGGCGGAGGCCGCTGCGGTAGCCGCGGCGGTCGCCGCGACGAGATCGGCCTGGCCGCGGGCCTTCTCTTTATCCGGCGTCTCGCTCAGCGTTGATCCGGCGGCCTGGACGATGATCGTGCCGGGCATTGCCGGGCCGTGGATCGGACAATCGTAGGAGAAGACGCCCGCCGTGTTGAAGGTCAGCGTCATCGGTTTGCGCTGGTCCGGCGGATCCTGCGAAACGGGCAAATTAATTTGCTGCGTGGGATCGAAGACCGTCGGCGGGTTGGGACCGGGCGGGAAGGGGAAGTTCGGCGCCCCCACGTCGATTTCGCCGTTCGGCAGCGGGGCAAAGCCCATCTCGAAGACGGTCGGCGTGTGGCCATTGTCAAACGAGACCCCGTGCGGCTCGGCGCTCGGGAACGTCCAGCTCACCGTGTCGCCCACGTTGACCGTGACCACGTTGGGGAAGTACCAGTTGCCCGACACGATGCCGCCCGCGATGTCCGCGCCAGCCTGCACGTTCCAGGTTTGTGCGGCCAGTGCAGGGTGTGTGCCCAGCCGGCTCGACGCGCCGGCCGCGCTGATCAGCGCCAGCGAGCCGAGCGCCAGGCCCAGGGCCAATGGTCGCCGCATGGTTCGGACCTCCTGTCCTTTGCGTTAACGCCCGGTCACCAGCGTCTTAAGGCCGCGTGGCGTTCGCCGCATATATTACCGTCCGGTCGAGCTTCATTGCAATTTTAAGGAGCGCAATTCCTGGAATGGTTTCGGAGTTATATCGCGTCCATACCAATCGACGTACGAGCCGTCGGTTGATTGGCGACCTTGCGCCCATTCCCGCGGCCGCTGGTCGATTTGGGACCAGTCACTATGATGAACGACGGGAACGCCACGAATGGGCCGTCGTCTCGGTGCGTTCGTCTCAATTCATCTACGGTCGTCTATGCCTTGTGCTGTTCCGGCCGCGTTCGCGGGCTGCGCGGGGGATATCGCCGCCCATGCGACGTTGCCCGTGCTGGCGCTCAGCGCGGCGCAGCCGCCGGCGTTCTTCCTGTTGATGCGCGCCGCGATGCTCGGTGAGCTGCGCCAGCGCTCGCGGGCTGGACGAGGCCACGATCGCCCGCCGGCACGCTGCTCGGCCCGCGACTCGGTGCGCTGCTCGGCGGCGCCGTCGTGATCGAGATGTTATTCGCGTATCCGGGGCTCGGCCGGCTGGCTTTCAGGCCGCGCTCGCCCGCGACTATCCGCTGGCACAGGCGCTCTTCCTCATCGGCGGCGTGGCGATCGTGCTGCTCAACGCCGCGGCGGATCTGCTGCGCCGTCGTCTCGATCCACGCCTCGCGCTGGAGGCGCCGGCGTGACCGTCGCGAGCGCTGCCGCCAGCGTGAACCCCGATCGCGGCGAACTTCGCAATCGCAGGCTTCGCCGGCGCGACGCGCGCCCGATCGTCCTGGCCGTCGCCACGGCCGCCGCCGTATTCGCCCCGTGGCTCGCGCCGAACGACCCGCGCGGCTACCCCGCGCCACGCTGCTCGCCGGACCATCGGCGCAGCATCTGCTGGGCGCCAACGACGTCGGCCAGGACAATTTGAGCCTGCTGCTATACGGCGCGCGGGTTTCCCTGCTGGTGGGTGCGCTCGTCGGTATCTGCTCGACCGCAATCGCCTGGCTGGCGGGCCTGAGCAGCGGGCTTTCGCGCCGTGCCGACTGGCTCGTGACGTTCGCCGCAGATCTGCTGCTCGCGGTGCCGGGTCTGCTGCTGATCCTCCTGATCGTCACGTATCTGGGCGCCGATCTTGTCATGCTGATCGCCGCGCTGAGCCTGGCGAGTTGGGGCGCGTTCGCGCGGGTGCTGCGCGGCCTGGTGCAGGCGGAGTTGCGCAAGCCCTACGTCGAATCGGCGCGCGCCATGGGCGCCTCCGCGTTGCGCATCGCCGTTTGCCATATTGCGCCGGCGACGCTGCCCACGGTGGCGGTCAAGTTCGTGCTCACCGTGCAGTACGCCGTGGTGGTGCAGGCGAGCCTGGCCTTCCTCGGGCTGGGCGATGCAACGACGATTAGCTGGGGCGGCATTGCACACCGCGCCGCACTCTCGCCCGAAGTCTTTCTCGGCCGCGCCTGGCTCTGGTGGCTGTTGCCGCCCGCGCTGGCGGTCGCGGCGCTCGTCCTCGGCTTCGCGCTGATCGGCTGGGCGATCGAAGAACGCCGGCTGGCAGGCCCGGTCCGGCGGGCGGCAGCGTGGTTGGGCTCCTCGACGTGATCATCTGGCCGGGGATGGTCAAAGGGCATTGCGTTCACGGTCAGCCAGATGCCGCGCGCTGAGACCGCACGCTGAGACCGCGGCGCCGATATGATGGATCGTGCGCCGCCGGGTCCGGAGTGCGTGCAGCGGTCACCGTGGAGGAGACGATCGCGTCGCTGGGCAGACAGGGATAGAGGAAATTGGAAGGGGCAGCGTGCCTGCTGAGGTCGTGGTCTACTCGCACGAGCGCTGAAGCGCCTGCCGGGTGGTGAAAGCGTTTCTTTCACAGCTGGGCGTGGCCTTCGCCGTGCGCGATGTCAACACCGATACCGCCGCGCGCGACGAATTCCTGCGGCGAGGGTTTCGGCTGCCGCCGGTGGTGGTGGTCAATGGCGAGGCGGTCGAAGGGTACGCGCCGCAGCGCATCGAGCGCCTTTTGGAGCAGTCAGGCGCGTTCGATGGGGCGTAGTGGCGCCGGATTGCTGCACTCGCCACGCCGCGGCGTGGCGCAGTCAGATCCCAGTCGACCGGCTTCAGGAAGCGGCGCGGTGGGCAGTCTCCTCGTCCGAGGCCGTTTCGCCCGCGCGTGGCAGGCGCCGCTCGAAGAGGAAGCCGCGGCCGCGTACGCTCACGAGGTGGCCATCCCAGCCGGTGCTGCGCGACAGCTTCTGACGCAACCGGCCGATGTGGACTTTGACGCTGTTGTAGGCGTCGTCGGCATCGCGGAAATGCCCGGGCAACGCCGAGCCGAGCTGGCCGAAGTCGACGACGTGGCCGGGCTGCACCGCCAGCGCCGCCAGCAGGCGATACTCGCTGGGTGTGAGCGGAATGCGGGCGCCGTCGTTATTCGTGGCCTCTTCACGGGCCAGATCGATAATCAGATTCACGCCACGAATACGGCGCGGTCCCGAGAGCCGCGACTGCCGGTCCAGCAGCGCCAGCAGCGAGACCGCCTGCCGAGCGGCGACGGCCGGCGCCGTGCCGGCGGGCAGCCAGACATCGAAGAACTCGAGCGCCGAGATGATCTCCCCGCGGCCGGCGTCGAGCAGCGCCAGGGTGCCCGTGTTCGGCGAGGCATGCAAAAAGGCCATCCAGGGCAGCAGCGCGGCCACCGCTCGTGGACCGCGCGCCAGCAGCACGCGCAGCGCCGAGTTGCGCCAGAGCTGCTCGCCCACATCGTTGGGCGGCGAAAGATGGACGGAAGGCCCGAGCGCGGTCACCGCGCTCTCGATCGCCGCGGTCTCCGGGCCGGCATCGGCGACGATCAGGCAGTGCGCCGTCGCGAGTTCATCCCGACGCCGCGTCAGGGGCATCCCGCCGTTATGCGCGGTCGGAAACGTCGTGGTCATCTGCATTCCTCGGCCCTCACCTGCCTCGCCGGACGCGCTCGACCGCCGGATTCACCCACGCCGGAGCATCGCAGCGCGGCGAACACCACGCGCGGCGATGTTTGCGGCTCGTGCTGACCCAGTCTGGTCTTCGCAGAGATATCATCGGCATCCGAGCAGCCGGGGTTCAGCGTGAATATCTTTTTTGACGTCGATCACACCCTCATCGACAGCGGCAATCGCCTGCGGCCCGGCGTGCGCGAGCTGTTCGAACGTCTCACAGCAGACGGTCATCGCCTCTACCTGTGGTCCGGCATCGGCGAACGCCTTGAGGTGCTCGAACAGCACGGCCTCGCGCCATACGTCGCGGCCTGCTATGTGAAGCCTCTGTATCAGCATCGAAGGATGCTGGGACCGCTCGGCATCGGGGTAAACCCGGACTTCACGGTGGACGATCATCCCGATCTGCCGGCCGTGTTTGGCGGCGTGGTGGTGCGCCATTTTCTGATCTACGATGCGGACGACCGGGAGATGGAGCGCGTGTACGCGATGGTCAGCGCCCGTACGGCCTGACCTGGCCGCCGGGTCCGCGTTATGCTGATGCGGGGAGTTACGCTGTGACCCGCAGGCTTGCCGACGTGGCGATCGATCAGGAGCGGGTCTTCCGCGAGCTGCTGGACGCGCAGCGCGAACTGGAGGCGCTCAGCCGCGCCGGCCGCGAGATGGGCCTCGTCGACGGCGAGACCTCCGAAGTTGACGAGGCGATGGCACGGGTACACGGCGCCCAGCATCGCCTTGAAGCGCTGGCGGCAGAAGCGGTCCAGGCCGCAATCGCGGCCCACCCCGCGCAAACAACGGAACGCTGAAGCGGACCACGCGCGGCGATCGCCGGGCTGCCCTCCGGGTCAGCGCCGCTGCCGCGTACCCCACTGCGGCGCCACGAGCAATATGAGCAAAGGGAAGGCCATGGAGACAAGACGACGCCCGAGGAACGGTTACGCTCCTCGGGCGCGGGTCCGCGGCGTCTCCACAGGCGTTGACCTTGCGGCCTCAGGTGCCGCCATCTCCCGAGATCGGGCTGCACAGGCGCGGCCGATCGGGACGCCAGTGCCCGCGACCGCTTTCGTGCGTGGACTCTCCGCAGCTCTTGTTACCCTATCACAGTGTTGCGCCATGTCAAGTCACCATCCGACGGCGATTTTGCCGGAACCGTTCTGCCCTGAAACCGCCGCGCGGCCGAAGCACAGACTCCCACAGCGGCAGAGGTAGGCGGATAATGTCCCGTCAGGTGGTGTCAGTGGTTGCCGGTGGGTGTCGGTGGGTCAGGCAGCCTCCGTTGTCGCTGTGGGCAGCGCTGGCGCGGCGGGGTCCGGCAACGGCCGCAGCGCGGTCGCACGG
>Ga0207416_1002105_pt1 | contig 23001 bp, 19 predicted proteins | sample PaiPotPPM11metaG_FD_184107 | JGI IMG/M metagenome (GOLD analysis project Ga0207416, IMG submission 184107) | Iron sulfur acid spring bacterial and archeal communities from Banff, Canada, to study Microbial Dark Matter (Phase II) - Paint Pots PPM... ...
CCCAGAACAACCTGCGATAAGCTTTTCCCACAAGATCTCCTGCCCAACACCATAGGGAGAGATAACACTGATTCCGGTTATAACGATTTTGGCGGTCATGGCAACTCTTCCTTATCCTCTAGGATAACGGCTCATTACTAATGCGGCATGGAGACCAGAGAATCCGCTCGCAGTTGTAAGCAACCACTGTACAGGCTGAGCACGCTGATGATTGGGAACGTAATCCAGATCGCATGCAGGATCGGGATCATGGTAGTTGATAGTTGGATGGATTTTTTGCTCGTGAAGGCTCATTGCACACGCGACAATTTCAACTGCGCTAGCAGCTGCCAGTGCATGCCCTACCATTGATTTTGCTGAATTGATAGGAATAGTATAGGCATGAGAACCAAGCGCAGACTTGATCGCTTGCGTCTCGCAGACATCGTTTTGCGGCGTAGAGGTTCCATGAGCATTCACAAAGTCTATGTCCTCAGCAGAGAGTTGAGCACTCTGTAATGCACCTACCATCGCTCGTGCAAGATCTTGCCCTTCTGCAGACATATCAGTCATATGCGCCGCATGCTCTGTGACTGAGCAACCAGAGATCTCCGCATAAATAGGCGCATGTCGTTTGAGAGCATGCTCTAACTCTTCCAATACAACGATCCCACACCCTTCTGAAAGGACAAAACCATCTCGGCTCACACAGAAAGGACGTGATGCACTGGAGGGATTATCATTACTATGTGAGAGACAATTAATGATATCAAACGCAGCTATTGTGATAGGAGTGATTGGCGCTTCTGATGCTCCAGCTAGCATAACGTCGTGATCTCCGCACATAATGTTCTCATATGCATAGCTAATAGCATCAGCACCGGCTATACAACCTGTTGATAAGGTGACACACTCTCCTTGAAATCCAAATTGCGAAGCTAAGGCAATGGCAGCAGAATTACCCATTGCGGCGGAATAGAGATGCGGGGAAACGCCCTCGGAACGAACGGGCTGAGTTCCCATTTCGGTGACTTTGACAAATTCTCTGTCGAGCGTTTGCGTTCCACAGATGGCCGTTGCTAAGGCTACACCAGCGCAACGGCGATCTTCTACATTCAGTTTTGCATCCTCCACAGCTTGATGTGCAGCCTCAAGCGCGAATTGGATAAAACGATCTTCCTGTTGATACCTGGTAGGAACATGATGTTTCTCGGGATGAAAGTCTGTTACCTCACAAACAACTTGTGCACCAAATTCATGATGCCCAAACAGAGAACAACAGGTCACTTGATCAAGAGTGCAGGCACCAGAGACCCCTTCTAACAGATTTTGCCAGAACTCCTCTTTACCGATACCTACGGGCGAGACAACACCCAAACCAGTGATAACGACTCTGCGTTTCAAAATCTTTTTTCTCCTTTCAGAGCAATAATCACAGGAGATGGCGCTGCCACATCGAGGCGATGTACCTCCTGAAAACCGCTGTCATTCAGCCATGTATTGAAATCCTGGAATGTAAAGATCTCACCATAGCGTGTATTCACCAGCATGGAAAGATCTAGCGTCACTGCAAATGCTGGACCAGAACGATCATCAAAGAGAAGAATATCGGCAACTAGCAATGTTCCACCAGGCTGCAGACTCTGGAATAGTTTATGAAAAAGTGCCCGTGAGTGCTCTTCCCCGATGAAACGGCAGACGTGGGCAACAAGGATAAGGTCATACGTAATAGATGGCAGAGATACATTGAGAAGATCTTCCTCAAGCCAATGATATCGATCACTCAACCCCAAATCCGCCGCCTGCTGGCGCCCCTGTGCAGCTACTGTCGGCAAGTCAATAGCAGTTACCTGTGCCTGGGAATAGTGTTGTGCAAATGCAATACTCCATGCAGCACTGCCAGCACCGACATCAAGTATCTGTAGAGAAGCATCATGCTCTCCAACATTGAGTGCCTTAACCAAACGTGTTGCAATGGGATACATCATGGGAAATAAATCTCGAACTCGTGGTGCAAAGAATGCCTCTGCCGTAGTCGGGTCCCCAAGGTCTCGATAGGGTTGACCAGAGAGAAGTGTATGGTCAAGTTGCAGCCAGGCTGGAATGTAATCTTCCATGGCTAGAGTGTCTCCGCCAAGATAGCTGGGTTTCCCCTCTACCAGGAATTGATCGGCAGATGGCGTTAATCGATAAATATTGCCTTCTCGCTCAATGAGTCCGAGAATTCTTAAACCCTCGAGAAGTCTTGTGACAGGTTCAGGTTGAGTCTTGACTAGAGCTGCAAGATCTACTGCAGTAAGAGGATCATTGGCAAGGTAGGTAAAGATATGCAAACGCACAGCTGCCATTAACGTAGCTGTTTGTGCAAATGCATAGTTCATATCCAGGATCGGCTTAGGATTAACATTTGCCATACCTGGAGATTGAGAAGCACGGTTCATCAGTTGTAACCCCCGACGAAAGTGATTAATAAAGCACTGCGAAGCCTACAATATACAAAACAGCCGTATAAAGGCAAAAACAACAGTACTACGCTGATTAGGAATCCCTCCAATTACCTCAGCAATATTAGCTCAAAAAAAAGTCCATGTCTACAAATTAGTATCACTTTCACCAAGAATGTTGGATCAACTCTGTCCCATTAGCAATTCTCTGCGCTACAATGCTATGTAGGCGATACCAAGGTAGCTTGTGTAATAAAATAAGCATACCTTCTCGCCTTCAACTAATTCCGGGCTTGGAACAGAATTTGCCAGAAGGAACTGTGGAGACGCTACATCATCATCTCCCTAAAGTGTTCTTTTTGGAATGCGATGGTGAGATAAAAAGCACTCTCTTGGAAGATACAACCAGGAGTTCATAGGCTAATATCAATCTTGATTCGATAGATATCCTTGGATAGACATCCTGCTGAGAGGAGGACCGGGTTCCATGCTCATCTATCAAATCAATCTCGGCGAAGCATCAGAAAGAGGTGATACACACTCTATTCCATTATTAAGCAAATCCTATGAAGTTGTGAGATGGTCAGCAATATTTGGTCATCCACTATTTATGCGGGGAAGCGACTCTGCCTCTAATCCCCAAGAGGCTTTTAGTGGATTTCATTGTATACCATCTTAATCCAAGAAATGTCTCCGTGTCAGGAAATTACGGCTTTATCTCTGATCAGCAAAACTAAAACGTGATCTGTGAGTATAATAACACAGGATGACACGGAAGTCAAGTACAATAATAGTCGTTAGCAGTGCTCTATGAGCTTATGATGAAATTAAAATTTCATAAAAATGTCTTAATATTAAATTATCTTAATATTAAAGAAGGGGGAAAAATGTACTAGTTTTGGAAGTCTATATTTGTACAATATGCACAATTAAGATAACCGTTGCTGGCTACTCAGATAATGACTACGTTATACCCCGATTGTCAGTACTGTATATCCAGAACCAATTGTCCCATCAAGCGGGCTCTACGTATCAGTTTAGCACAGCTATTCGTTATAATCTCCAGGGGAACTTTCTATCTTTCTACAGTATCTTGACTATTCATGTTCTCTTGAGGAGGCGAGGATGCCTTCAAAGCTTAAGGGGGTAGCGGAAGTATAGTAAAATAATGAATCAAGGAATAGAGACCTAGAATAGAAGGTCTCCAATATCTTAGAGCATGTAGGAAGCAGGTACGTTTACTGTGAAGCACCAATTTATGCATCAACCTTCCCAGGGAAAAAACACTTCGGGACATGCACAGGCTAATGCAGCTCCATCTCAGCCGCAGAATACCCCGATGCACCCAAAGAAGAATGGGTCAGGGCTGCTATCGAGCTATAACGCAAAGGGGAACAATGCTCAACGCCCTCAGCCAGTCTTTCAGTCCACACCTCCCGGCTCGATTGGCCAGCCACCACGCTCCACGCAAGCACCTAGAACAGAGGTGAGAAAACAGAATCCTTACCCTGGGAGTCCCGTATCAAGGGAAGGAAACAACTCTTTAGCTTCACATGCAGCAACCCCCGGTTTGCAGCGACCTGCTCAGCAACCACCCAACTCATCTGCTTCTCCCAATGCTCCACAGCGACCTGCTCAGCAACCACCCAACTCATCTGCTTCTCCCAATGCTCCACAGCGACCTGCTCAGCAACCACCCAACTCATTTGCTTCTCCCAATGCTCCACAGCGACCTGCTCAGCAACCACCCAACTCATTTGCTTCTCCCAATGCTCCACAGCGACCTGCCCAGCAACCATATCAGGAAATGCTTCCCCAGACTCGTCCAGCACCGAACTTTCATAAACAAAGAGCAAATGGAGGCACTCCCACCACTGCGGGCCTCTCTAACAGTCCTAGTAACCGCGGTTTCCCTGTCTCACCTGCACCACCAATGCCTAACACCTATCCAAATACTGGCAACCTCCCAAATACCGGCAACCTCGCTTTCAGACATGCCCCTCAGGTTAGCCCTCCGGGAGTTCCAAACTACCCTGGAGGACCTCCCCCATACACTGGTTTTCCTCCCATGCAGCGAATGCCTGGAATGCTCCCTCCATATGCTCAGTATGGTCCACCACCATCATTCAAGGGCAAGCGTCAGCAACGCTTCCCAATTTGGGCACGCCTCACTACAGCGTTCGTAGCTTTTCTCCTACTCATCGCTGGTGGACTCTTCACCTACTACGAGGTCGAGATTGCTCCCTCACTGAATAACATCATTGGACATGGAGCCATACACCATTCTGTTAGTAGCAATAATGGTGCAAACCAGGCATCAGCAGCGAATGCAGCAAATAGTGCTCTCAGTAGCCAAAATCGCATCAATATTTTATTGCTTGGTAGTGATACTGATGGTAAAAATGGTGCGCCTCTTGCACAGAGCGATATAGTTGTTACAATTGATCAACAAAAGCATTATGTTGGTATGCTCTCTATTCCTCGTGACTTGCAGGTAACTATTCCAAACAATGGTCAGGGAAAAATGGACTTTGCATTTAGTTATGGTTGGCAAGCTCAACAACGTGGGCATGATATGACTGCAGATGCGGAGGCTGGTGCAGGTCTGGCAGAGGACACCATTCAACAGAATTTTGGCATCCACATCGACCGCTACGCCTGGGTAGGTTTAACAGGCTTTGTCAAAGTGATTGATACTGCTGGAGGGGTCGATGTCGATGTTACGCATCCAATGGTTGATGACAACTACCCCGATGACGTTACTAATTCAGGTGGCAGCGTCTACGACTACAAACGTCTCTATATAGCACCGGGACCACAACACCTGAACGGTCCACAAGCGCTTGAGTATGTGCGCACGCGGCACTCTGACCTGATAGGCGACTTCGGTCGTTCAGCCAGGCAACAGCAAGTGCTCAGTGCACTCAAAACAAAACTGGCTACGCCAGATACTATCTCTCAAACACCACAATTGCTCAAAGACTTGAATGGCTATGTTTTGACCGATATGCAACTCGACGACCTTGCCTTTTTAGGCAACCTTGCGCGGAATGTCGACCTAAACAATGTGCAACGCGTTACGCTGAGTCCACCCTACTCTACACCAAGTGGTCAGAACACAAACTACTTGCCAGTCTGTTCCCAAATCACACCCATTATCTCTCAGATGTTCGCCATCCAGGCAAGCTGTATACCACAGGGCGATAGTAGCAACGGGGCAGCAATGGCTCCCATTGTACCACCGTCATCCCAGGCCACTTTACAAGGAGGCACTCAACAATCACAACAATCATCAAGCCAGAACCAGCAGGTTCCTAGTCCAAATCTCAGCGGCATGGATATCGCTGGAGGTGTTCACACTCTCCTCGACATCATGCTCATGACAGTTTTTGAATCATTCGATGCAGCCAAGATATAGGTCTCATTGAGTGTGTAGTTATGTCGTTGCGACATAGTCTATAGATCAATCAATTCCTATTTAACAATTGAACAAGAAGATGAAAAGACATAAACAATGGTATAAAGTATTCCTACTTGCCGCCCTGGCACTTAGCTTGCAGAGTTGCGCGGGCATAGGAAATGATAACCCATTCCAGAGTAAGGACACTGGTAAGAATGGGCAGATAGGCATTAACGGCACGCAGCAGGCAAAATTCACTGGCAAGATTTACTTTACGCTCGACCGTAACCTTTACGTGCTGGATGGCCATCTCAATCTCAAAAGGCTAACGCAGAATATGGATGTGCGTAATCCCGCCATCTCTCCCGATGGCAAGTGGATTGCATTTGCCAGCTTTTCCAAGAACTATTCTGACTTGATGCTTATGCCAACTAGTGGTGGAGGATCGCAAACACTTCTCTCTGGCAATGGTCAATATTTTCCCAATCCGGCCTCTCCGATGGGTGCCCCTAAGAGCACATTCAAATGGCTTGGCCAACCAGCCTGGAATGCAGATAGCGATCATTTGCTCTTCGTGAGCGACCTGGATAAATTATCCATCGGGCCATGCAATGTTGATGATTTTCTGCTCGACCCGCTGATTCTTTCCACATCCATCTCCAATCCTCCACAACGACCACAAACCGTTGCCTATAGCACATTTGGTGACGGAGGATTACGCGATCCAAGCTACCGCCCAGGTCATAGCGATCAGATTATCTATACAGGCTACAATTATGGGCCAAATGCGAGTCAGGTCATTCAGATCTTTATGGAAGATCCTAACGCCATTGCCAATCATCCCTGGACCTACCAACCCGGTAGCACAACCTGCGAAAGTGATCCTGGGGTTCCAATAACCCAATCCAGCCAGATGAATATCCAACCGTCCTTCTCTCCCGATGGCAATGCCATCCTCTATGTACGACGAGAAGATGCCACTCACATGGCTCTCTACACAATGCCGGTTCCTGAGGGTATTACAGGTGATCCAAACAACCCTTCGTTCAACCCAGTCTCACAGGATAATCTTAACAAGGGTTTATCAATGTACAACCTATCCAACAAACTTTTAGAGGGGCAGTATATCAGCCAGCCAATCTGGTCACCGGATGGAACACACATTCTCTATTACAGCTTTGCTAATAAGAGCTTCGACATCTGGATAGCAACCATCATGAAAAACCCCAAAACAGGAGTATATAACATAAAGCCCAATAGCGAGGTACAACTAACAAATGTCCAGGGACAACTCGATGCCGACTCACGAGCTTTCTGGACCGCATAGCAAACGTGCAGCCCCACCTCACGGACGCGCATACCTCTTCGATCTCAGACAACTACTGGAGGTGCTGTGTCTTGACACATTCGAACACAGGTGTGTAAACTTACTCTATGATTTGTGCACTGCCCAGCGGAATGGGACACAGCATTGTCACAACAGCAGAGAAATTTTTAGGGACTCTATCACGCTTCCAGGATAGGCTTGGGATGTGGTGAGGTGAGGTGAGGTGGTGATGAAACTTTCTAAACAGTGGCACATCTTACTGCTGTCAACGGTCTTGATACTCAGCTTACAAGGTTGCTTGGGCATTGGCGAGAATAGCAATTCATTTCAGAACAGAGGAACGGGTAAGAACAATCGCCAGATCCAAATTAATACGGCTCAGCAGGCCAAGTTCACAGGAAAAATTTATTTTACACTCAACCGCAATCTTTACGTACTAGACGATCAGCTCAAGCTCATCCAGGTAACACAGGGAATGGATGTACGCGATCCTGCTGTCTCCCCCGATGGCAAGTGGCTTGCCTTTATTCAACGGTACAAAAACTATTCCGATCTCATGTATATGTCAACAAACCCCTTAGACCATACAATCCATACGGTCGTCACAGGCAATGGCCAATATATCCCACAGGGCAATGGAGAGAATACCTACTATTGGTTCGCACAACCTGCTTGGTCAGCAGATAGCTCACATCTTCTGTTCCTGAGTGACTTGCAAAAGAATTTTTACTGGAAAAGTCTCGGGGGAACGTATGCCAATGCCTATTTCCTTGATATGCAAGTATTTTCGCTTCCGATAAATGTCTCTCTCACAGCCCAGCAGGTCATAGATCAGGCTCAGGCAATCGGTTATGCCATCTTCGGTGATGGCGGGGACCGCGATCCAAGCTACCGACCTAATCATCCAGAACAAGTAATGTATACCACTTTCCAATATGATCCGACTAGCAGTAAACAAGTTGTGCAGATTGTGCTAGAAGATACGACGCTAGTGACTGGAGCACGCGGTTTACAGTATCATCCGGGCACTGATCCATCCGTACCTCTCACACCCAATATTCCCGATCTGGTTAACTTCCAACCTGCATTCTCTCCTGATGGCAACACAATTGCTTATGTACAACGAGTAAACGTTAACAGTATGAGTCTTTACACGATGCCAGTTGCAGAAGGAGTAGCTAATAATCCCAACGATCCAGCAAACCTACAAAAAGCCCTGGTGCCCTACAGCACACAATCAGTAAAACTTCTCACAGACCACTTCGTGAGTCAACCTGTCTGGTCACCCAACGGCAAACAGCTCCTCTATTACGATTACCAGAATAACAGCTTCGATATCTGGCTGGCAACGCTCAATAAGGATCCCAAAACGGGTGCGATCAGCATGAAGCCCAATAGTCAGGTCCAGCTCATGCAGAGCCATGGGCAACTCGACGGCGACTCACAAGCATCGTGGGCATCCTGAGCATAGGAGTCCCAGCCACCAAGTAGGCAATCAGCGAGCTTCTATGCACATTCCATTGCCCAATTTGGCTACGTTGGTAGGACTTTCAGCAGTTGCTGCTAAGATGCTTGCATATGAGCAGGAAAAGCCATGAAGATATGTTATGATACACCTTCGTAGATCGGTATACTACCAAGAAACGATGACAATTCTAGACTCTACAAGTCATAAATGGTATACTACTTTTTGGAATTGTAAATCTCTTAATTTCTGACCGCTCGCAGTGTCAGCCTGTGGTGAATCTGCAAAATCTGGACGATGGAAAAGGTGAGGGGCTCAGGCGAGATTGAAATTGAGGTAAAACCTTGAACCAATTTGAAGGCACATTGATCGCTGGACGGTACGAAATTCGTGAGCATATTGCCACAGGCGGTATGGCGAGCGTCTACAAAACCTGGGATCATCGCGTAGAGCGCATCGTAGCGATCAAAGTACTGCGATCTCTGGATAAGAACGATCAACGCGCAGTTGAACGCTTTCGTCGCGAAGCACGTGCTGCAGCTGCGCTTGCTCACCCAAATGCTGTCACTATCTACGATTTTGTTGAAGAAACGGGACAGTATTTTCTTGTGATGGAATATATTCATGGCCCGACGTTGAAGCAACTTATCGGACAGCGGCGGCAATTGCAGGCACGTGAGGCAATAGAGATTGCGCTTCAGGTCTGCTCAGTACTCCAAGTAGCGCACGCACGTGGCTTTATCCATCGAGATATTAAGCCACAAAATATTATGCTGGCTTGGGGAGGCGGCGCAGGTAGCCTCAGCGATGGAGGCGCGTGGGTGAAATTAACCGACTTTGGTATTGTGCGCGTAGCAGAGGATGCAGGTCTGACCAATAGTGGTATTGTACTGGGTACTGCCGATTATCTCTCCCCAGAGCAAGCACGTGGTGAGACCTTGACGGGCTCCTCCGACCTTTACTCGCTGGGAGTGGTGATGTTTGAAATGCTAGCCGGGCGACCACCATTTGTGGGTCCGACAGCTGTTTCGATCGCTATGCAACATGCCTCAGCCAATCCGCCACCATTACGACAGTTCAACCCAACGATTCCAGCTGTCCTAGAGCGGTTTATAAACCAAGTACTGCAAAAAGAGCCAGAAGATCGCTTTAGCTCGGCTATAGAGATGCAACAGGCACTACGAGCCTGCACGCGTGAACTCTTTCGCGGTAAGTCACTGGTTCGCCCTTATTCGTCTAATACACCAGCCGGGTAGCAGTTAATAGGCCCCCGCAGAGCATAGTAGGAAACACGTATGGAAAAGACACAGCTTACGCAGATCACAACATCAGAATCACCAGCAGCAATTGGTCCCTATAGTCAGGCCATCCGCTGTGGACAGTTTGTATACACCTCGGGCCAGATTCCCCTGGACCCAGTCACTGGAGAACTTGTCGGCGAAGATGTACAAACCCAAACTCATCGTGTCTTACAAAATTTGCAGGCAGTACTCAACAGTGCAGGCACTTCACTTAAAAGCGTGATCAAAACGACTGTCTTTTTGGCACGCATGAGCGATTTTCAAGCCATGAACGCCGTCTATGCAAGCTATTTTGTTAGCCCGGCGCCGGCACGCTCGACAGTAGCTGTCGCCGAACTACCACGCAAGTCGCTAGTTGAAATTGAGTGTGTTGCGCTCGTCGAGGGCTAATTACATGTCTTCATCGCCAGACCAAGACCATACGCCTTACGGCGACAGCGTAATCAACCCTCCAGTACAAACACCGTTGCCATACGCCTCTGGTGCCTCGCTGGAGGACTGGGAAAATGAGCAACGTGCCAATATGCTCATGCATAATCGTTTGAACACGCGCTACACATTTGAAGCCTTTATTGTAGGCAATAGTAATCGCCTGGCACATGCTGCTTCGCTCGCCGTTGCTGAAGCTCCCGGCGAGTCGTACAACCCACTCTTTCTCTATGGCGGTGTGGGCCTGGGCAAGACCCATCTCTTGCATGCAATTGGGCACCAGGGTGTGCAAACAGGGCTGGCCGTGCTGTATGTCTCCTCTGAGCAATTTACCAATGAAATTGTCAATGCCATTCGCTATCGCGCTACCGAGGAGTTCCGCGCTAAATATCGTTCCGTCGATATCTTACTCGTTGACGATATTCAGTTCATCGCGGGCAAAGAATCGACCGAGGAAGAGTTCTTCCACACGTTCAATAGCTTGTACGAGATGAGCAAACAGATCGTGATCTGTAGCGATCGTCCGCCGAAGGCCATCGTCAGCTTGGAGGAGCGCCTGCGTTCACGTTTCGAATGGGGACTGATTGCTGACATTCAGCCACCGGATCTGGAGACTAGGATGGCCATTCTCCGCGTCAAAGCAGACTTGCTGAATTATCGCGTGCCGGACGAAATCGTCGCCTATATCGCAGGACGCGTGCAAACGAACATCCGTGAACTAGAGGGTTGCCTCAACCGACTTATGGCTTATCAGCAGCTCCACCGCACAGACCTTACGCTCGATGTCGCACGAGCTGCAATATCTTCGCTAGGCAACGATACACGAGAGCCACGCCTGAGTACTCAGCAGATTATCCAAGCAGTCTCGGAATACTATCACATCTCTCTAGAAGACATGTGCGGTAAACAGCGTGACAAATACATTGTGATGCCACGCCAGATCGCGATGTATCTGATCCGCCAGGAAACACAGGCTTCGCTGCTAGAAATCGGACAACTGTTTGGCGGACGCGACCATAGCACAGTGCTTCACGCCTGTGAGAAGATTGATCGTGCAATCACTACAGACCCTACCCTGCGCCATGAAATTGTTGCTATCCGAGAACAACTGAAGCCATGAAACAACTAACAACCTATCTTATTGATCTTGACGGTGTTGTCTACCGGGGAGAAGAGTTAATTCCAGGCGCAAAAGAGTTCGTCAATTGGCTCAGCAGTAATCATAAAAAATATCTTTTTCTTACCAACAACTCCTTTGCCAGCGAAGCCCAAATAGTGACAAAGTTGACACGCCTGGGCATTCCCACAGACGGGTCCCATGTACTGGGTGCAGCTCAGGCCGCAGTCATCCATATTGCCCATCGCTTCCCTGGTGCCTACGTCTATGTCGTAGGAGAGCAGCCACTCTTCGATCTGGTCCGAGCGCACGGCTTGCAAATCACTAACCCAGGTAGCCACAAAGCCCAGCCAGCCAATACAAGTAGCCACAAAGCTGATGTAGTTCTGGTAGGTCTGGACCGTACCTTTGACTATAAGAAGTTGACAGAGGCAGTTCTGGCTGTACGGGCCGGAGCCAGATTTATTGCGATCAACCGTGATTCACTCTTGCCAGTTGAGAACGGCTTTATCGCTGGCTGTGGGACAATGACAGCAGCAATCGAAGCTGGAAGCGGTATTACACCAGAAGTCGTTGGGAAACCACAGCCCATGTTACTCCAAGAAGCTATGCGCTTGCTCGGTAGCCGCCCGGAAGAGACGGTGATGATCGGCGATGGACTTGATACTGATATCCTGGCAGGCAAGGCAGCCGGAACGCATACACTATTAGTACTCTCCGGCAAAGATTCGCGTGAGAGCCTGGAGAAGACAAGCATTACACCAGATTATGTATATACAAGTCTGGCAGCAGTAGTGCAGGAACAAGAAAGGACACCACTATGAGTGACTATTGCTATTTTCGGATGATCGTTCCACAATAGCAACTGTACAGCGCGAAATACAGACCAGCTTGTCGTTCTCATCAGTAATGCGGATATCCCAGATATGAGTGGTACGCCCACGATGAAGTGGGATTGCAATTGCCGTCAATACACCTTCACGTTTCGGGCGCAGGTGATTGGCATTGATTTCCAGGCCAAAAGCTATCTGCCGATCTGTATCGATATTGAGATTACTGCCCCATGAGGCTACCGATTCAGCCAGCAGCACTGACACTCCCCCATGCAAATAACCCATCGGCTGGTGATGGTGAGATGTGATCGGCATTGTCGCCACAACTCTGTCTCTCGTGGCCTCGGTCAGCTTAATACCCAGCGCACTCAAAGCTGTATCCTTGTCCATCTCATTGAGCTTTGCAACCAACTCTTCCTGGGAAAACTCCACAGATCCTTTCCTTTTTCAAACAGCCTCATTAACAAATCTATGCCCCGTAGTTTAGCAGATAACTATCTCTACCTACAAGAGGAGCTAAAGCCTTTGACAGGGAGTCTCAGTGGATGGTATAGGAAACAGATACGGTCCATATAGCGGAGCCCTTTACAAAGGTGATAGATTCTCGATACGTGCCAGAATGTACATTGGGCCCAGCAGTAGGGCTCACTTGGACTTGCTCGCTCTCATTCAGAGCGATGTTTTGGCTTGCTGCGGTCACGTCTAGCCAAGCCCCATGATCGGTTTGTTCTGAATAAGACCACGCTGTAGTAGTCCCTCCACAATTGGTCAATGTTATCGTTTTCGTCGGAAAAGGAAAAGAATAGGACTGAGCGAAGAAAGCTAGATTTGAGGGAGAGCCTTTGAGGCAATCAGGTCCTGATATCGACGATGATGTGCTGCCAGATGTTGTGATCGTTCCTGGAGAAGTGGTGTTTACCATTGTCGGGACATTGCTTTTCACTATCGGAGTGAGACTGGACTTTCCCATGCCAGGTGTAATGTGCTGCACCAAAGCATGGAAATGGGTGATACTGTACCACAAGCCCACACTACCTGCGATCAACATAACTATGGTTACAAACACTAGCGCGGTTCGCGAGATACCATTGAGGGGACGCGACCGTCGAGGAGCAGGCTTGATCGGTACAGGCAATGCCGACGGCTTGGCAGGCAGTTGCGACGTTTTTACCGATGGAGATGACAGTTGCACTGCAATAACATGGGTGGCAGTCAATTTAGAATCCTTACAAGCATCCTGCAAGGCATTTGCGAAGGCTGTGACATTTTCATAACGCTGGGCTGGCTTCTTAGCAAGGGCCTTGAACACTACGCGCTCCACGGAGGCTGGGAGTCTGGGAACTTTCTCGCGCAGCGAAGGAGGCGTGATGATCATGTGCTGGCTGGCAACCTCGGTCAAGGAGCCATTGAAAGGACGCTCCCCACACAACCATTCGTAGGCCACGACTCCGAGAGCATACTGATCGCTGGCGAAACGGGCTTTGCCCTGCAACTGCTCTGGGGCCATGTAAAAGACTGTTCCCCCCACTTCCCTAGCAACCTGCGGACTCGTGCTCTGGGCTACTACGGCAAGGCCAAAATCACTCAATAGCACTTCGTTCTGCGGTCCGAGAAGCATATTCGCTGGTTTGACATCGCGGTGAATCAGCCTCTGTCGATGTGCATAGTCTAATGCTGAAGCAACCTGTTTTACTAGGGAGACAACCCGCTCTGGCGGTAGGCGCGTCCCCGGGGGAAAGCACTGCCGCAGGGAACCATTAGGGGCATACGTCACGACGAGGAAGGGGTTTCCATTGTCGACCCCATAGTCTAGCATACGGATAATATTGGGATGTTTCAGTCTAGCAACTGTGCGTGCTTCGTTGAGAAAGTCTTTCAGGGCCTTCTCGAACAGGTGGACATGCAACATCTTGATCGCGCCTTGCGTCTTCAGGTATATATGCTCTCCCAGATAGACATCGGCGAAGCCACCTCTCCCTAACCAACTGATAAGGCGATAGTTCCCTACCTGCTGTCCCACAACATCGTGAGGATTCTCAGACATGATCAATGCTCCCTTAGCATTCTTTGACCCCCATTTTATCATGATCGGGTCTGTCAGTAGCTTTTTGACCCGAAAGTACAATATGCCAGAATAGGTAACCTTTTAAAGCCTCTATTGTATCAGGATAGCTCATTTGAGTATCTCTCAGTCTCACATATGCTAGAATAGAACGTGTTATTACTGATACCTCACAGCAAATAGCGATTGGTAGAAAGCGGATAATTTATGGACAATTTCCTTGGTATCGAAATCATTATTATTTTCATCCTGATTCTAGCTAACGGCTTCTTTGCAGCCTCGGAGATTGCTATCGTCTCGGCTCGTCGCAGTCGTCTACAGCAGCAGGCCGATGCAGGAAACACAGGAGCCAGACAAGCACTTTATCTCACAGAAAATACCGATCAATTCCTAGCAACAGTCCAGGTGGGCATTACACTCATCAGTACACTGGCTGCAGCGTTCGGAGGCGCGAGCATTAGCGCACCACTAACACAGTGGATCAGGACATTTCCCCTGCTCAGACCATATGCAGATACTATTGCTCTGGGCATAGTTGTCATCCTCATCACCTACTTTTCACTAGTCCTGGGAGAACTGGCACCGAAGCGCCTAGGATTGCGAATGTCCGAAAAGATCGCAACACGGGTAGCCCCTCTTATGATGAAATTGTCATCGATAGCGCGTCCAATCATAGCCATGCTCACATTCTCTGCTGACTTGATCTTGCGCCTGCTAGGCCAACATAAGCTGGTCAAAGAGACGGTTACAGAAGAGGATATTGTCTATCTAGCACGCGAGGGGGCTGTGAGCGGAACTGTTGAGAAGGAAGAACATGAGTTTATCAGGCGTGTCTTTCGTTTTACCGATCGCGATGTCAGCACCATCATGATGCCACGTACAGAAATTGTCGCAGTAGAAGTCGGCACACCTTTGTCAGAGGTGATCGAGAAGTTTCTAAGTTCCGGTTATACTCGTCTTCCACTCTATGAAGATTCCCTTGATAACATTGTTGGCGTCCTCTATGCCAAAGACCTCCTACGCTCACGCACGGAACAAGCGGGAAAAGAAGTAGATCTCCGTACAATGGCCCGCCCTCCGTTCTTTATTTCGGAATATCAGCATGTTGATGACCTACTGACTACTTTTCGACGCAAGGGCATCCATATGGCAATTGTGATCGACGAATATAGCCAGGTTGCTGGACTAATCACCCTGGAGGATGTGCTGGAAGAGCTGGTCGGCGAAATCCAGGATGAGTATGATGTCCCGGCAGACAATCCTATTGTGCAACGAGAAGATGGCAGTTGGCTTGTCGATGCCATGACCGACCCTGAACTCGTCCGAGAGAAGATTGGTATGCATCCCCAACCTGAAAACGAGCACAGCGACTACCACACCCTTGCGGGTATGATCCTGAAGCACATCGGACATATTCCCAAATTAGGCGAAACAACCGTTATTGGTGATTTCGTTATAGAGATTGTAGATATGGATAGGAGGCGCATCGACAAGGTACTCATACGCAAAAAATAGCTGCACTTACACACGCGTCTTGCTGATCACGAAATAGTGCTCCTGCGTTCGCTCGCTATCTATATCCGCACCATAATACTCGTTGGCCCATTGCCATAAGCGTTCAATTGACTTGTCAAAGATATCATCCCGAATTGCCCAGGAGCTGGACCAATTCCGTTGTGCAATAGCTTCAATTATAGCACGAGGCACAACAACCTGTTTCCAGGTCAGGATGCAGTCTTTCTCCGGCTGTAAACCGAGCATCAGCAACCATTGTTTTATTGCGCTGCTAGATGCACCTGGATGCTCGGTCTGACCACCCAATTCTTGCACAAATCCTCGCCATTGATCAGTAATGAGCTGCCTATCTGAATTCTGGTGGTCATCCCAACAATGCAAGAACCAACCTCCAGGACGGAGTACTCGCAAAACTTCTTTTATTACCTCCTGCCAGCCATCGAGCAAGTGCAATATATGTACAGCGATCACCACATCAAATGAATCATCCGACAACGGTAAATGCTCGATATCCGCACGGATCAGGCGCAGCGAAGCTGGTGGATCAGCACATGTAAAACGACTGATGATTGGACTATATGCTGTATTCTCATCGATAAAGCTTCCCCACGGTAAAATATCATTCCCATGCTCTTGCCAGCCGGACGTTCGCAGTTTTTCTTCAAACAGAGTCAGCATTTCCTGTGAAATATCGACACTTGTACATGTACGTCCTAGCGACGCCAGAGGATAGGCGACCCGCCCCGTACCAACTCCTATCTCCAGCAAGGCCGTTTGTTGCACAGCCTGGATACTGGTATCGACGGTCTGGGCAATGTCCTGGGCAATGTCATCAGGATAACCACGTATGGCATCATACAAATAGGCAACAGAATCAAACGAAACTGGTGGCATACTTAGTCTCCTCATCTATACCAAAATTTGGGCGTGATAGCTATTGCCACTATCGCGCCCATTACCACCTAATTAGCAAACATACCCTGTGCAGAATCAATTGACCTTTTCGGTTTACTCATGCATACTTGTCCTCACGCAGAGATGGGACGCAGGTTCAGAGTCTGCACTTTTTCACGATCCGCTTGAGGATACTGGAAAGGCCAGCAGGCTACGCGCAATCACAAGACGCTGAATCTGGTTTGTCCCCTCATAAATCTGTGTAATCTTGGCATCACGCATCATACGTTCTGCCGGATATTCTTTTATATACCCATATCCACCAAGTACCTGGATTGCATCATTGGTAACCTCCATTGCAGCATCGGAAGCAAACATCTTAGCCATTGCAGCATACTGGCTCACATTTTTTTCGCCCCGATCAATCATCTCGGCAACATTGTAAACAAGCAGACGAGATGCTTCAACCTTGGTAGCCATATCCGCCAGCATAAATTGAATGCCCTGATTTTCCGCAATTGGTTTGTTGAACTGGATGCGTTGCTTGGCATAGGAGACAGCCAGTTCAAGTGCCCCTTGAGCAATACCAACCGCCTGGGCTCCAATACCTGGACGAGTACGATCTAGCGTCATCAAGGCCATCTTGAAGCCCCCCCCTTCATCTCCAAGCAAGTTATCCAATGGGACCTCACAATCATTGAAGATAAGTTCAGCCGTCTGCGATCCCTTGATCCCCATCTTATCTTCAATGCGCCCAACAGAGAAGCCTGGAAAGTCCTTTTCTACAATAAAGGCACTAATCCCACGTGTCCCTTGTGTTGGCTCAGTCAGCGCAAAAACCGTATTGACCTGAGCCAGACCTCCATTGGTAGTAAAACGCTTTGAGCCGTTGAGAATATAGCTATCACCTCTGCGCGTTGCAACAGTTCTCATTGCTGCTGCATCTGAACCCGAGCCTGCCTCGGTCAGCCCAAAGGCTGCCAGCCATTCACCACTGGCTAAGCGCGGCAGGTACTTCTGCTTCTGCTCTTCATTACCGAACAGAACGATGGGAAGGCTGCCCAGTTGCTGTACAGCCAGCAATAGGCCAGTTGTGGCGCAGCAGCGCGACAATTCTTCAATCGCCATCACAATTGCCAGTTCGCTTGCACCCAGACCCCCATATTCAGTGGGAAACGGCATCGCATAGATATCCTGCTGCGCTAGCAGCTCTTTCATATCCCAGGGAAACTCCCCAGTGCGATCTATTTCAGCCGCACGAGGAGCCACTTGAGCCTGCGCAATTTCGCGGATGGCAGCGATAAGTGCTTTCTCATCCTCTGCGAGATGGGACATAGCCATGGACTCTACTCCTTCGTCTTTACCAACAGCAATACTATCCCCATAGAGGAGTATAGCATATTGTGTGGCTGTATTTCGTGGTAGTAACTAGTTGTTAGTAAGTGATAAGATAAGGTATCGGACGCAATTCTTGCTTATGTGGTACATGGTAGGTCTAGAGGAGAAAGCGCATGAATTCCGTGCTGCGGGGAGTACTCTCTATCAAGAGGGCGAATAGTTCTCAAAGATAGGAATTTGACACCTGTTTTGATAGCAAAATGTCTCTAGAGTACCACCCACTGTCCAGAAACTTACGCTCTACAAAAGCAAGTCTCTGGACTTCTCCTAATTCGCTCAAAAGGCTTCTCACCTGCTCTGAACAATTGGAAGAAGAAAAATTCGAACCATCCAAAAGGTGGGCACATTCGCTAGATAAGCAATACGACATTAAAAGGTGGTATGCCATACCTGTCACACCTGAAGGTGAGAAATTAGTTCAACATCTTGAATTTGAGAAGATCGAAGGAAAAAGAAAAGCGTATGTCCTCACAGATTTCAAAAGGGCAACAAAACCGATCAGATCGTTTATTGATGTCTTAGGCAAGGTTGGGAAATGAGCTGAAAGCAATGTGACAATTTGAGTAATCTCGAAACTGTGCACAGAGAGCACCATCAGAAACTGCTTCAGGAACAATTCCTGACCGAATGCATTGTCACCTGCTTGCGAACCTTGCCTTAGAACAAGAGGAAATTTCCCTGATTCCACCACAAAAAGACCAGAGAAACAAGGGCTAACTTTCATAAAAGCTGTTTGACATCGCTATTGACATCGGAGACGTTTTACCAAGGTTTACACTGCTGTATCCAAATAGACTCTCACCACTCTGTTGTCAAGCACAAACCCAACGGAAAAGCCATCCTATCTCTTTATGGAACAGTTTATCCTCTACAATGTTTAAGGCGGCGTTTAAGGCTGACCTTTCGAATGCGAAAATTGTCCCTCTTTCCCCCTAGGAATTTTCTTTCTTATTGGGTATGTTGGTATTGAGTACGCGTTTTCTTAACAAAGAACGTTTCAACTATAAATATGAAAGAAGCGATCATGGACCGTAGCGTTCAGCCGAACGAAGAGAGAGTTTCTAGTCCTATAGTGGTAGTTACGCTCAGTAGTCTGCCTATTCTCGGAGCTTACTTACAACTGTAGGACTAAGCCCAAGCACAAAATTATCAAGTGGATTTGACGCATACTTAATAAGAAAAAAACTTTTAACCAGGAAAATGCTTTATGGGCAACAGTTTTTCAAACCCATTTAAAAGGCATCGACTATCTGAGCAGTCTAGCTCAGACCCAACAGATGTTAACACTAAAGAGCAATCTTGGTCTGTTGATCATGTAACTCGGCCACCAAAAAATAAGGGAGGCAAGGGAGGCATCCTCCCCTCTAAGAGGTTACAACAACTTCGTAGAGCGGGAGGAGTAAACATACCACCAGAAAATTTTTCTGGGACATCAGAAGTGCCGAAGTACTCTCGTAGCGATGCTACTCTTACCACTTATAATGAAACAAACGATGCTCTGATGCAGCAAAAAATAGTTATAGAGCGAAAGACAAGAATTGAGAAGTACTTAAACACCTTGCCAGAGCAAGAGAATCGACCCAAGTTAAAAGGCTATGAGAACCTATTGTGGCAACTCTATATCGACGCTGATAGACAGGACGAGGCAATGGAAAAATACCCTAACAACCCCGGAGAGTTATTTGATCATGATCAAGAGAAAGGATATCAAGCAAGCATGGAGAATGCCTTCAAGACAATATCCGCACGAATAGAAACATCCCAACAGGTGGATCTAAATTATGAAGGATATAGGAAACTTCACCAACTTGTAACTGAGTTTATAGAACCTGCCGAGGTGCGTGAGCTTATGAGACGGTCAAATGGTATATCTAATGATCATCCACAGCAATTTACCTTTTCCACACTTGCACCGATTCCGAAAGACGGGCCAGAGCGTCTAGAACGCCTTGCAGCCTTAGAAGAGATGCGGAATAAATTTATTAATGAATTACCGTTATTTATTGATCATCCAAAATTTGATGCAAAAAAGCAGCAGTGGTTGATAAATACGCATAAATTTACTTTATCACTCAATACGCACTGGTTTTTGTATGATATTGCAAAGTTTCAGGTCGGAAATACACCTGTTTTCGGCTATGATGCTCCTTATGCTCGAAATCCATCTAGCAAGGATACAATAATGCAAAAACTTTGGATCGATGACGATCCGCAAGGGATTATCATGGGTATTACTAGTTCTTTTGATGGGACTGTTGCTATGCTTCCTCTATACTCACAAAGTGAGGGTCAAAAACATGTCAATACCATTTTGAAGTCCTACTATGAAGGCAGAAAAGTAGCAGGCCAAAACGCGTATCAGAGACTCGGAGAGATTGCTGATACTGTGGATATGTTGACTGTAGTGCATGAACCATTTGATGGTAACGGAAGATTTGCATTTGCATACCTCAATCAGCTTTTACTAGAGGAAGATTTTTGCCCAACAAAGCTTCCCAACCCTCAGGAACTCTTTGGCGGTCGAAAAACACGCGATGGAAAGGTAGAAGAGATACTTTTCCCGGGTAGGTTTTGAGGTGAGAGAGCTTGAGAAGAGGGCTGATGGGGTGAGCTAGCAAGAATATCCTGAACCGAGGGCCTCAAAGTGCCGAAGAAAAAGAAGAGATCGTTGTTATGAAGATCCTCACAGGAGGATGCGATGTCTTCTTCTATGGCCAGTATAGCAACGCTGCAAAAGCGTGTCGAGGAGATGCTGCCGAGTCTGTCAAAGGCGGAGGCGCAAGTGCTAGGATTGCTCACGTATGGGATCTTGATGCTGGATGAGTGCGGGATAACAGGACTCAGTCATGGGCTAGCCAAAATCGAACAGGTTCCAGCGGAGCGACTGCGACAACGGTTGCGAGAATTTTCCTACGAGGCAAAAGCCAAGCGAGGCAAAAAACGGCGAGAAGTGGATGTAGAGCGCTGCTTTCCAGATCTGCTGCGCGCAGTGCTGCGGGACTGGGAGGGGAAAAAGGAACTGGCCTTGGGAATAGATGCCATGACGTTAGGAGAGCGGTTCACGGTGCTCAATATCAGTGTGATGTATCGGGGATGCGGACTATCAATTGCTTGGAAAATCATTGAGGCAGGGCAAGAAGGGACATGGCGTCCGCATTGGGAAGGACTCTTAGCAACGTTGGAAGGAGTGGTGCCAGCAGATTGGAAGGTGATCGTGATGGCCGACCGTGGACTGTACGCGGCTTGGCTCTATGAAGCCATCCAGAGGCTGGGATGGCACCCGATGCTACGGGTGAATGAGGACCTGAGTTTTCGGGCGACGGGAGAAGAGAGCTTTAGCCCGATGAGGCAGCGGGTGAAGAGGCGTGGTCGGGGCTGGAAGGGCAAAGGAGAGTGGAGTGAGCATGGGGAGCGCATGAGCGGAACCGTCCTGATCCGTTGGGAAAAAGGGTATGAAGAAAAGCTGATGGTGGTCACCGATCTGGATGAAAAAGAGGCCAATGCGGCTTGGTACCAAATGCGATTTTGGATCGAAGACGAATACAAAGATCACAAGAGCGGAGGATGGGGATGGGAACAGACGAAGATGACCGATCCCAAACGGGCAGAGAGGCAATGGCTAACCAGGGCGGTGGCGATGCAAATGGCGGTGTTGGTGGGAGGGCAGGAGGAAGCCGAGGAGCAAGAGCACAAACGTCGGAAAGCTTTGCAGCACAAGGGGAAACGACGGGTGGGACGACCACCCAAGCCGATAGAGAGGCCACGAGCAAGAGAACAAAGCGTGCTAGAGCGCGGCAAGCAAACAATGCACGCAGCGGTGCTGCGAGGAGAGGAGATACCCAGCGGACACGTGGTGACAGAAGAGTGGCCCAAGCAGACCTATGCGGTGCGCAAGCCAACCAAGAGCTGGGTCAAGAAGAGCCGCGAGAAGGAGGTCAAACAACGGTATCACAAGAACAAGCGGGCGCGAACCTGTCACGCAGAGAAACAGGAAGCTGGCACTGCTGCTCCTAAGAGCAAGAAGAAAGAGCACCAGGCCAAAGAGCCCAAGCATGTGCAAAAGAGAGAGCGGGCTAAGCAGGAACAGGAAGCCAAGCGTCTGCTTCGACAAACACAACGAGAAGAACGCAAGCGAGAACAAGAAGAGCACCGACAACGAAAGCAGCAGGAGCGAGAAGAGCGCAAACGGGAGCAGGAACACAAACGGGAGCGCCGTCTGCGTGCCCGAGAAGAACGTGAGCAAGAGCGGCTGCGGCGCACAGCGTGGCATGAAGAGGTCAAGTGCCAGCGAGAACGACGCTTGGCACGCAAGCTCGAGCGGATGGCGAGGCTCGCTTCTGAGGCTTCCGCCACATCATCGGCTCTGTCCACGATATTCACTGACTCTCAGCCTCTCGCATCGCTTCCCAAGCCGCCTTAGCTACAAACCACCCCGGGAAAAAGAAGAGATACTCATTGGAATGCACTCTTGGATCGAAGAGACTAAAAACCAAGATAAGCTAAAAACTAGAAATAAAGTGTAAAAAGCAAAATGAACAACCCCGCAGCAAGCTGCAGGGAATTAGACCCTACTCTGGATTAAAAGGAAGTTGGTGATGACCCATCTCTAGGCGGATTAAGCCATGCAGAGATGCCCCACTGACACAAATAGGAATGACCGACAAATAACTTACGCTTTTTACCCGATTTGAGGAATCACCCGATAGTGGTAGAGCCACCTTATCCGGTGGACGAAAGTCCTAGGGAACTTGAAAAAGAGGTATCCATGGTGCTCTCTTGCAAGTATGAAAAAAACAGACGCAAGGGGCACGCGAAAACTGGATACCTCCCAAGAATA
>Ga0207416_1002106_pt1 | contig 22996 bp, 18 predicted proteins | sample PaiPotPPM11metaG_FD_184107 | JGI IMG/M metagenome (GOLD analysis project Ga0207416, IMG submission 184107) | Iron sulfur acid spring bacterial and archeal communities from Banff, Canada, to study Microbial Dark Matter (Phase II) - Paint Pots PPM... ...
AGATTTACGCAGCGCGCGGTCGCCGCACCCAATGCCGCGCCCAGCGACGCCGATCTCGAGGCGCTGCTGAGGCAGCCCCCACCCTACCCTCCCCCGCTGGCGGGGGAAGGTAGGGTGGGGGCTGCCGGCGCGGTCGTCCTCGTCGGTGCCGGTCCCGGCGACGCGGAACTGCTGACGCTGCGCGCCGTGCGCGCGCTGCAATCGGCCGACGTGATCCTGTTCGACGATCTGGTTTCGCCCGACATCCTCGACTTCGCGCGCCGCGAAGCGAAAAAGATGCTGGTCGGCAAAACCGGCCACGCGCCTTCATGCCGGCAGGACGAGATAAACGCGCTGATGATCTCGCTCGCCAAGGCCGGGCGTCGCGTGGTGCGGCTCAAGGGCGGCGATCCGATGATTTTCGGCCGCGCCGACGAAGAAATCGCGGCGTGCCGCGCGGCGGGAATTTCCGTCGAAGTGGTGCCCGGCATCACCACGGCGCAGGGCGCCGCAAGCCGCCTGCTCGTATCGCTCACGCGCCGCGGGCAAGCGCGCCGCGTGCAATACATCACCGGCCATGGTGCTGGAAATGGCCGCGACGGAAAATTGCCGGCCGATATCGATTGGGCGAGCCTCGCCGACCCGGCGGCGACAACAATCGTCTACATGCCGACGAATACGCTGCCCGAACTGGCCGCTCGCGCTGTGGCAGCGGGCCTCGATCCTGAAACTCCCGCCGTCGCCGTCGAGCGGGCGACGCGCGCAGACGAGCGCGTCATCGCCGCAACCATCGCCGATCTCCCGGCACGGCTTGCGGCTGGGGCGCAGTCGGGACCGGTCGTGGTCATGATAGGACGCGCGTTCGCGGAATACGTCGAGAGCAATAGCCGCGCGACGGGAGAAACCCGCTTGATCGGCGCGCGAACCTAACAACGTCGGCGCGGATGATTTCAAGCAGCTCTTTCTATCGGCAGGTCAAAATGGCAAGTGGTGCCGTCTCCCTCCGCCGAGGAAAATTCGATTGTGCCGCGATGCGCCGCCGCGATCGCTTTCGCGATACCGATGCCCAAACGGACTCCGCCGTCGCCCGCGTGGACGCCGAGCCCAGTCGAGCTGTCACTCAGGCGGCGCGGAGCAGAAGAAGAGCATCGCTTTCCTCAAAAATCTCAAGGGTGGCGGACTTCTCTAGGATTGACTTCAACCGACTGAAATCGGGCGGCTTGGTAAGGTATCCGCACGCACCCAGGTCTTTCGCCCTTGAAATGTCCTCCTCGTAAGTTGAGGTAGAGCACATGACGACCGCTACGCGATCAAGCAATTTCTCGGCGCGCATCCGTTCCAGCAGTTCAAACCCATCCATCCTCGGCATGTTGATATCGAGCAGCACCAGGTCGATGTCGGTGTCGTGCAGCCGGGCGAGAGCTTCTTCACCGTCTTGAGCCACCAGCACCTTGCATTGCAGACGATTGCCGTCGATCAGTTGGATCTGCACCAGCTCGATTGCCATGTCGTCATCATCCACCAGCATCAGCGTGGCGATCTGCCGGCTCTCGCCACCGCTGCGAACTTTCGCTAACGGCAAGAATGCTTCAGAAGATCGTGTCGCGCCTTGCGGCTCTGCTTTTGGGATGCTGAAAATAAAACTGGCGCCGTTGCCGGGCTTTGTTTCACACCAAATCTGTCCGCCATGCAGTTCCAGAATCTTCTTGCAGGTGGCCAGACCCAGTCCCGGACCCTGCGCGTCATGACGCGACAATCGCCGGAACGGCATGAATAGCTTATCGGCATCCTCCTTGCCGATCCCCGGGCCGTTGTCGCTGACCCGGAACAGCCAATGATCGGGGGCCTCGTCGACGGCAATGTCAACGTAAGGAGTTGTCGTGCAGTTCTGAATGGCGTTGGATAAGAGGTTCTGGAATACCTGGACCGCTTGCTCCCGATTCACTGAAATCTGCGGCAATGGCGGACAGGCGATGACCGCCTGCCGTTCGCGAACAAGGTGGCTGATGTTTTCCTTGGCGGCTTCGACGAGACGGTTGGCGTTGCAGACTTCGAGCTTCGTTTGTTCGGCGCCGTCCAGCCGAGTATAAATATAGACCGTGTCGATCAGCCCCGTCATTCGCTCGGCGGCAGATCGGATGGCCTGGAAATGGTCATTGGTCTTTCCCTCAAACGACACCTCTGCATTCACCAAATCCAACAGGGTCCGTATCGTGCGTACCGGCTCCTTTAGATCGTGGGCCAATGCGCGGGCAAAGACTTCGAGCGATCCGCGTTGCGCGGAGATGCGGCTCTGCATCCTGCAGTGCTGGATGGCGACTTGAATCACGTGCGCCAGCGCTTGTGGATCGATGGTCGCCTTGGAAATGTAATTCTGCGCGCCTTCCCGCATGGCGGCGACGGCCACCATCTCGTTGCCTAGACCGGTCAGCATCACCACGGGGACAAAGGGATGCTTGGCGCGAATGCGTTTGAGAATCTCCACTCCATTGCGACCGGGCAAGGAATAGTCCAGAAGCACGCAAGCGAATGCCTCTTCATCGATTCGCGCCAGTCCATCCTCGCCATTGGCGGTTTCGCTTACGGCGTAATTGGCTCCGGCACTTTTCTGCAAACAACGCTTGTAAAGCAGCCGATCGTCTTCGCTGTCGTCGATCACGAGAATCTTCGCTGAATCACTCATGGCCGGTTTCTTTGGGAAGCAGCGCGATTTCGAACCAGTATGCCTTGAGGCGCTTGATCGCTTCGATCAGTCCGTCGAAACTGACGGGCTTCTGCACATACGTGTTGGCACCCATCTGGTAGCAGGCGTCAATGTCCCGCTCGTCCGCCGAAGTGGTCAGGATGACCACCGGTATCAGCTTCAATGAGTCGTCCTGTTTAATCACGTCTAATGTTTTGCGGCCATCCATGCCCGGCATATTCAGATCGAGCAGAACAAGCCCAGGCCGCGAGCCTTTGTTCGCATCCTTGTAGGCGCCTGCCTGTTTCATAAAATCCAGCGCGTCCCGACCGGATTTGCACCAGACGATGGGATTGCACAGATTGGCTTTCTTGAAAGCCCGGCACGTTGCCTCATAATCGTCCTGATTGTCTTCAACCAGCAGAATGGACTGGGATAGGTTCATATGCTCTCTCATGCGCGTTCCTCGCTGGTTCGTTCCGCCTGCGATTCAGGCTGAAGTAGAAGACCGTACCTTTGCCGGACTCCGATTCGAGCCAGATGCGACCGCCATGGCGTTCGACGATCTTCTTGACAAAGGTGAGGCCGACGCCGGTGCCGGTGTCCGGCCCGTCGGATGCATTCCGGAGTCGCTTGAAGATGCGGAAAATATCCTGATGAAACTCGGGTTCGATACCAACTCCGTTATCTTTGACGTAAAAAACGTTGTTTTCGGGCCCCTGTTTCGTATTGACCAACTCCAAAAATCCGATTTCGACGAGTCGCTCTGTCTTGTCGTTGTATTTGACTGCATTGGTTATGAGATTACGAAAGACCTCGGTCACGCGAGCCTTGTCGCAGACGATTTGCGGGAGCACGCATGGCACGACAATGCGCGCATGGCGCTCGCTCAGGACCGCCTCCATCATTTGCTGGATTTCGACGATAACCGCGTTGGGATCGGTTTTCTGCACGGCGAGGTCAGCACGTCCCAGTCGCGAGAAATACATCAGATCGTTGATCAGCCGCTCCATGCGCTGGCAAAGCTGCCCGAGACGGGTGAGGCGACGCACGCCGTCTTCATCAATCTTGTCTTTGTAGTCTTCCAGCAAGAAGGTTGCGTGATTGAACAAGCCGCGCAGCGGCTCCTTGAGGTCATGCGACGCGATGTAGGCGAAGTCGTCGAGCTCCTGGTTGCTGCGCTCGAGTTCGCCCATGTACACGATCTCCTTCTCAGCTAAGCGACCTATGAAGAGAATACAGATCGCCGCCAGTACGATGAGCGCGAACCCGATGAGATCGACGGCAAGAAGCCAGTCGTTGGTCGATGCGGAATTCGATGCCCGCAGAGAAAATAGGCGCTGCTCCTCCTCCGTCATGTCGGTTGTCCTAGCGCGGATCTCCGTCATGAGATCGAGGCCGGCGTCGGTGCGCACGAGCGCCAAGGCCGCCGCGCCGTTGCCGGTGTCATACAAGCGAATAGTCTCGGCCAACTCAGCAAATTTTCGCGCCACCAACGGCTCGAGGTCGGCGAGCGCCTTTTGCTGTGCCGCGTCTGTGATTGTCCCTTTCAAGTCGGCGATTGTCGGGGCGATGGCGTTTGCGGCAATATGATAAATGTCGAGGTACTTGGGATCGCCTGTGAGGAGATAGCCGCGCTGTCCAGACTCGGCATTGCGAATAGTGGACACCATATCGAGGAGCTTGGTTTCGATCAGCAGGGTGCGGTTCACGAGTTCGCTGGCGGACTGCGCCGAGACGACGAGATAGATTGAGGAGCCGGTGACGAAGATTAGGAAGCCGCAGGTCAGGACGAGCGGCCACGCTATAATCCGCCACAACGATCGCGATTTCGGTTTGTGGCTTCCCACCGTCGTTTGCGCCTGAGTTGACGACGCCACGGTGGGTTTGAAGTCGCCTCGACCGCTCTTATTCAGTGACATGGCTGCAAGCAACATTTCGTGAAGTTTTTGTTTAGCGCTCTCGCGAACGCGGGCCGTTCGGGATTTGCTCCGGCGTGTTGCGATAGGTACGCGTAATTTTTTGCCAACGTGTGAACAGGCAAACCTCAGAGCTCGCATTCTGCATGAGTACAACTACGTAGTTGAAACGACATACGATGATAACGCCGAATTCTATATTCAGAGCACTACCCGAGTTGATGCCGCAGGGCGCGAATTCGAGCGATAAAACTGCGGAAGGTTTAACGCTCAACGTGTCACGGTTCTTGCGCGTCGTGCGTGTTGCGCGATGGAGATGCCGTGATGGGTGACATATTCGCCGAACGCATTGCGGCGGTGCGCCAGCGTTTCGTCGGCAAGCTTGATGCCCGCATCAACGTGATCGCGTCCGCCATGCCGCAACCCGGCTGCAACGACGGACTTGACGCCCTTGTGCTTGCGCATCGGGAGGCACACGGTTTATGCGGCGTTGGCCACACTTTGGGCTTTGTCGAAACCGGCAAGGCGGCGCGCTCGATCGAGCAATTACTGCTCGCCGCCGTCAAATCCGAACGCCCGCTCACCGACGGCGAGCTTCCGCGCCTGCGTGAGGGTATCGCGTTGCTGCGTTCCACCGCGACCGCCGAAATGCGTGCGGCCGGCCAGGAATAGCGCCAAAAGGAATCGATCATCCGAGCGCGGTCTGATACGTTCGGTGCCCTCATTAAAGAGGACGCCACCGCGCCATGCTCGACCAAGCCGACGACGTTCGCCGCGCGCCCCCAGCCTACCCTCGCCCGCAAGCGGGGGAGGCTAGGCTCGGGCCGGGGCCGCGCCTCGATTTCCAGGAGCACATCGCCGATCTCGAAGCCGCCGGCCTCGTCACGCGCATCGACACACCGATCAACAAGGACACCGAGCTGCACCCGCTGGTGCGGTGGCAGTTCGTCGGCGGCGTGCCGGAGGACAAGCGCCGGGCTTTTGTCTTCACCAATGTCATCGACGCCAAGGGGCGCAAATACGACATTCCGGTCGTCGTCGGTGCGCTTGCGGCCTCGCCCGAAATTTATGCCATCGGCATGGGCCGCAAGGTCGAGGAGATCGGCGAAGCTTGGCTGGCGGCGATCGCGCATCCGATCCCGCCGGCGCTCGTCAGCTCCACGCCGTGCCAGGAGGTCGTGCTCACCGGAAATGACCTTACGGCGCCGGGCGGCCTCGCCGCGTTGCCGGTACCGGTCTCGACGCCCGGCTTCGATTCGGCGCCGTATCTGACGGCGACGCTCTGCATCACCCGCGATCCCGAAAGCGGCGTGCAGAACATGGGCACCTACCGCGCGGCGCTCAAAGCCGCCGACCGGCTGGTCGTGCGCATGGTGGCGCGCGAGGCGACCGGCGCCGGCGGTTTTTTGCACTGGCTCAAATACCGCGAGCGAAAAGAGCCGATGCCGATCGCCATTGTGATCGGCGCCGCCCCGGTGGTCATGTTCACCGGGCCGCAAAAACTCGCCATCGACCTCGACGAGCTTGGCGTGGCCGGCGGGCTCGCCGGCGAGCCGATCCGTACCGTCAAGGCCAAGACCGTCGATCTCCACGTGCCGGCCGATGCCGAAATCGTCATCGAGGGTCTGATCGATTCGCAAACGCTCGAGCCCGAGGCGCCGTTCGGCGAGAGCAACGGCTATGTGGCGCTCGAAGCCTTCAACATGCCGATGCGGGTGACCGCGATCACGCGCAAGCGCAAGCCGGTGTTTTGCTCGATCATCAGTCAGGTCACGCCGAGCGAATCGAGCGTGATCAAGAAAGTCGCCTACGAGCCATTGTTCCTCGCGCGCTTACGCGACCAACTGGCGATCAAAGGCGTGTTGCGCGTCGCCATGCACGAGCGGCTGACAAACTTAAGGCCGGTGATTTTCCTGCAGATCGCCTACGGCACGCCGCGTACCGAAGTCTGGCGAGCGCTGCACGCCGCGGCGACGCTGATGTCCAATTGCGGGAAAATCGTCGTTGCGGTGAGCGACGATGTCGATCCGGCGAGCGTCGATGCGGTGCTGTGGTCCCTCGCCTATCGCTCCAATCCGCTGCAAGACGTGCAGCTCGTCCCCTATCGCGGCGGCGTGCAGGGCGCGCAATACGGGCCCGAGCAGTCGGATTCGAGCATGTTGATCGACGCCACGCGCAAGCGCCCGATGGCGCCGCTCGCCTTACCGACCCGCGAGCACATGGAGCACGCGCGGCAAATATGGGAGCGGCTCGGTTTGCATCCGCTCACCGTCACTTCGCCTTGGCATGGCTACGAGCTCGGCGATTGGACGGAGCGGTGGGAACAATTCGCCCGCCGCGCCGCGGCCGGCGACTGGGAGCTTTCCGGCCTGGAGACGCTCGCACGCCAGCGCGGCGGCGTGATGCCGGAAACATCGGTGCGCGCGGTGGAGAAGTAAAATAGCCGTCATTCCGGGACGCGCCGAAGGCGCGAGCCCGCGCCCCGGAATGACGCATGCAAAGAACAGGTTGCGGAGGCCCAGTGTGGCCGCCTATCTATGGCTCGCATGGACACAGTCACTACATCATCCGCCACCGGTGGGAATCTGACACCCGCAGCGGCCGCGCACATGATCGCCGCCCGGCTGACGGACATCGAGGCCGTCGCCCGGGACACAAACCTTTATACGTTCCGCCGCGCCGACGGCGCGCCGCTACTGGCCTACAAGCCGGGCGCCCATGTCGACCTTCACCTTCCTAATGGCCTCGTCCGGCAATTTTCGCTGGTCGTGCCCGATGCAAACCCCGAAAGCTATGTGGTCGGCGTCAAGCGCGACGAAAACAGCCGCGGCGGCTCGCGCTATATCATCGACGAGATGAAGGTCGGCGACGAGATCAAGATCGGCGCGCCGCGCAATACGTTCCCGCTGGTCGAGGATGCCGACCATGTGACGCTGTTTGCCGGCGGCATCGGCATTACCCCGATCTGGTGCATGGTGCAGGAGCTGGCCGCGCGCAAGCGCGCATGGAAACTCTATTACGCGTGCCGGTCGCGGGCCGACATGGCGTTTCTCGAAAAGTTGAAAGAGTTCGGCCCGGAATCGGTGCATCTGCATTTCGACGACGAAGCCGGCGGCAACGTTTTGGACCTTGCCGGCGCCATCGCGGCGGTGCCGGCGAACGCCCACCTTTACTGCTGCGGTCCCAATCCGATGCTCAAAGCCTTCGAGGCGGCGACGGCCGGGAGGGCGCGCAATCTCGTTCACGTCGAATATTTCACGCCCAAGGAGGAAGCGGCAGCCGCGCCATTAGGCGGCTTCTGGGTCGAACTCGCGCGCTCTGGCGAGGAATATTTCATCCCGGAAGGCGAGAAAATCCTCGAAGTGCTGTACCAGGCCGGCGTCGATGTCGACTATTCGTGCGAGCTCGGCATCTGCGGGGCCTGCGAGACGAAAGTCATTTCCGGCATCCCGGAACACCATGACTCCGTGCTCAGCGAAGAGGAGCAGGCCTCGAACACCAAGGTCATGATCTGCTGCGCCGGCTGCAAGACCGAGCGGCTGGTGCTGGATATGTAAAGCCCGTAGGATGGGTTGAGCGCAGCGAAATCCATCATCCGCCTCATGAGCCTGCGGTGGGTTTCGCTTTGCTCAACCTACCCTACGGGATGCAGCGCATGGACACGGCGGTCAAAACTCGCACAACAAAGAAACCAGCGACAAAGGCGCGCCAAGATCTGCGCTCCTGGATCGCGCAATTGCGCGCCGCCGGAGAGCTGCAGGACATCAAGGGTGCGGAGCGCGAGCAGGAGATCGGCGGCATCGTCGACATCTACCAGCGCCGCATCGGCAACAAGGCGGTGCTGTTCGACGACGTGCCCGGCTTTCCGCGCGGCCACCGCATCCTCGCCAACATTCTCACCTCGGTACGGCGCATCAACATCACGCTCGGGCTCGATCCCGACGCCAGCGCCGTCGAACTCGTGCATTATTGGCGCCGCTACATGAAAGAGGCGAAGGCCATCGCCCCGGTCACCGTGAAGAGCGGTCCAGTGATGGACAATGTTTGCAACGGCAAGGACATCGACATTTTCAAAGTCCCGGTGCCGCGCTGGCACGAGCATGACGGCGGCTATTACATCGGCACCGGCGACATGGTGATCATGCGCGATCCGGATACCGGCTGGATCAATTACGGCGCCTATCGGGTACAGGCGCACGAGCGCAACGTCGCGACCGTCATGTGCTCCACGGGCAAACACGGCGACCTCATCAAGCGCCGCTATCACGAGCGCGGCGAGCCCTGCCCGATCGCGGTCGTGTGCGGCATGCACCCGGCTTTGTTCATGATCGCCGGCCTGGAAATCCCCTATGGCCGTAACGAATACGACGCCGCCGGTGGGCTCATCGGCGAGCCGATCGAAGTCATTGCCGGACCGCGCACCGGGCTGCCGATCCCGGCGCACGCGGAAATCGCCTTCGAAGGCTTCATTCATCCGAACGACTTGCGCGACGAGGGCCCGCTCGGCGAATGGACCGGCTATTACGCCGGCGGCTTGAAGAAGGAGCCGGCGATCCGCATCGAGACTTTCATGCACCGCGACGACCCGATCCTGCTCGGCGCCATTCCGGGCATTCCGCCGGATGACGATTCGTTCTATCGCGGCACTTACCGCTCCGGCGCGGTGTGGAATCAGCTCGAAGCCGCGGGCGTGCCGGAGGTGAAAGGCGTATGGGCGCATGCCGCCGGCGGCAGCCGGCTCTGGCTCACCGTGGCGATCAAGCAGCAATATGCCGGCCACGCCAAACAGGCAGGCCTCATTGCCTCGCAATGCCATGCCGGCGCCTACGCCAACCGCTTCGTCGTGGTGGTCGACGACGACATCGATCCGGCCGACACGGACAAGGTGGTGTGGGCGATGTGCACGCGGTTCGATCCGCGCGACGGCATGGAGATTTTACGCGGGTGCTGGTCGACCGTGCTCGACCCCATGGTCTACGGCACCGACGACCCGCGCAACGCCCGCGTGGTGATCGACGCCTGCAAGCCGTTCAAGCGCCGCGACACGTTCCCGGTCGTGGTGCGCGCGAGCAAGGAAGTCGAGGATCACGTGCGCGCAAAATTCTCCGATGTGTTGCCGAAATAGTACCAGGCCGATGAACGAAAAAATCGATATCACGCTCAACATCAACGGCCGCGACTATCCGATCCGGGTCGAGCCGCGCAAGACGCTGGTCGACGCCATCCGCGACGATTGCGGACAGACCGGCACTCATATCGGCTGCGAGCACGGCGTGTGCGGCACCTGCACCATCATCGTTGACGATGAAGCGGTGCGCTCCTGCCTGATGTTCGCCATCCAGGCGCAGGGCAAGACAATCCGCACCGTCGAAGGCCTCGCCGACGGCGACAAGCTCAGCGTGCTGCAGCAGGCATTCATCGACAATCATGGCCTGCAATGCGGCTATTGCACGCCGGGCTTCCTGATGCTGGCGACGAACGTGCTGGAGAAGAATCCGCACATCGACGACGAGGAGCTGATCGACGTGCTATCCTCGAACCTCTGCCGATGCACCGGCTATCAGAACATCATCAAGGCGGTGCGCGCCGCGGCGAAGGAGATGCGTGGCGAACGTAGCCCGGCTTGAGCGCAGCGAAAGCCGGGGTGAGGCGGTGAGACTGTCCCCGGATTTCGCTGGCACTCAATCCGGGCTACAGGTTACTGCGCCATGCCGACCCTGCCAGCTGCCAGATCATCAAAAATGGAGGAAAATGGATGCGAACTTTAGCGCTTGAGGAGCATTTTGCGAGCCAGGCCTTCCTCGAAGGCCCGGGGCGGGCATTCAAGGAAAGCGCCATGAAATCCGGTGGCGCCGGCGCCGCAAGAACCTTCGAACAACTTGGCGATGTCGGCACCAATCGACTGGCGGAAATGGATGCCGCCGGCATCGATATGCAAGTCCTGTCGCTCCAGTATCCGGGCACCGAGCAATTGGAGGTGGCCGAGGCCATCGCAATTGCGCGTGACGAAAACGACTTCCTAAGCGACGTGGTTAAGAAGCATCCGACGCGTTTTGCCGGGTTTGCCGCGTTGCCAACTGGGGCGCCCGGCAAGGCCGCCGAAGAACTCGAGCGCAGGGTTCGTCAGCAAAATTTCAAAGGCGCGGTAATCTATGGCCACAATCGCGGACGTTATCTCGACGACAAATTCTACTGGCCGATTCTGGAATGCGCGCAAGCGCTCAACGTGCCGATCTATCTGCACCCGACGCTGCCGCCGAAGGCGGTTATTGAGGCATCGTACGGCGGCTTTTCGCCGGCCATGACTTTTTTGCTGGCCGGCCCGGGTTGGGGCTGGCATATCGAGACCGGGCTCCATGTCATCCGAATGGTCGTTGCCGGCGTATTCGACCGCTATCCGAAACTGCAATTCATAGTCGGTCACATGGGCGAGGCCCTGCCGTTCATGCTCCCGCGACTCGAAAGAGTTGGCCATTCGCTGCCTTTCATGCAGGCGAGCCCCTCCTCGTCTTCAACGAAGCTGCAGCGTTCACTGGGCGACTACCTCCGGCAGAACGTCTATTACACCTTCGCGTCATTCAACTTTACGGCCACTTTCCTGGATCTCCTCCTCGAAGTGGGAGTCGAACGGATCATGTTCTCCACCGATTATCCGTATGGCTCGATGGCGGAGGCTGTCGATTTTCTGAAACACCTCCCGGTCAGCGCAGCGGACCGCGAACGCATCGCGCATGGCAATGCGGCAGAGCTATTCAAGCTCTAAAAAAGCTGGCGAGGGCGCAGCGCAAGCCACCCCTAGACACCGAGCGCCCCCAGCGCCGCCTTCGCCACCTCCACATCCTGCTCGATCTTGGCGCCGCCGGCGGCGACGGCGCCGATGACTTCACCTTCGACCGTTATGGGAAATCCGCCCGGCACGTTGGTGAAGTCGCCCATGCGCACCGCCATGCTGAGCGCATTCTCCTCGGGCGCGTAGCCGGTCGGCAGCCGCTGCGAGGCGGCCGTGATCGCCTTTCGCTGCGTGGTGATGATCGAGAAATGGCGCGCCCCGTCCATCATCAGAAAGGCGATCAGCCGGCAGCTTGCGTCGACGACGGCGAGCGAGACCTTGCAGTTGAGCGCGTTCGCTCTGGCGATCCCGGCTTGCAGCATTTTGAGGCTTGCTTCCTCGGTGAGCCGGTGGGTGGCAACGAAATCCGCCATGACAGGCATTCCTCGACTGCGGGGTTAATCAAATTCCCGATGCAACTCCCCAATGACACAAAAACCGCAATGCTGTTAGTCTCCCCGGCCTTGCGGCGGACCCGCAATGACGAACGAGGGGTTCATGAGTGTGGAGAGTTGGGACCGCGAGGCCGACGTGGTGGTGATCGGATCGGGCGCGACGGGGTTGCCCGCCGCCATCGTCGCCCGCGAAGCCGGCGCGTCGGTGATCGTGGTGGAGGCGGAGAAGCACGTCGGCGGCCACGCCATCACTAGCGGCGGCAATCTGCCGCTCGGCGGCGGCACCGGCTATCAGAAGAAATACGGCATCGAGGATTCGCCGGATTTGTTCTTCCGAGACCTCACCGACTGGTCGGTGGTCGAGCCCAACGGCTTCCCGCCCTACCGCTACAATGACCGCGAGATCATCCGCGCCTTCGCCGACAACAGCGTGGCGACGTTCGAATTCCTGCTCGCGCACGGCGTGAAGGTCATCGACAGGCATCCGAATAAAGTCGGACACGAGATCGGCAACTCGGTCCTGCGCACCATGCAGATCTCGGTCGAGGACTGGCCGATGGTCCACACCGGCGGACCGGCCAATCCAAACGATGACGAAATCAGGGCCGGCGCCGGGCTGATCCGGCCGCTGGAAGCGGCAGCGCGCCAGGCCGGCGTCGAAATCCTGCTCGAACACCGCATGACCGCCATCCTCCGCGAGACGCCGAAAACCGGACGCGTCACCGGCATCGCCGTCGATCACAACGGCGCGGCACTCAACATCCGCGCGCACAAGGCCGTCGTCATCGCCACGGGCGGCTCGACCGGCAATGTCGACTTCCGCCGCATGTTCGACCCTCGCCTCACCGAGGAATATTGCGGGCTGGCCGGCATGCCGTGGTCGGACCAGGACGGCAGCGGCGAGCTCGCCGCCATGGACATCGGCGCCGCGCTATGGGGCGCCTTTAACTATACCGGCGAGTTCGGCTCGGGCATCACCAAACCGGGCGCCATCGGCTGCCAGTATGGCTACGTCAATGTGCGCTGGTATCCGGGCAGCGAGGTTTTCGACAAAGCCCGCGCCATCGGACTCGCGGTCGCGGACTGGCAGGACGTCATCCTCGTCAACATGCTGGGCAAGCGCTTTTACGACGAGACCGCCGGCCACTTCACCTACAGCACATACAAGAGCGTCGATCCCTACGAGCCCGGCAGCTACCTCAACGCCAAGCAGGTCAAATACAATCCCAACAATTTCATCAATGCGGCGCTCGCCGGCATCGGCGACGGGCATAACGGCGGCGGTCCGATCTGGGCCATCTTCGACGCCGAGGCGGTCGAGCGGGAGAATTGGAATCCGCAGCCGCCGTATGTCGACTGCGACGCCGGTTTCTTCTTCACCGCGGGCTCAGTCGGCGAGCTGGCCGCCGAGATCAAAATGAAATACCAGCGCGTGCCGATGCCGCCGGAAAACCTCCGCACCACTATCGCGCGCTACAATTCGTTCGTCGATGCCGGCAAAGATGCCGATTTCGGCAAGCCCGCGCCGCTCTACAGGATCGCAAGGCCGCCGTTCCACGCGGCTTGGGCCACGCCGGTCATTCACGACACGCGCGCGGGGTTGCGCATCGACGCGCGTTGCCAGGTGATCGATAGGAACGGCGAGGTGATCCCCGGCCTTTATTGCGGCGGCGAATCGGCCGGCGGCTTCTCCATGCACGGCCTGCCCCGCGCCGTCTGTCAGGGTTTTATTGCCGGGACATACGCGGCGGCAGAGGACTGACGACGGACGACAGACGACAGATAGACTCAGTCGTCTGTCGTCCGCCTTCAGTCGTCCGATTCACACCGTCGTCTGCGCCATGCCGGGCTGGGCCTTGAGCGCGTCCTTGGCGCCGTCCTTGAACGCCACCTCCGGCGGCAGCACCACCGAGCACGAGCGGATTTTTTGATGCTCGGGATCGACTCCGGGCGGCGTAGTACCCTTGTCGGCCAGCGCTTTGGCGGCGCGCATCAGCCGATGCCGCGCCATGATGATGCCGTTGTCGGTCGAAACCAGGTTTTCCTTGGTGCGGTCGCAGATCGGGCCCATGCTTTCCTGCAAGGACGCATCCTGCATGGCGAAGCCGGCCACGCCGCTGTAGGTCTTGCCGGCCTTTTGCGCCGCGCGGTCGATCAGATAATCGTTGTCCTTGTTGGCGAGCGGCCGATAGCTGCCGGGCGTATACTTGCAGTGGATGCCCTGGCCGTCCTTCATGGCGTCGACCTCGGCCTTGCGGAGCGCCCGCACCGGGTGGAAATCATAAGACCAGGCCCAGCAACTTTCGTCGTCGATCGGCACCCAGAAATGGCCGTGCACCGGATGGTCGCCGCGCGGCGGGATCATGGTGAAGCACGGCATCACCCAGGGCGTGATGCGCCAGTAGTATTTGCCGTTCTCGGCATTGCGGCGCGCGCCAATGAACAGGCCGCCGGGCATCTCGACCACTTCGAAATGCGGCTGCATGTCGGAGAGATTATATTGGTTGCCCTTGGCGCCTTTGAACAGCGGATCGGAACCGAGATCCCCGCGGTGCAGGAAGGAGACGTGGCTCGAGTCGATGCCGCCTTCCATCGCTTGCAGCCAATTGCACTCCTGCAGACGCTTTGACACGAACGTCTGCTCCGGCGGCACCGTGGCGAATTCCCATTCCGGCAGCGGCGGCTTCTTGTCGGCGGGCCCCATATAGGCCCATAGCACCGCCCCGCGTTTCACCAGCGGATACGAGGTGAGCTTGACCTTTTTGCAGTAGCCGCTCTCGATCGGCTCGGAGGGCACCTCGACGCACTGGCCGGTCACGTCGTATTTCCAGCCGTGATAGGGACAGCGCAGGCCGCCTTGCTCGTTGCGCCCGAACCACAGCGACACGCCGCGATGGGCGCAGAATTCGTCGATCAGGCCGTAGCGGCCCTCGGAGTCGCGGAAGGCAAGCAGGCGCTCGGAGAGCAGCTTGACCCGCACCGGTGGGCAATCGTTCTCCGGCAATTCCGCGGCGAGCAGCGCCGGGAGCCAATAGCAGCGGAACAGCTGTCCCATCTGCGTGCCGGGGCCGGTCTGGGTCAGAAGATCGTTCTGTTCTTTTCTGAGCATCGCGCTTGTCCGTGGCCAATCGTGCGGTTCCTTCAAGAGTAGGGATTTGGCCGCCCCGCGGCAAGCCGCGTCGGCGCACGGCACACGCTGGAAACCCGCATTGCATCGCCCATACGCCCGATCGTGACCGCGCTGCGAAAACTTGCGCGCAGTCGCGCCGTCCGGTTGCTCAGCACAGCCAATTACGCTAAGTCCCGCCGCGCCGGGGCGAGGTTTGGAGGGATGCGATGGCCGACCACGGTGAGCTCGAATACGCGACTGCGACGGGCAACGATTACCCTGCCCACGAGCAGACATATCGCTCGTTCGTGACGCTGGTGAAGGTCGCCATCGCCATCGTCGCCATCATCGTTATCCTGATGGCGTATTTCCTGACGTAGTTAGCCGCAGCTGGCCGACATTGGCCGACCGCTGGGCCAGCCGTAGGCCCGCAGCCGGTGGCGCATTCGCCAGCCCTCGGAGGAATCATGAAGGTTGCGGTCGTTGCCGAAACGGATGCGGACGAGCCGCGGGTGGCCGCGACCCCTGAAACCGTGAAGAAAATGATCGGGCTTGGCGCCGAAGTGGCCGTCGAGCCGGGCGCCGGCGTGAGGTCGGGCATTCTCGATACCGATTATACGGCCGCGGGCGCCAGTGTGGCGACCGATGCCGTCAACGGCGCCGACATCGTGCTCATGGTGCGGCGGCCGGAGGGCGCGGGACTGTCGGGCTTGACGAAAGGCGCCATCGTTATCGCCATCATGGACCCGTACGGGCACGACGATGCGTTGTGCGCCATGGCCAAGGCCGGAATCGTCGGCTTTGCCATGGAGCTTCTGCCGCGCATCACCCGCGCGCAAGGAATGGATGTGCTGTCGAGCCAGGCCAATCTCGCCGGCTACCGCGCCGTGATAGACGCCGCCGCCGAGTTTGGCCGGGCACTGCCGATGATGATGACCGCGGCCGGGACCGTGCCGGCCACCAAGGTGTTCGTAATGGGCGCCGGTGTCGCCGGCCTGCAGGCGATTGCCACCGCGCGGCGGCTCGGCGCCATCGTCACCGCGACCGACGTCCGTCCGGCCGCCAAGGAACAGGTCGAAAGCCTCGGCGCCAAATTCGTCGCCGTCGAGGACGAGGAATTCAAGGCCGCCGAGACGTCGGGCGGCTACGCCAAGGAAATGTCGAAGGAGTATCAGGCGAAACAGGCGGCGCTGGTCGCCGAGCACATCAAGAAACAGGATATCGTGATCACGACGGCGCTTATTCCCGGCCGGCCGGCGCCGCGTCTCATCTCAAGCGAGATGGTGGCGTCGATGCGGCCCGGCTCGGTGATCGTCGATCTCGCGGTCGAGCGCGGCGGCAATGTCGAGGGCGTCCAGGCCGACGCCGTCGCCGAGTCGAACGGCGTCAAGATTATCGGCTATCGCAACGTGCCGGGCCGGCTCGCCGCCACAGCCTCAAGCCTCTACGCCAAAAATCTCTACGCCTTCCTGGAAATCCTCATCGATAAGAAAACGAAGTCGCTTGCCGTCAACTGGGACGACGACATCGTCAAGGCCACGGCGCTCACCCGCGACGGCGCCATCGTGCATCCGAGTTTCAGGCCAAAGAGCGCGGCGTGAGTCTGGTTACCTCTCCCCGCAAGCGGGGGAGGTCGAGTGACCCCCGACTTGATCGGGGGGGAACGAGGGTGAGGGGGCCTCTCCGCGATTCTGAGCCAAGCGGAGACGCCCCCTCACCCCGCCCGCTCCCCGCAAGCGGGGAGAGGGAGAATGGAGGTCGTTGATGGTGACTCTCTCGATTCTCGTCCAGGTCAATTCCATGGCGGCGGCCGCGCCCGGCGCGCCGGCCGCAGCGAGCGATCTGGTCAATCCGTTCGTCTTTCGTCTGTCGATTTTCGTGCTCGCGATTTTCGTCGGCTATTACGTCGTGTGGTCGGTGACGCCGGCGCTGCACACGCCGCTGATGTCGGTGACCAACGCCATCTCCTCGGTCATCGTTGTCGGTGCGCTGCTCGCGGTCGGCGTCGCGCTGGTCGGCGGCGACACCGGACCGATCTGGGCGCGCGCGCTCGGCCTCGTCGCGCTCACGTTCGCCTCGGTCAATATCTTCGGAGGATTTCTGGTAACGCAGCGCATGCTCGGCATGTTCCACAGGAAAGAGAAGCGATGAGCGCGGCTCCATTTGAATTGTCATGCCCCGCGCAGGCGGGGCATCCAGTAATTGCGATGTCAGAGATTCTCCCCCGGCGGCGCCGGTTACTGGATCATCCGCTTTCGCGGATGATGACAAGACGGGGCGCTCAATGAACGCCGACATTACTGCCCTTTGTTATCTGGTCGCCGGCGTCCTCTTCATCCTGGCGCTGCGCGGCCTGTCGAATCCGGAGACCAGCCGGCGCGGCAATCTCCTGGGCATGACCGGCATGGCGATCGCGATCGCGACCACGCTCGCGTCGCATCCGCCGGTCGGTTTCAGCGCCTGGGTACTGGTGGCGGTCGGCATGGCGCTGGGCGGCGGCGCCGGCGCGGTGATCGCGCGGCGCGTGCCGATGACGTCGATGCCGGAACTCGTCGCCGCCTTCCATTCGCTGGTCGGCATGGCCGCGGTGCTGGTGGCGGCCGGCGCTCTCTACGCACCTACGGCGTTCGGCATCGGCACCGTCGGCGCCATCCACGGCCAGAGCCTGATCGAAATGTCGCTCGGCACCGCCATCGGCGCCGTCACCTTCACCGGCTCGGTGATCGCGTTCCTCAAACTCTCCGGCCGCATGAGCGGCAAGCCGATCGTTCTGCCGCTCCGCCACGTCGTCAATGTCGCGCTCGCCATCGGCCTCATTGCGCTCATCGTCTGGTTCTTCGAGACGCAGGACTACATCGGTTTCTGGTCGATCGCGGGCGTGTCGTTCCTCCTCGGCGTGTTCATCATCATCCCGATCGGCGGCGCCGACATGCCGGTCGTCATCTCGATGCTCAATTCCTATTCGGGCTGGGCGGCGGCGGGCATCGGCTTCACGCTGGAGAACACGGCGCTGATCGTCACCGGCGCGCTGGTCGGCTCTTCGGGCGCGATTCTGTCCCACATCATGTGCAAGGGCATGAACCGCTCGTTCATTTCGGTGATCCTCGGCGGCTTCGGCGGAGAAGTCGCCGGCCCGAGCGGCGCGGCCGAACACCGGCCCGTAAAGCTCGGCTCGGCGGAAGACGCCGCCTATATTTTGAAAAATTCGTCGAAAGTGATCATCGTGCCGGGCTACGGCATGGCGGTGGCGCAGGCGCAGCACGCGCTGCGCGAGATGGCCGACAAGCTCAAAGCCGAAGGCGTCGAAGTCAAATACGCAATTCATCCGGTGGCCGGCCGCATGCCCGGCCACATGAACGTGCTGCTCGCCGAGGCCAACGTGCCCTACGACGAGGTATACGAACTGGAAAACATCAATTCCGAATTCGCCCAGGCCGACGTCGCCTACGTCATCGGCGCCAACGACGTCACCAACCCGGCCGCCGAAGAGGATCCGAAATCGCCGATCTACGGCATGCCGGTGCTGCAGGTGTGGAAAGCCGGCACGGTGATGTTCAACAAGCGCTCGCTCGCTTCCGGCTATGCCGGCATCGACAATTCGCTGTTCTATCGCGACAACACCATGATGCTCCTTGGCGACGCCAAGAAGATGACGGAACAAATCGCCAAGGACGTGTGAGGGCGGCTACGGATGACTTCGGAGAACACTCCGCCCAAGCCCCCCAGGTCCCCTGCCCCGCGCCGCGCAAGCCGCCGGTCCTCGCCACGATCGTCGCCGAATAGCCCTTACCGCCTGGCATTCCGCCTCATCGGCATTCCCGTCATCGCCGTAGCGGCGGTGATTCTCTACCGCGGCCTGCGCGCGCATCTGGTGCTTCCGGAGTGCGATTCGGAGACGGCCAAGCAAACGCTGGCGCAAGTCCTCAAAGAGCTGAAACTCGAGCCGGTGCGCTACGCGCCGATCAAGACAATTTCGTCGAGCAAGGACAAGGTCGTCTGCAATGCGGTGATGCCGTTGCCGGACGGCGGCAACGTCGTCGCCGACTATACCTTTTACTGGCAAGGCGATAAGGCCGACATGCGCTATTCAATTCATCGCCAAAAGCCGCAGGATTCGTCGGTCAGTCCGCCGCCCGCGGCGCAGTAGTTATGAGCTTGCTTCGGGCTTGCCGTAACCCCCCGCGGTCGGCGTCTGGATGATGATGGCTTCGCCGGCATCGATGATGGTGGCGTCGCATCCGTCGAGCTTTTCGATACGGCCGTCGTTGCGCCGCACGCGGTTCTCGCCGACCTGACCGTCCTCGCCGCCGTTAAGCCCGAACGGCGGCACGCGGCGGTGGCCGGAGAGGATGGTACATTCCATCTTTTCCAGAAAGCGAATGGTGCGGATGACGCCGTCGCCGGCGTTCCAGCGGCCGCGCCCGCCCGAGCTTTTCCGGATGTGAAAATCCTCGAGCAGCACGGGATAGCGGAATTCCAAAATCTCCGGGTCGGTCAGCCGCGTGTTGGTCATGTGGGTGTGCACGGCGTCGGTGCCGGGGAAGCCGGGACCGGCGGGCGAGCCCGAGCAGATCGTCTCGTAATATTGATGGCGCGCGTTGCCGAAATTGAGGTTGTTCATGGTGCCCTGCGCCGCCGCCATGGCGCCGAGCGCGCCGAACAGGCAATTGGTCACCTCCTGCGAGGTCTCGACATTGCCGGCGACCACGGCGGCCGGGAATTCCGGAGAGAGCATCGACTTCTTCGGCACGACGATGCGGATCGGCCGCAGGCAGCCGGCATTCATCGGAATATCGTCGTCGACCATGACGCGGAACACGTAGAGCACCGCGGCGCGCGTCACCGGTTCCGGTGCGTTGAAGTTGGTCTTCTGCTGCGGGCTCGTTCCGCTGAAATCGACGGTGGCTTCGCGTTTCTTCTTGTCAACCGCGATGCGCACCTCGATGCGCGCGCCCTGGTCGGTCGCCACCGCAAAGGCGGCATCGTGCAGCCGGTCGACCACGCGGCGCACGCTTTCCGCCGCATTGTCCTGCACGTGACGCATGTAGGCGCGCACCACGGGCCACGTGAAATGACGCACCATCTTGCGCAGCTCCTGCACGCCTTTCTCGTTGGCGGCGATCTGCGCCTTGATGTCGCCTACGTTCTGCAGCGGATTGCGCGCCGGATATTTGGCGCCGGTAAGCAGCGCATAAAGCTCTTTTTCGCGGAAGCGGCCGCGGTCGACGAGCTTGAAATTGTCGATGTAGACGCCTTCCTGCTCGATCGTCGTGGCGTTCGGCGTCATCGACCCCGGCGACATGCCGCCGACGTCGGCATGATGGCCGCGGGAGGCCACCCAGAAAAGAATGGCGGACGGACGACGGACGACAGAGGACAGATGAGAGGCGCTGTTATCTGTCTTCCGTCGTCTGTCGTCTGTCGTCCGCGTGGTGAACACCGGCGTGCAGACGGTGATGTCCGGCAAATGCGTGCCGCCGTTGTACGGTGCATTGATGGCGTAAACGTCGCCCGGACGGATTTTTCCCTCGTTCTCGCGAATGACGGTCTCGACGGCGCGGTCCATGGAGCCGAGATGCACCGGCATGTGCGGCGCGTTGGCAACGAGCGAGCCGTCGCTGGAAAACACCGCGCAGGAAAAGTCGAGCCGCTCCTTGATGTTCACCGAATAGGCGGTGTTCTGCAGCGAGACGCCCATCTGCTCGGCAAGCGACATGAACAGGTTGTTGAACACTTCCAGCATCACCGGATCGGCGTGGGTGCCGATCGCGCGCGCGCGGGCGAGTTTTTCGATCCGCCGCAACACCAGATGATTCTTCGCCGTCAGCTCCGCCTGCCAGCCCTGCTCGACGACGACGGTCTGGTGGGGCTCGATGACGATGGCGGGGCCCTTCACCTTATGTCCCGGCATCAGAGTTTCGCGCCTATAGACGCGCGCGCGCCGCCATTTGCCGTTGGAGAAAAACCGGGTGCGCCGCGCCGGAGCGGGAAGCTTGGTCCGCGTGATTTTGCGCGCTTTCTCCTTAAACGTCGCCCCGCCGCCAACCGCTTCGACCGACACGGCTTCGACGACTAGCGATTTGCTACGATCGATGAAGCCGAACTGCGCCTTGTGCGCGCGCTCGAAGGCGGATTTCATTTTCTGCAACGACGCCAGTTTCACCTCCCCGTGCAGGGGAGGGTGGAAAGTGCCCGCATCGACAATCAGCGGCGTATCCGTTCCGGCGTAGCGAATATGCGCGTGCACGTGCAGCGTAATTTTGTCCGGACGGACGCCCTGGCTTTCGACTTCCACGATCGCGTCCCGCGCGAGCCGCCCCGCCACACGCTGTACCGTCGTCCGCGCTTGTTCGCCGAACGGCTCCTCGATCGCCTGCTGGCGGACGCTGCGGATATCGGCCAGCCCCATGCCGTAGGCGGAAAGGAGCGACGACAGCGGATGGATCAGCACGCCGGTCATGCCGAGCGCGTCGGCGACCAGGCACGCATGCTGGCCGCCGGCGCCGCCAAAGCAGTTGAGCGCATAGCGCGTCACGTCGTAGCCGCGCTGCACCGAGATTTTTTTGATCGCGTTCGCCATGTTCTCGACCGCGATCTTGATGAAGCCGTCGGCGACTTGCTCGGCGCTGCGGCCGTCCCCGATTTGCTTGGCCATCGCCGCAAACCCCTGGCGCACCGCGTCGGCGTCGAGCGGCAGGTTTTGTTGCGGCCCGAAGATTTTGGGGAAAAAGTCGGCGATGAGCTTGCCGACCATGACGTTGGCGTCAGTCACGGCGAGCGGGCCGCCACGGCGATAGCATTTGGGGCCGGGATTGGCGCCGGCCGAATCGGGCCCGACGCGAAACCGTGCGCCGTCGAAGTGCAGGATCGAGCCGCCGCCCGCCGCCACTGTATGGATCAGCATCATCGGCGCGCGCATGCGCACGCCGGCGACTTCGGTTTCGAACGCGCGTTCGTATTCGCCGGCGAAATGCGACACGTCGGTCGAGGTGCCGCCCATGTCGAAGCCGATCAGCCGCGAAAATCCCGCCGCCCGTCCGGTCTCGGCCATGCCGACGACGCCGGCCGCCGGCCCCGACAGAATCGCGTCCTTGCCGCGGAACAGCTCCGCCGCCGTGAGCCCGCCGGACGACATCATGAACATGAGGCGCGGATCCCCCAATTCGCCTCCCCCTGCGGGGGAGGGTGAAGAGTTTAATTGCCCCGCCACCTGCGCCACGTAGCTGCGCAGGATCGGCGAGAGATAGGAGTCCACAACGGTCGTATCGCCGCGGCCGACGAGCTTGATGAGCGGAGAGACCTCGTGGCTGGCGGAGACCTGGGCGAAACCGAGTTCGCGCGCCAGCGCCGCGACCCGCCGCTCATGATCGGCGTAGCGGTAGGCGTGCATCAGCACCACGGCGACGGCGCGAATGCCGTCCTTCTTCGCGCGCTCAAGCTCGCTGCGCACGGCAGCGAGGTCCAACGCCCGCTCCACGGTGCCGTCGGCGCGCACGCGCTCGTCGACCTCGGCCACCCGCTCGTACAGCATGTCCGGCTTGACGATGTGGCGGGCGAAGATTTTCGGCCGCGCCTGGTAGCCGATGCGCAGCGCGTCGCGAAAGCCTTTGGTGATGAGCAGGAGCGTGCGTTCGCCCTTGCGTTCGAGCAGCGCATTGGTGGCGACCGTGGTGCCCATCTTCACCGCCCCGATACGTTCGCTCGGAATGGGCGCGTCGGGCTCAACGCCGAGCAGGTGGCGGATGCCCTCCACCGCCGCGTCGCGATAGGCCTCGGGGTTTTCCGAGAGCAATTTGTGGGTGAGGAGGGCGCCGTCCGGCCGCCTGCCGATCACGTCCGTGAAAGTGCCGCCGCGATCGATCCAGAACTCCCAAGTACCGCCCGACGTATCCGACATGCGCTCGATCTCGCCCTTCTTCTATGCCACACTGGGCGCAATCGAGCCCCCAAGGCTACTAATCGTACTGCGTCATAGAACATAAGATGTATTCCGTTTAAAGCTACGTGCACAGCACGGGCATCGCGGCAGAGTTCTGGCGATGGCGACGATCAATCTGCGATGGACGGTGGCGATCGAGTTGG
>Ga0207416_1002107_pt1 | contig 22992 bp, 14 predicted proteins | sample PaiPotPPM11metaG_FD_184107 | JGI IMG/M metagenome (GOLD analysis project Ga0207416, IMG submission 184107) | Iron sulfur acid spring bacterial and archeal communities from Banff, Canada, to study Microbial Dark Matter (Phase II) - Paint Pots PPM... ...
GTCCAAGGCCGCTGCCGAGAGTCTTGGCCAGGTCAGCGGCCTTGGACTGATCGCGGCCCATGACCTCCACGTTGTTGCCGCCCGCTACCGCCAGCGCGCCGATGGTGCGGGCCATGTTCCCGGTGCCGATGATGCTGATGCTGCTCATGAGCTGTCCCGTCTTGACTGACGATCGAGAGGTTGGCTGCTCCCGCTTCAGCGGGGCGTTGCCCGTCATGTTCCTGGTGAAGACCCCGGTCGACACCGACAGTCCGGATGTTATGTAAACCGAACTGTGTGCTTAACCTATCGGACGGCCAGCGCGAACGCAAGCTATGTACACCGGACGTTACCCAACTGGGCTATGCTGAAGGCATGACGGAGCTGGAGAAGGGCCCCCAGGGACGGCGCCGCGGCAGGGGCGCGCGCGAGCGCATCCTCGGCGCGTCACAGCAGCTGTTCCGCGACCAGGGCATCAACGGCACCGGCATGGACCAGCTCTGCGCGGCGGCCCGGGTGTCGAAGCGCACGGCCTACCAGCACTTCACCGGCAAGGACGAGCTCGTCGCCGAGTACCTGCGCCGATTCGATCCCGACGTCACGGGCGGAGTGTTCGACCGCACCGACCTCACCCCCCGCGAACGACTCCTCGCTGCCTTCGAGGTCCCCGCGGCCGGGGCACAGGACATCACGCCAATGTGCCCCTACATCGCGGCGTCCATCGAAATCCACGACCCTCAGCACCCCGCACGCCAATACGCACGCGACTACAAGAAAGCCTTCGCCGCGCGGTTCGCCGAGACCGCCCGCGAAGCGGGCGCCACCAACCCCGAACAGCTCGGCGAGCAACTGGCGCTGCTCCTCGATGGCGCCTCGGCCCGCACCCGGGTCCTCAACACCGAATCCTTCCCCACCGCCGCCGCCATCGCCGCCGTCCTCATCGACAACGCCATCCCCACGGCAGCCCAGCGGGGAGGCGGGATACGCAACGACGGCCATGAGAGCTGAGTTGTGCCTGACTTACCCGGCGCTATCGTCGCGGCCCCGTCGGCGCCCAGGGAGTGGCCTAGTGTCCGCCCGGCGGTAACGAACTTGTCGGCTTGCCGTCTATTACGGGTCTCCATGCGCTGCCAGGCTTGCTGGCACACGCCCAACGAAGGGACCCGGAAATGGACAAAGTGCAGGGCACGTACCAGCCGGCCGGACGGTGGCCGAGCAGGCGCGGGATCCTGAAGGCCGGAGTGGCCGCGGGAGCGCTGGCCGGAATCGGAGCGTGGCGTTCGGCGCCGGGCTGGCCAGGGCTGCGCAACCCAGGCTCACTGCCTTACCCCCGCCTGCCGGCGGGCACGGACACCATCCCGCAGATTGAGCACATCGTGGTCCTCATGATGGAGAACCACTCCTACGATAACCGGCTCGGCATGCTCCGCCGACCCGGTGCGGACGGGTTCCGGCTGGGCCGGGACGGCCTTCCGACGGCGACCAACCCCTACGCCAACGGCGACATTCAGCATGCGTTCCGTATGCCCACCACGTGCCAGATCAGCACCGTCACGCAGGAGTGGGGCAACAGTCACATCCAGTACGACAACGGCAAGATGGACGGGTTCGTGATCACCAGCCAGGCGGAAGCGATGGGCTACTGGCAGGAGGATGACCAGCCCTTCTACTACTCGCTGGCGCGGGAGTTCCCGATCGCCGATGCCTACCACTGCTCGGTGCTCGGGCAGACATACCCCAACCGCCGGTACCTGCTTGCGGCGACGTCGATCGGCCAGGTTAACGACACGACGCCGAACCTCACCGACTACCCGCCGAACGGCACGATTTACGACCAGCTGGACGCGCACGGGATCACGTGGAAGGACTACTACACGGATTTGCCGACCACTTTGCTTTACCCTCCGCTGTACCTGAAGAACAACGGGACGAAGGTCGTCCCGATCGCCGGCTTCTTCAGCGACGCGGCCGCCGGTACCCTCCCGAACTACAGCCTGGTGGAGCCGGACTACAGCACCCAGTCCGAAGAGAACCCGCAGAACATCGCCGTCGGCGAGGCGTTCGCGGCGAGCGTTGTCAACGCGGTCATCAACGGCCCCGCGTGGGGCAAGACGCTGCTCATGTGGACGTACGACGAGCACGGCGGATACTACGACCACGTGCCGCCTCCCGCCGCCGTTCCTCCCGACGACATCGCGCCACAGGTCCCCTCCGGCCAAAGTACCTACGACGGGTTCGGCCGGTACGGTTTCCGTGTCCCGTTCGCGCTTGTTTCGCCGTGGGCGCGCCGCAATCACGTCTCGCACGTGGTCTATGACCACACCAGCATCCTCAAGCTGGTGGAGACGAAGTGGAACCTTCCCGCGCTGACCTACCGGGACGCGAACGCCAGCGCGCCGCTGGACATGCTCGACCTGCGCCGGCCGTCGTTCGCCGAGCCGCCCCCGCTCGCCCGGCCGCTCACGGACACCGACCCTGGCTCGCTGGCATGCAGCGTGTCCGGCGCCGGCACGATCCCGCCGCCCGGCTCGGTCACCGGGCCTGGCTCTAGCTGACGGCCTCCGCTAGCCGGCGGACGGGTCGGCGAGGCTGCGGAGTCTCGAACGGACCTGGGCTGCCAGGGGATGGCCAGCGCGGTCGAGCAGGTCCAGTGCCGTCGTCCAGGCGTCGCGGGCCGACTGGACGTCGCCGAGGGCCTGGTAGGTCTCGGCGATCTCGGCGAGATACTCGGCCCGCTGCCTTACCCGGGAAGGCGGGTCACCCGGGAGCAGCGACATCGCCGCCCTGAAGCACAAGATCGCTTCTGGGAATTCTCTGCGTCCCTGGTGAGCGTAGCCAAGCAGGGCCTGCGTCATAGACCGCATGTCGGGAGCGCTGACCTCGCGGCTGAGCTCTACCGCCTGGTCGGCGTAACGGCTCGCTAGCTTGGCATCACCGCGCAGTGTGTGGTAGTCGACGAGGACGCTGAGGGCCATCAGCACGTCGTCGGGGTCTCCCGCCTGGTGGTAGAGGGCGAGTGCGCGCTCTGCGTGGGCGAGGCCCTCGACAAGCCAGTGCCGTGGGCTCGGGTCAGGGCGCGGCCGGTTAAGCCGCTCGCCGAACCTGCGCTCAGAAATGGTCAGCACGTCGGCCAGGTACGTGTGGGCGATCGCCTGGCCGTGTACGTCGCCGCCGCGCTCAAACGCCGCGATGGCAAGGGTGAGCTCCGCGCGGGTGCGGTCCACGTCCGCGAAGTCGAAGCCGATGGTGCCGAGCCAGAGCCGCGTCCAGCCGACCCCGCTGTCGTCGTCGGCTGACCGCGCCGCGGCGAGCGCTGTCTGCCCGGCGTGCTCCCAGTCGCGCCAGCGCCCGTGCCGGCAGACAGACTGAGCGAAGATCGCGAACAGCCGCCAGGCCGCCCCGGGGCACCCGGCCTCGGCGGCTTGCCCAAGGGCCTGGCTGAGCACCAGGTGCTCAGCCGCGAGCCAGGCCGTCAACTCGGCGTCGCCGGTCAACGGCTCGGTAGTCACGCCGGGCACCGCCGGGGCCGCCTCGAACTTCAGCGGGTGGAAGCCGGAGTAGCCGAGCAGCGTGTGCACATAGTGGTCGTAGCTGCGGATCATTGCGGCGCGGCACGGTTCCTCACCGTAGGCCGACGCAGCGTGCTCGGCGGCGTAAGCGCGCAACAGGTCGTGCAGCAGGTAGCGGCCCGGCCGGTGCTCGGTCACCAGGCTAGCGGCGGCGAGTTCCTTGAGCGCGTCGCGGGCGGCGGGTACGGGGAGCGCGGCCAGGCTGGCGGCGGCGGACACCCCGATGTCGGGCCCGCAGTGCACTCCGAGCAGCCCGAACATCTGGGCCGCGGGACCGCTGAGCTGCCGCAGTGACCAAGAGAACACGGACCGGACGCTGGTCAGGTGGTCGCCGCCGTCGAGGACGTCGAGTCGGCCGGTCTCGGCCTCGAGCCCGTCCGCCAGGGCGGCGAGTGGGAGGCCCGGCAGGTCGGCCGCGCGTCCGGCGACGATCGCCAGGGCAAGCGGCAGTCCGGCGCACTGGCGCACAAGCCTGCTCACCGCTGTCAGTTCCCGCGCGATTCGCTCAGGGCCGAGCCGGGCGGCGAGCAGGCTGGTGGCATCGGCGACGTCGAGCTGGTCAAGCCTGATCAGCCGTGCTCCCTCGGCGGCCGCCAGGCCGGCCATGGTTGACCGGCTGGTCACCAGCGCGAAGCAGCCGGGCCCGCCCGCCAGCAGCGGACGGACCTGCGCCGCGTCCCTGGCGTTGTCGAGCAGCAGAAGCACGCGCCGGCCGGCGAGCACGCTGCGGTACAGGCCCGCCCGCGCCTCCGGCTCGGCGGGGATCGCCGTGCGGGGCACGCCAAGCGCGCCGAGAAACCAGCTGATCGCCTCCTCCGCCGTGACCGGCGCCCCGTCCGGATCGAAACCGCGCAGGTTCACGTACAGCTGCCCGTCGGGGAAGCGGTCGGCCACGATCCGTGCCCAGTGCACGGCCAGGGCGGTCTTGCCGACCCCGGCCATCCCGCGCATCGCCGTCACCACCACCGCGCCGCCCGATCGCGCGGGCGAGTCAAGAAGCTCGTCGAGCAGCTTGAGCTCGACTTGCCGTCCGGTGAAGTGACCCACGCCCGAGGGAAGCTGGCGCGGCACCGTGACATCCGCGGCCCCGTTAGCCGCCGACACCAGGGACGGGTCGTCGGCGAGCAGTCGCGCATGCAGATCGCGCAGTTCCTGGCCAGGGTCGATGCCAAGTTCCGTCGCGAGCAGCCGTCGGGTCTGGTCGAACGCCGCCAGCGCCTCGCCCCGCCGGCCGCAGCGCCACAGCGCCAGCATCAACAACGACGAGAGCCGCTCGCGCAGCGGGAACTCGCCGTTGAGCTGGGCGAGCTCGCCGATGACGTCACCGTGCGCGCCGAGGGCAAGGTCGCACGCCAGCCGGTCCTCGGTCACGGTCACCCGCAGTTCCTCCAGCCGGGCGGCCTCGCCGGCGAGCCGGGTGCTCCACGGGGCGGCGTCGGCGAGGGCCGGGCCATGCCACAAGCCGAGCGCCTGCCGGAAGAGGTCGGCGGCCCGCGCCTGATCGCCGGCCCGGGCCGCTGCCCGTCCTTCGTCGGCCAGGGACGCGAAGCGCCGCGCGTCCACGGCGTCGGGGGCGAGGACCAGCCGGTAGCCGTCGGCCACCCGGACGACGCGCGCCCCGTTGTGTCCTGGGTCGGCGTCGGCCAGCACCCGGCGCAGCGCGGACACCCGGGCCTGGAGATTCCGTTCGCGCTCGCGCGAGACGTCCTCTCCCCAGAGCGCGTCGATCAGGGCCGCGACACTGACGACGCGGCCGTCGGCCAGGGCAAGGGTGGCGAGGAGGACACGGAGCAACTGCTGTGCCACCGGCGTCATCGCGTTCTCGGCCCGGCCGACAGCCAGCGGACCGAGAATGCTGACCAGCGGTCCCTGAGGCCGGCCGTCCTCCTCGCGCATATCCAGAATCGTAGGAAAAATCCGTTGTATGCGGAAGGTAGGCGAGGCGGCGCTTAGCGTCACGTCTCAGGCGGTCCTGACATAAGGCGCCGCGCAGTGGCGGCCGTGGCCCCAGGTGGTCCCGCCGCTGTCGCGTCTGGTCCAGGTGTCCCGTCGCGCGGTAAGGCTCATTGTCCTGACTCCTCGATAGCGGGTTGATCCGGTGGGCAGAGCCTGTCAGTCTGCGCGTCGCTGTCGGTGCGCTAGCGCTTACCCCGCGCTATCGCCGCCCAAGGTCCGGTTCGTCCAATTATCATGAGTGGGTGAATCAGCATCGAGGCGCTTCACGGAACAGCAAGGTGCCGGCGACGGCCGCCGAGCGGATACTGAGCGCCGCGATGCGCGAGTTCGCGAAGTACGGATTCGCCGGCGCGCGCGTGGAGCGGATCGTGAGCCGGGCCGACGTGAGCCCGCGGTCGCTCTACTATCACTTCGGCAGCAAGCGGGGCCTGTACGACGCGGTGCGCGAGCGGCTGAGCGCGCAGCACTTTGAGGATTTCGTCCGCGGCGTCACCGATGAGCCGCTGGTCGACCGGCTGGTCGCCAACATCGACGTCGCCATGTCGCCGCGCTGGCAGGCGTGGGCGCGGCTGCTGATGTGGGAGGCGCTTGACGGGGCCGCGGGCACCGCGCCGTACGCCGAGGGCACGGTGCCCGGGGACTTGCTGGCCATCCGGGCCGCCCAGGAGCGCGGCGAGATCGCCTCAAGCCTGGACCCGCACGTGCTGACCCTGGCGTTCATCGCGATCACGTTCTGGCCGACGATGTTCCCGCAGTCGACCAGGCGGCTGACCGAGGACATGCCGAAGGACGAACTGCTGCGGGCGCGCAAGGAACTCGTCCGGGCGCTGGTGCGCGGGCTCGGCGAGGGCGCCGCGCTTGAGCTACCCGCCGCGTTCGCTCCTGGGGGCGAGCAGCCGGGATAGGGCCAGCGAGCCGAGCGCGAGCGCTACGTCGCAGGCGCACGCCACGCGGAAGCCGCCGACGTAGCCGCCGGTTCCCGCGAAGAAGCCGAGGCTGACCAGGGCAAGGCCGATCGTCCCCGACATCTGCTGTACGGTGACGAGCACGCCGGCCGCTGCCCCCGAGTCCGCGGCGGGGACGCGGCTCAGCACCACGCCGATGATCGGCGGGATCAGCAGCCCCTGGCCGAGCCCGAACAGCGTCACGCCCGCGAGCACCAGGATTTCCGGCCGCCGCGGGTCGGAGGCCGTGAGGAGCACGAGAAGGCCCGCGACCTGCAAGGCCGCGCCCGCGGTCAGCGTCGAACGGCCGTAACGCTCCACGAGTGCGCTGCTCGACAAGCTCGCGACGAAGTTGCCCACGGCGAGCGGCACGAACGACAGCCCGGCGACCATCGGGCTGTCGCCGCGTCCCGTCTGAAGGTAGAGGCCGAGCACGAAGAAGAACGAGGTGATCGTCGCGTACAGCGTCACGTTCACGAACAGCCCGCGGCGGAAGTCCTTCGACCGGAACAGGCCAAGGTCGACGAGGGGCTGAGCGCGCCCGCGCTCGCCGACCCGCCGCTCCCACCACACGAACACCGCGCCGGCGGCGGGCACGGCGGCCAGGAACAGCCAGCACCACGGCGGCCAGCCGAGCGAGCCGCCCTCGACGATCGGGATCGTCAGCAGTCCGGCGGCGAGGGTGAGCAGGGCGACGCCGGCCGGGTCGAGGCCCGGCCGGGCCGGCGAGACGGATTCCGGGACGCGCCGGAGGCCGAAGACGAACGTGAGCGCCGCCACCGGCAGGTTGACCAGGAAAATCGGCCGCCAGCTCAGGCCGAAGACGTTCGCCGACAACAGGATCCCGCCGAGCGCCTGGCCGCTCACCTGGCCCACGGCGATGGTCATCCCGTAGACGCCGAGCGCGACGCGGCGCTCACGCGCGGGGAAGCTCACCCGGATGATCGACAGCACCTGAGGCACCATCATCGCGGCCGCCGCGCCCTGCAGGAGACGGGCGACGACCAGGACGTCGCTCGTGGGGGCCAGGCCCGACGCCGCCGACGCCGCCGTGAACGCGGCCATGCCGGCGAAGAACACGCGGCGGCGCCCGTAGCGGTCGCCGAGCCGGCCGCCGGTGACCAGCCCCAGGGAGAAGGTAAGGCCGTAGCCGCCGACGATCAGTTCCAGGGCCGGAGGACCGCTGCCGAGGTCCCTGTGCAGCGCGGGCGTGGCGACGTTGACCGCGAAGAAGTCGAACACGTTCATGAACATGCCGGGCAGGACGGCCGCGAGGACCAGCCACGCGCCAAGGCCGGTCCTCGTGCCCGCCGGGACGGCGACCGGGACGGACGCCGCCTCAGACTGTGTCATGTTGTTGCGCGGAGAATCGGGCAGGTCAGTCAACCATGTCGGTTATCTGGATGCCGGTGGTGGCGGTCGAGGACTCGCGCACCACAGGGTCGCCTTCCGTGCCGAGTGTCCGCCAGTCCTCGCCGGGTTCGAGGATCTTCTCGGCGCCCCGGATGATCGTGAAGTTCCCGCTCAGGGCTGGGGGCTCCTTGCCATCGGCGAGTCCCTTCGCCGCCGAGAGGAGGATGTGGCGCATGCGCGTGATGGCCTTGTCGGTGGAGCCGAGCTGCTCCTGGGTCCGGTCGTAGATCGGGCCCATCGACTCGGTCACCATCAGGTCCTGGCTCACGAAGTCGTCGACGCCGCTGAAGATGCCGCGCTTCTCGCGGACCTCCTGGGACATCTGGTAGTCGTTCTCTGCGGTGTAAAGACGTGGGGTGATCCCGTTGCGGGGATTAGAGACCGGTGTCGAGAACGGGGCGAGCGCGAAGAGGTTCGTGCCGCCGTAGTTCCGCGGGTTCCGCCACGCCTTGGGCGCGGAGAAGTACCGCCAGCAGTTCTCGTCGTCGATCGGCACGAACATCCCGCAGCCCACGCTGAACGGTATCGACGCGACCATCGTCGCGTACGGCAGGGCGTACGCGGTGATGCGCACGTGGGTGTTGCCGTTGGGGGTGGTGCGGATGCCCGCGTAGCGGTAGCCGTACCAGGTGTCGTCGACTTCCAGGCGGGGTGCGCGGTCGTGGCGCCAGAACTTCCACGACATGGCGTTGGACGGGTAGCCGGGCTTGTCGGAGCCGTCGTCGGGGATGTCGTCGATGCCGTCCCACTGGTGCAGGTGCGAGATGTGCGAGGTGTCGATGTTGCCTTCCATCGCCTGCACCCAGTTGCAAGTCGAGTGCTGCTTCGACGCCATGGCCTCACCGTCGGCCAGGCCCTCGGTGCCGAAGTCCCTGAACGGCGTCATGGTCTCCTTCGGGCCCATGTAGGTCCAGACGATGCCGCCGGACTCGTGCACGGGGTAGGACTTCATGCGGACCTTCTCGCAGAACGGGGTCGGCTCGCTGGGCATGTCGACGCACTTGCCGTCCACGTCGTACGCCCATCCGTGGTAGACGCAGCGGAGCGACGCGTCCTCGTTGCGGCCGAAGTACAGCGACGCGCCGCGGTGCGGGCAGTTCTCCTGCACCAGGCCGACCCGGCCTCTGGTGTCGCGGAACGCCACCAGGTTCTCGCCGAGCAGCCGCACCCGCGCGGGCGGGCTGCCCGGCGCGGGGATTTCCGCGGACAGGCAGGCCGGGGTCCAGTACCGGCGCAGCAGCTCGCCCATCAGCGTGCCCGGGCCCACCCGGGTCAGGATCTCGTTGTCTTCCGCCTTAAGCACGCCTCGTGCCTCCTGTCTGAGGGATTAGTTGGTCGGCTGTCCGTTCGCCAGGTCAAGGGCCTCGGCGAACGTGGGGTCCTCTTGTGTGGCGAGCGTCCGCCAGTCCTCCCCCGGCGCGAGCACCTTCTCCGCGCCGTAGATCGACCGGTAGTCGTGCTCGCCGACCGCCGGGGGTTCCTTACCCTCGGCGAGCCCTTTCGCCGCCGAGATCAGGATGTGGCGCATGCGGTTGATGGCGCGGTCGGTGGCGCCGAGCTGCTCCTGGGCGCGGCCGTAGATCGGGCCCATCGACTCGGTCACCATGAAGTCCTGGCTCACGAAGTCCGCGACCCCGCTGAACGTGGCGGTGCGCTGGACCTCGCGGTCGATCTGGTAGTCGTTGTCCGCCGTGTACTCGCGCGGCAGGATCCCGGTACGGCCGGAGCGGATCGCGTTGGTGAACGGCGCCACCGCGAACAAGTTCTCGCCGCCGTAGCCGTGGACGTTCGGCGGCACGTCGACCGCGAGGCTGTAGCGCGCGGTGTTCTCGTCGTCCATGGGGACGAACAGGCCCTGGCGCTGGTTCCACGGCACGCTCGCGACCAGCGTGGTGTAAGGGACGATGTACGCGGTGATGCGCACGTGGGTGTTGCCGTTGGGGGTGGTGCGGATGCCCGCGTAGCGGTAGCCGTACCAGGTGTCGTCGACTTCCAGGCGGGGTGCGCGGTCGTGGCGCCAGAACTTCCACGACATCGCGTTCGACGGGTAGCCCGGCTTGTCGGACCCGTCGTCGGGGATGTCGTCGATCCCGTCCCACTGGTGCAGGTGCGAGATGTGGGCGGTGTCGATGTTGCCCTCCATCGCCTGCACCCAGTTGCAGGTGGTGATGGTCTTCGTGGCCGACCAGTGCGACCGGGGGAGTCCCTCGGTGCCGAAGTCGCGGAACGGGGTCACGGTCTCGCGTGGTCCCATGTAGGTCCAGACGATGCCGCCGGACTCGTGCACCGGGTAAGACTTCATGCGGACTTTCTCGCAGAACGGGGCCGGCTCGCTGGGCATGTCGACGCACTTGCCGTCCACGTCGAACGCCCACCCGTGGTAGACGCAGCGGATCGCGGCGCCCTCGTTGCGGCTGAAGTACAGCGACGCGCCGCGGTGCGGGCAGTTCTCCTGCACCAGGCCGATCCGGCCGGCGGTGTCGCGGAACGCCACCAGGTTCTCCCCGAGCAGCCGGACCCGGGCCGGCGGGCTCCCGGGCTCGGGGATCTCCGCCGACAGGCACGCCGGGGTCCAGTACCGGCGCAGCAGCCCGCCCATCAGCGTGCCCGGGCCCACCCGGGTCAGGATCTCGTTGTCTTCCGCCTTAAGCACGCGGCATCTCCATTCTCCGCTGATCGCGCGGACGCCGGACCGGCCTTTCTCACCGTCTCACCGCTCAATGACGCTGTCAATTATTAAGTAAGTACTTACTTCCGTGATCTTTATAACCGATATAAAGGACGGAAATAATAGCGGCTCAGACTTGCTGTATGCCGCGCAGCCCCGCGTACACCGGCGACGAGCGGAAAGCCTCCACGTCGCCCGAATACGCGAGCCGCCCCTCCACCATGGCCCACACGTGGCTGCTGATCGACGTGAGCATGTCGAGGTCATGCTCAACGACGACGACGGCCGTATCCTGGCTGATCGCGGTGAGCGCCTCGGCGAGCACGGACCGCTGGGCGGCGGACAGTCCTGACGCCGGCTCGTCGGCGAGCAGCACCGAGGGCTCGCTGACGAGCGCCCTGGCCAGTTCCGTCAGCCGCTGGGCCTCGAGCGTCAGCCCGTCGACCGTCCGCTCGCCGAGGTGGCCGATACCGAGTCTCTCCATGGCGGCCCAGGCGCGCTCCCGCGCGGGTGCCGCCTGAGGCCGCCACAGCGACCCGATCATCCACTGGCCGGGATCGCGCAGGCAGGCCGCGGCGACGTTGTCGAGCGCGGTCCGGCCGTGGGCGAGGCGGACCGTCTGCCAGGTTCGCGCCACCCCCGAGCGGGCCCGGCGCATGGCGGACCACCCGGTGGCGTCCCTGCCCTCGATCGACACGCTGCCCGAGTCGGCCCTGACCGAGCCGGCGAGCAGGTTGAACAGGGTTGACTTGCCCGCGCCGTTGAAGCCGCACAGGCCGAACAGCCCTGCGTGCGGCACCTCAAGCGACACCGAGTCGACCGCGCGGACGCCGCCGTAGCTTTTCGTGACGCCGTCACACGCCAGAACCGCTTCCAACGCTGCCACCTCCCCGGGCGCGCAGCCGCCCCGCGCTCCACGACCGCAATGACGACGCCCACTGGTCCGTTCTGCGGCCGAGGAGCCGGTCGACCGCCCCCGCCACCCCGTCCGGCTCCACGAGGAGGATGAGCAGCAGGGCGATGCCCTCGATGATGCCGATGTTCGTGCTGATGAACGACGTGCTGGTGGTGAGGTACTCGATGACGATGGCCCCGAGTATCGCGCCCGCGATGCTCTTTCGCCCCGCCACGAACACCATCAGCAGCAGCGTGATCTGGGTGGACTCGTTGATCAGGTCCGGCGTGACCAGGCCCTGCGCGCTGGCGAGCACGGCGCCGCCGACCGCGGCGAGTACCGAGCCGAGGACGAACACCTCGAGCCGGCGCTGCCTGAGGCTGACCCCGATGGACTCGCCGAGCCGCTCGTCCTCGGCCATGGCCATGAGCTGCAGGCCGATGCCGGAGCGCATGACGCGCAGCACGAGCCCGGCCGCGAGCCCGAGCAGCAGCACGGAGACGATGCCGGAGCGGACGAGCGTCGACTCGTAGTCGGGGCCGGTCAGGAAGGGCAGCACGCCGTTGATGCCGGAGAACGAGCCGAGCCAGCTTGAGTACGTCGCCAGCTGGTAGATGAACAGCGGGAGCAGCAGGGTCGCGAGCGCGAGCGCGAGCCCGGGTGCCCTGGTGACCACCGCGCCCATCAGCAGCGAGATCACCGCGGCGAGCGCGATCACGGCGAGCAGGCTTTCGATCGAGCTGAAGCCGTACTTCGTCTCGAGGACGGCCGTGCCGTAGCCGCCGACCCCCATGAACACGGACTGGCTGAAGGCCAGCTGCCGGCTGTAGCCGAGTTGCAGCACCATCCCGACGGTGACGATCGCGTAGCCGACGCCGGTGGTCACCGTGAGGCCAAGGTAGGAGCCGTTCATCCCGGCGAGGATGAGTCCGCCGAGGACGGTGATGCCGATCGCCGCGGCGAGCGGGACGGGGTCGCGGCGGCGGACCCGGTGCACGGCGGCACCAGGGGGACGCGTGTCCTGACCGGCCGCCGCCGCGGCGGCCGTGCCCTGTTCGGTCATAAGGTTCCCTCCCTTCCCTAGGCCGGTTCGGCCCCGAGCCCGAGGACCTCGGGCCGGAAGATGATGATGCCGAAGAGGATGGCGTAGAGCAGGACGTCGTTATAGCCGGTGCTGACGTAGCCACCGAGCATGGCCTCGGCGACGCCGATCGCCAGGCCGGCCGCGACGGCGCGACCCGGGCGCCGGAACGAGGCGAACCCCGCGGCGACGACCCCGATCAGGCTGATCGTGGGGCCGCTCATGTACGTGTAGCCGGTGATCGGCGACTCGACGATGCCGAAGAGCGCGGCGAGCACCGCGGTGACGACGAAGATCCGCCGCCGGAACTTCGCGCTGTCGATGCCGACGATCCGCGCGCCGAGCACGCTCTCGCCGCAGGCGCTTGCCGCCCTGCCGGACACCGTGAAGCGGAGGTACGACCACAGGACGAGGCCGCTCACGATCGCCAGGGCGATCACCAGGACACCGGCCCGCTGCACGTGAAAGTCGGCGATGGCCAGGGCGGCCCCGGGCCAGATCGCCGGCGCGGCGAACACGTCCGTGCCGAACATGGCCCGGGCCGCGCCCTCAAGCACCAGGGAGAGCCCGAAGGTGTAGAAGAACACGCTGACGATGCCGTGCGCGCCCTTGCCCCGGTCGAACGCGAAGTGCAGCACGAGCCGGTCGAACAGCCAGGCGACGAGGCCGACCCCGGCCAGGTCCGCCACGATGCCGAATCCGAACGGGAGGCCGCCCGTCTGGACCAGCCACGCCGTGCCGATGGCGCCGAACATGGCGAAGTCACCCACGGCCAGGTTCAGCACGTTGCTGACGCGGAACCACACGGCGAGGCAGGCGCCGAAGATCCCGTAGATGCCCCCGGACGTCAGCCCGGCGGCGAGCAGGTTGAGGAACTCACTCACGGCCCCTCCCGGTCGTTCACGCGGTGACCTCCGGCCGTTCCACCAGTCCCTTGTACATCCGCACCGCGCGGTCGGCGACCAGCAGGGCGTGCACCGGGTTCTCCTCGACGAGCACGATGGTCATGTCGGTGCTGGTCATCTCGGCGAGCCAGTCGTAGACGCGGCGGGCCACGGCCTCGGCGAGGCCCAGGCACGGCTCGTCGAGCAGCAGTACCCGCGGCCCGGCGGCCATCGCCCGGGCGAGCGCGACCATTTGCTGCTGCCCGCCGGACAGGGTGCCCGCCTTCTGGTCGAGAAGGCGGGCAAGCTCGGGAAACATGTCGAGGACGCCGCCGGACACGTCCTCCCACGCCTGGCGGGCGCTGATCCTCTTGGTGCGGCTGTAGCCGCCGAGCATGATGTTGTCCCGCGTCGTCAGCTCCGGGTACAGGTGGCGGCGCTCGGGGACCAGGACGAGGCCGGCCCGGACGGCGGCGCCCGGGCTCCCCACCGGGAGCGTCCGCCCGAACACCCGCACCACGCCGCCCCGGCGGACCAGGCCGGCGACCGCGGTGACCATGCTCGACTTGCCGTGGCCGTTGGGGCCGATGACGGCGACGCACTCGCCCGCACGGACGGAGAACGTCACCGACTCGACGGCCACGAACTTGCCGTAGCTGACCGAGACGCCTTCGACCTCCAGGGCCGCGGGGCCGGACGGTGACACTGGCGGCAGCACGGGCGCCACTACTCAGCTGCCCACGTGCGGCAGGACGTTGAAGGTCCCGCCCGTGCCGACCGTCACCACCGCCGAGTCGATCTGGGTGATGTTCGCGTAGTTGGACGGCGACCGCTGCCAGTAGTAGACCTGGATGCCGCCGGTGACGAGCGTCTGGTGCTGCAGGGCGTTCTTCACGTCGCTGGTGGAGATGGACTTGGCCGTCGTGATGGCGGCCGCCAGTTCCCTGCCGGTGTCCCAGCCCTCGCCGCCCTCGTCGACCTGGTTGGCGGAACCCATGCCCGCCGCCTTCATCGCGTTGATGTACGCCTGGGTGTCGGACAGCCCGGCCGAGGTGGCCGAGCTGTTGGGAATGGCGCTCAGCACGTTCTCCGGCGTCCCGATCATGTAGACGTCCTGCACGGCCGTCTGTCCGCCCACGGCGTTGACGAACGTCGACGTGGCGCACCCGGAGCACTCGCTGATCGGGATCGTCGGGTTCTGCGCCCTGACCGCCTTAAGGAACGTGATCGTGTCCGGGCCGGGAATCAGGCCGAGCACGATGATCTGCGGGTTCGCCTTCAGCAGGTTGAGCGCCTGCGGCGTGTCGTCCGTCGCCCCCGGGTTCGTGATCTGCGAGGCCACGACCTGATAGCCGTACTGCGACGCGAGGCTCTGCATGTACTGCGTGTTACCAAGGCCTCCGGGCGCGTTGTCCTCGATCACCGCCACGCGCGTGTAGTGCCTGGGGACGATGAGCTGGGTGATGGTCGCCAGGTCGTCGGCGAAGAAGACGTTGCCGATGCCGGGGAAGGAGTACGAAGTCAGGTTGGCGTTGCTGATGCCCTGGCCCGTCCAGCCTGACTGCCAGCCGAGCAGGACCGTCTGCAGCTGGTTGGCGACCGGGATGGCGGCGCTGGCCGTCGAGGTCTCCTCGGGGCCGAAGATGTAGCTGGCGTGGACCTGGGTCACGCACTTGTGCACGAGGGCCGCGGCGGTCGCTGGGTCGGAGGCGTCGTTCTCCGGTACCAGGGTGATCTTGTGGCCCATCACGCCCCCGGCCTTGTTGACCATGTCCGCCCAGGCGGTGGCCCCGAGCTCGTCGTCGGTGCCGAGCTGCGCGAAGGGGCCGGAGGTCGCGGCGATCTCGCAGATGGTGATGAGGGAGTTGGCGGACGTGCCGCCGCCGCCACCGGAACTGCACCCGGCCGCCACGCCGGCGACGAGAAGCATGCCGGCCGCGGCCCCGCCGAGGACCTTGAGCCGCCGGAGGCCGGACGGAACCTTGGTCAAAGCGGCATCGGTGTTTCTGGGGAAAAGACGCGCGGAAGTGAACCGGGAATCGTCCATCAAAGCCCCCTTTGGCTTCGGTCAGGACTGTAGGTCAGTGCGAACCTTTTCCTGCTCTACGCCTAGATAGATCGAGCGGCCGGGACGATCAGGAAAAAGGGTTCGATGGAAGATGTATACCGAACGCTTAATAATGCGTCAACAGTTCAGGACGTAAGTATGACCATCTGATGCTCGACACCGGGCCGCGGGCTGGTACTGAGCCTCGCCGTCACGCGGCGGCCGTGGCGGCCGGCTGAGCGTGGTCGGCTTTTTGTTGGTTTCCCACAAACCTCGCGTCCAAGGTCTGCGCCATGACCGCCCTTGGTCCGCTGCGTACCATCGAGCAGGATAGACGCAGGTGGAGGCGGGGCATCGGGCATGGACGGCCGGGCTCGGAGCGTCGCCTTCCGCGCGTTCGTACTTGGGAGGTCTGTGCCGGTGTTCAGTCGAGTCGCCATCGTCAACCGCGGGGAGGCCGCGATGCGGCTGATCCACGCCGTCCGGGACCTGTCCGCGCAGACGGGCACGCCGGTCGAGACGGTCGCCCTCTACACCGACGCGGACCGCACGGCCACGTTCGTCCGCGAGGCTGACCTGGCTTACCCGCTCGGGCCCGCGTCCGCGCGGCCCTACCTCGACTACGCCGTGCTCGAGCGCGCCCTCGTCGAGAGCGGGGCCGACGCCGCCTGGGTCGGCTGGGGCTTCGTCGCCGAGGACCCGGTGTTCGCGGAGTTGTGCGAGAAGGCGGGCGTCACCTTCATCGGGCCGGACGCGGACGCGATGCGCAAGCTCGGCGACAAGATCGGGGCCAAGCTGATCGCCGAGGAGGTCGGCGTGCCCGTCGCGCCGTGGAGCCGCGGCGCGGTCGCCACCCTCGGCGACGCGCTCGCGGCGGCGGAGAGCATCGGCTACCCGCTGATGCTGAAGGCCACCGCGGGCGGCGGCGGGCGCGGCATCCGCGTGATCACCTCCCCTGGGGACCTCACCGAGGCGTTCGAGCGGACGAGCGCGGAGGCGCTGCGGGCGTTCGGCAGCGGCACCCTGTTCCTCGAGCGCCTCGTCACCGGGGCCAGGCACGTCGAGGTCCAGGTCATCGCCGACGGGCAGGGCACGGCCTGGGCGCTCGGCGTCCGTGACTGCTCGGTGCAGCGGCGCAACCAGAAGGTCATCGAGGAGTCCGCGTCCCCCGTCCTCAGCTCCGCGCAGGCGGACGACCTGAAGGCGTCGGCCGAGCGGCTGGCCCTCGCCGTCGGCTACCGGGGAGCCGCCACCGTCGAGTTCCTCTACCACCCGGGGGACAAGCGGTTCGCCTTCCTGGAGGTCAACACCCGGCTGCAGGTCGAGCACCCGGTCACCGAGCTGACCACGGGCACCGACCTGGTCCGGCTCCAGCTGCACGTGGCGGCCGGCGGCCGCCTGACGGGGGAGAAGCCCGCCGAGTCCGGGCACGCCGTCGAGGCGCGGCTCAACGCCGAGGACCCGGACCGCGACTTCGCGCCCGCGCCGGGACGGATCGCGCGGCTCACGCTGCCCGCGGGCCCCGGCATCCGGGTCGACACCGGCGTCAGCGAAGGCGACACGATCCCCGCCGACTTCGACTCGATGATCGCGAAGATCATCGGCTACGGCCGCGACCGGGACGAGGCACTCGGCAGGCTGCGCCGTGCGATGGCGGAGACCACCGTGATCATCGAGGGCGGCGCCACCAACAAGAGCTTCGTGCTCGACCTGCTCAACCAGCCGGAGGTGATCGACGCGACCGCCGATACGGGCTGGATCGACCGGGTACGCGGCGAGGGCCGCCTCGCGGCCCACCGGCACTCCGCCGTCGCGCTCGCGGCCGCCGCGATCGAAGCTTACGAAGACGAGGAAGAAGTCAGCACGCGGCGCCTGCTCGCCACCGCCCGCGGCGGCCGTCCCCAGGTGCAGCACGACCCGGGCCGCCCGCTCGACCTGAAGCTGCGCGGCGTCGGCTACCGCGTGCGCGTGGCCAGGACCGGGCAGAAACGGTTCCACGTCGAGATCGCCGCGGACGGGGTCACGTACCCGGCCGACGTCGAGGTCGAGCGGTTCGACGAGCACAGCGGCCGGATCACGGTCAACGGCGTCAGGTTCCGGCTCACCTCGGCCACCCACGGCCCCGTCCACCTGGTCGAGGTCGACGGCGTCGCCCACCGGGTCAGCCGGGACGAGGGCGGCGTCGTCCGCTCGCCTGCGCCCGCCCTCGTGGTCGCCACGCCGCTCGGCGTCGACGACGAGGTCGAGGCGGACGCGCCGATCCTCGTTCTGGAGAGCATGAAGATGGAGACGGTGCTGCGCGCGCCGTTCCGCGCGCGGGTCCGCGAGTGCCTGGTGTCGGTCGGCAGCCAGGTCGAGGCGGGCGCGCCGCTGCTGCGGCTTGAGCCGGTCGGCGACGCCGCCGCCACGGAGGCCGCCGGAAACGCCAGCGCCCCCGCCGCGGACATCGACCTGCCCGCCGCGGCCGCGGACGGGCCGGCCGCGGAGCGCGCGGAACTGCGCCTGGCGGACCTGCGCAGCCTGCTGCTCGGCTTCGACGCGGACGCGGACGACCCCAGGCGGGCGCTCACCGGGTACCTGGCGGCCCGCCAGGAACTTGACCGCGCGGGGCTCGGCGGGACCCCGCTGCCCGGCGAGGTCGAACTGCTCACGGTCTTCGCCGACATGTCGGAGCTGAGCCGCAACCAGCCCGACGGCGAGAAGGAGACCGCGCTCGACGGCCCGGTGCACAGCCCGCGCGAGTACTTCCACAGCTACCTGCGCAGCCTCGACGTCGAGCGGGCCGGAGTCCCCGACGCCTTCCAGGCGAAGCTGGCCAGGGTGTTCCGCTACTACGACGTCACCAGCCTCGACCGGACACCAGAGCTTGAGGCCGCGGTCTTCCGCATCTTCCTCGCGCAGCAGCGGATGGCCGCCACTGTGCTCGATAACACGGGCGGCGTCGCCGCCGAGCTGCTGCGCCAGTGGCTGGCGACCGCGCCGCCCGCCGACCCGCTGCGTGAGCGGGCCGGGCTCGCGCTCGAGCATCTCATCGAGGCCACGCAGCTGCGCTTCCCCTCTGTGTCCGACCTCGCCCGCGGCGTGGTGTTCCGCTGGTTCGCGCAGCCGCTGCTGCGGCGCAACCGCGCCCGGGTGTACGCGGGGATCCGCGAGCAGCTGCGCTACCTCGACCAGCACCCCGACGCCCCGGACCGCCCCGACCGCATCCAGGCGATCGTGGCGAGCTCGGAGCCCCTGGTCAGGCTGATCGGCCAGCGTCTCAGGCGCGGCGCGGACAACGCGCCGCTGCTCGAAGTGCTGACCCGCCGCTACTACGGCAACCACCAGCTGGCGGCCATGACCGCTCGTACCGTCGCTGGCCCCGGCGTCACCACCGGTGACGGTACGAGCTGCCGCTTTGTCACCGCCGAGGACACCAGCCAGGGCAGGGTCACCCTGGTCGCCGCCGCGGCCGCCGACATCGCCGCCCTGCCCGACGCGATCGCCGCACTCGGGACGCTGGCGGCCGAGCCCCCGGTCGCTGGGGATCATGGCTCCGGCGCCCTTGTCGCGGACTTCTACGTGACCTGGGCGGGCAAGCCGGAGCCCGATGAGCTCGCCGGGCGGCTGGGCGAGTTGCTCGCGGCGAGCCCGCCGCTGCCGCCGTCGGTCGAGCGGATCACCTTCACGGTCGCCGGCACGAGCGGCATCGCCATGCGGCACCGCTTCACCTTCCGCCCCGCCGGGGGCCCCGCCTTCGGCGAAGGCACTGTCTTCGCCGAGGACATGCTGATCCGCGGCCTGCACCCGCAGATCGCCAAGCGGCTGCAGATGGACCGGCTGCGTGAGTTCGACCTCACCCGGCTGCCCTCGTCCGACGAGGAGATCTACCTGTTCAAGGCGGCGGCCAAGAGCAACCAGGCCGACGAGCGGCTGATCGCGATGGGGCAGGTCCGCGACCTGACGCCGCTGCGTGAGGCGGACGGCCGGCTCGTCGCGCTCCCCGCGCTCGAGAACGTCCTCGCCGGCTGTCTCGACGCGATCCGGTCCGTCCAGGCGCAGCGGCCGCAGCACAAGCGGTTCGACGCCAACAGGATCATGATCTACGTCTGGCCGACGGTCGACCTGACCGTGGACGAGATCGACTCTCTCGTCCGCCGGGTCCGTCCGACCACCTCCGGTGCCGGCCTCGAGGAAGTGCAGTTCGTGACCCGCCAGCGCACCCCGGCGGGAGAACTGGCCGAGGTGGCCGTGTGGACCAGCCTTGACGCCAGCCACAACGTGCGGCTGCACATGGGGCCGCCGCCGACCGAGCCGCTGCGGCCGCTCGACGACTACCGGCAGAAGGTACTGCGCGCGGCCCGTCGCGGCAACGTGTACCCGTACGAGCTGACCGACCTGCTCGCGGGGCAGGACGGGCGGTTCGCGGAGCACGACCTCGACGCCGCGGGCAACCTCGTGCCGGTCGGCCGGCCGAAGGGGAAGAATACCGCGGCCATCGTCGCCGGGGTGGTCACGACGCCGACGCCGCGCCACCCGGAGGGCGTCACCCGCGTGGTGCTGCTCGGCGACCCGACCAAGTCGCTCGGCGCGCTTTCCGAGCCGGAATGCGCCCGCGTGATCGCCGCGCTGGACCTGGCCGAGCGGATGCGCGTGCCCGTGGAGTGGTTCGCGCTGTCGTCGGGCGCGCGCATCTCCATGACGTCGGGCACGGAGAACATGGACTGGGTGGCCGCCGCGCTTAAGCGGATCGTCGAGTTCACGCAGGGGGGCGGCGAGATCAACGTCGTCGTCGCGGGCATCAACGTCGGCGCCCAGCCGTACTGGAACGCCGAGGCCACCATGCTCATGCACACCAAGGGCATCCTCGTCATGACGCCCGACTCGGCGATGGTGCTCACCGGCAAGCAGTCGCTCGACTTCTCCGGCGGGGTGTCCGCCGAGGACAACTTCGGCATCGGCGGCTACGACCGGGTGATGGGACCCAACGGCCAGGCGCAGTACTGGGCGCCGAGCCTGGCGGCCGCCTGCGACGTGCTGATGGCGCACTACGACCACGCCTACATCGCCCCGGGCGAGGCGGCGCCGCGCAAGGCGGTCACCGCCGACCCGGCGGACCGCGACGTCTCTGGCTATCCGCACGCCGTGGCGGGCAGCGACTTCGCCACGGTGGGGCAGATCTTCTCCGCCCAGCACAACCCGGACCGCAAGAAGCCGTTCGACATCCGCACCGTCATGCGGGCGCTGTCCGACCAGGACCACCCCGTGCTTGAGCGCTGGGCGGGCATGGCCGACGCGGACACCTCGGTGGTGCAGGACGTGCACCTAGGCGGCCGCCCGGTCTGCCTCATCGGCATCGAGTCCCGGTCGGTGCCCCGGCGCGGGTTCCCGCCCACCGACGGCCCCGACACCTACACGGCGGGCACGCTGTTCCCGCAGTCATCGAAGAAGACCGCCCGGGCGATCAACGCCGCCTCCGGCAACCGGCCGGTGGTGGTGCTCGCCAACCTGTCCGGGTTCGACGGGTCGCCGGAGTCGATGCGCAAGCTGCAACTGGAGTACGGCGCCGAGATCGGCCGGGCCATCGTCAACTTCGAAGGCCCGATCGTGTTCTGCGTTATCTCCAGGTACCACGGCGGCGCGTTCGTCGTGTTCTCCAAGGCGCTCAACCCGGGCATGACGGTGCTCGCACTGGAGGGTTCGTTCGCCTCGGTGCTCGGCGGCGCGCCCGCCGCGGCCGTGGTGTTCGCCGTCGAGGTGAGCAACCGCACCGCGACCGACCCGCGGGTGGCGTCGCTGCAGGCACAGGTCACCGAGTCGAACGCGGGCGACCGGGGGGCGCTGAGCACCCAGCTTGCCGAGGTGCAGGCCGCGGTCCGCGCGGAGAAGCTCGGCGAGGTGGCGGCGGAGTTCGACCGGATCCACTCCATCCAGCGGGCCGTCGAGGTCGGCTCGGTCGACGCGATCATCAGCGTGGCAGAACTGCGCCCCGCGATCATCGCCGCGATCGAACGCGGCCTCGGCGGCTGACGGCCGAGGTCAGAACGGGGATGAGCCCGAACGACTTCGTGTTCTGCCCCGCGCCGGGTCGATCGGTCGGGGAGGCGCTCGTATAGGAGGTGAGGAAGTCGGCCGTCGGCCGGCCCCTCACCTGTACGAGTGGCACGCGAAGCGAGGAGGTACCGATGTCTGAGCCTAAGGTCCTGCTGACCGGTCTGGGCATTCCCGAGTCACCCCGGTGGCACGAGGGACGGCTGTGGTTCTGCAACTGGATCGACCGCCAGGTCGTCGCCGTCACCATGGACGGCCAGGCGGAGGTCATGGCCGCGCGAGATCCCGGCAGCCACCCCATGGGCTATTCCATCGACTGGCTGCCCGACGGCCGGCTGCTGGTGACCGGCGACAAACTGCGGCGGCAGGAAACCGACGGGTCGATGGTCGTCCATGCCGAGCAGCGTGCGAACGAGATCGTGCTGGATGGCCGCGGCAACATCTACCTCAACGGCGCGGACTTCGACTTCGTCGCCGGGGCGCCGCCCGAGCCCGGCTACATCAAGCTCGTCACCCCGGACGGCCGGCTGTGCCAGGTCGCCGGCGATATCCAGTTCCCCAACGGCATGGTCATCACGCCCGACGACCGCACCCTGATCATCTCCGAGTCGTTCGCCGGCCGGCTGACCGCGTTCGACATCGGCGCCGACGGCGGGCTGTCTGGCCGCCGGGTCTTCGCCGAGGGAGTGGCGCCGGACGGCATCTGCCTGGACGCCGAGGGCGCGGTCTGGTCCTCCGCGGGCATGTCCTCGGTCGTCCGGGTCGCGGAAGGCGGCCGCGTCCTGCAGCGCGTCAGCCTGGGGGAGAACCGTGCGCCGTTCGCGCTGATGCTCGGCGGACCCGACCGGCGGACCCTGTTCATCCTGACCGCGGAATGGCGGCCGGCCGACGACCACGTCGTCAACCTCGACCGGCTGACCAACGGCCCGCGCACCGGCGAGATCCTGACCCTGCGGGTCCCCGTGCCCGGCGCCGGCCGGCCATGACCGTCATGGTGTCGCGCACATCGTGTCGAGGCCGTCAAGGACGATGTCGAGCCTGAATTCGAATTCTGGAACCTTCAGCGTGCACCATTGGCATCCTCCCTCGCATGGGGCGGGGGATTTCAGAGCCGACCGTCCCGGTTAGAGACGGCCGGTTGGGGTTCACGGACCCTCGCCCGCTTGCGCGGTGTCGTCCCTCCGGCGTGCCCGCCGCGACGTTGAGTGCTGCGTTGACGTCCGCGTTGCAGGTGAAGCCGCAGGAGGAGCAGACATACTCGGCTTGGCTCTTGCGCGAGTTCTTGTCGATCCACCCGCAGGCACCACACGACGATCGCCATCTCGCTGACGGATGACGGATGACGGCAATACGACCACCCTGTGCGCCCACGACTATTATGCGCAAATGACACACCGGTATGTTCCGCCAAAGTTTGAACTCTACGAGTTCGACGGCGGGTCGCTGCCTCCCGGTCAGCCCGAGCGGCGCACGTTCCATAGCTGGAACGGACTGATCGGCGAGCCGGCTGAGGAGGTGTCTCTCGC
>Ga0207416_1002110_pt1 | contig 22963 bp, 27 predicted proteins | sample PaiPotPPM11metaG_FD_184107 | JGI IMG/M metagenome (GOLD analysis project Ga0207416, IMG submission 184107) | Iron sulfur acid spring bacterial and archeal communities from Banff, Canada, to study Microbial Dark Matter (Phase II) - Paint Pots PPM... ...
AGCGAATCTGCGGCTCGAGCGTCAGGTTGGAGCAGGCCGACTCATTACTGGGGGATGGGCAGCTGACACCCGGGGTATCCGAGAGGGTGAAGGTGATGAAGCCGCTGCCCGCCGCCGCGGGCAGGGCAGTGGAGACGAGCAGGCTGAGGGCGACACCAAGCCCGAAGGCGGACGGAATGCGGAAGGAGCGGTCCATTTTCAGCCTCCTTGGACGATGGCAGACAGTGGAAAACTTTCAGGGCAATTATGGTGAAGTCCGCCGCCCGAGCGGAAGATGCTGAACTCAGGATTCAGCGGGGCATTACGTTCGCCGGGCTCCTGGGCGGATGCGATGCCGTGATCGCGGGCCAGGTGGCCCATCTCCTTGCGCGCTAGGTTCAGCCCTTACGGCGCGTGCTGACTCCCACGAGTGCGGCCAACGATGCCGCTCCGGCAGCGAGACCAATTCCGGTAAGGATTGTCCCTACAAGTCCGGCGACGTAGCCGGCCGTCCCGCCAGAGCTTGCAAACGGCTGTGCGAGGGCGTTTGGTGGCGGTGTGAGCGATACCCCGGGAGGAGGCGTGGGGCCCGAACCGATGCCGCCGCCAGGGCACAGGGTGCTCAGGTCAGCGAGCCGGTGAATCACCGCCGGGGCGAAGGGAATCATCAGCAGTAGGGCGCAGCCACTAACTGCTCCGAGTAACAGACCAGCGAGTGTTCCCGGAAAGACGGAACCCTCGGCACGCGCCGAGGCGAAACCCGCCGAGGCCGCCATCCAGACGAAGACGGCGAGGGCGCCGAGGTTGAGGAGGAGAAGGCTGAGTGGTCCGACCCGGCACATATCCGACGGGCGAATGGCGATGATGGCCAGGTTGGCTGCCAGGGTTGCGGCAAAGGCCAGAATCCCGGTGATAAGGCCGTATCGAATCCACGGCCGCGGCGACGAAATACGGGCGAGCACCCCGATCGTATCGTCGCTAGCGCTAGTCGAGGGCGGCGATCAGGAGGCCGCCCGTGATGGCGGTGTTCTTGAGGAAATGAGTCCGCTGCATGGAGCGCTGCGCCGGGTCGGTGAACTCCCAGAAACGGTGGGCGCCCAGCGTGGTCGGGACCATCGAGGCGCCCAGTGCGAGGGCCGCAAGCCGCGGAAAGATTCCTGCCGCCAGCATGGCTCCCCCGGCCAGGTGGACGAGTGCATTCAAGGTAACGGCAGTGACCGGATCCCTGGGAGCGATTGGCACCATCGCGGCTACTCGATCTGTGAACGGCTTGACGATCTTCGCTCGAGGCTCCGGGTTAGCGAGCACGTCGAGGCCTGCGACAACGAAGATACCCCCGATCATGGGGTGGGCGATCATCCGGACGAGGTTCATCCGAATACTGTAATCGGATCAGCGGTCTGCCGGACGCCATAAGGGTTGCGGGTCGTTGACCGCGAGCATCGGAGCCAGGCGCCGGGTCAGCGCGGAGATGTCCTGCCAGCCGCGCTGGGTTTCCGCGCGCCGGTGGCCGTGCCTGATCAGCCAGAGTTTTAGCAAGCGCATGGTCAGTTGAAGTCCCTCGACGCGAGCACCTGGCGCATCTTCTCGAGGCCCAATCGCTGACGGCTCTTCACGGTCCCGAGCGGCACTCGCATAGTGACCGCTACCTCGGGCTGGCTCAATCCACCGAAATAGCTGAGCTCGATTGCGCGGCGCTGGTTCGACGGCAGTTCGCTGAGCAGACTCCGCACCTGTGTCCGGTCGGCATCTGCGGAAACGTGGTCCCAGGCGGTGTCGGCGACGGGGAGGTCGACATCGTCAATGCTGGTGGTTTCCCGATGCGTCCCGGCGCCGCGGATACGGTCGATAGCGCGGTTATGGACGATACGCAACAGCCAGCTGCGGACCTGGCCGCGATCGGGATCAAAGCTACGGGAATGCCGCCACAGGGCAACGAAGGCCTCCTGGACGACGTCCTCAGCTGCCATGCGATCGTTGAGCATCTTGAAGGCGAGCCCGAATGCGAGCCGGCTGTAGCGATCGTATAGCGAGTCGATTGCCCGGGTGTCGCCGGCGGCGAGCAAGGGGATGACGTCAGCATCAGGCTGGGTAAGGGCTATGGCCATTGCCTCAACCTCTGAGATGACTGAGTAGGTCGAGCTGACGGCTGACGCACTGCTTGACGAGACGGTCGATTGTTTCGAACTGGCGGTTAGCTGGCGACTCCGCTTTGAGTACCTCTACCGCGGCATCGAGAGCGGTGAGGTCGGCCGCCATGTCGCGGATGATGGCCATAGCCTGCTCATTCCAGCGGCTGTTCATGGCAGCAGGCCTTCGACCATGGCTGTCAGCTCGAGCGCGGGAACCGGCTTGTGGAGGAAGTAGCCCTGGGTGAGTCCGGCGGCGGCGTCCGGCCCGGCCCATGGCGACCCGCTGAGCACGACGCAGGGGACGCCAGGATAATGTCCCTCCAGCCAGCGGACCGAGAGCTGGCCGGTCGGGCGGTCGAGATCGACGACCACGCAGTCCGGGTCGGCTGTATGGTTGGTCGCGACATCAGCGGCGACAGCTACGTGATGTCCGCGTGCCTTAAGCAGGGAGGCAAGAGAGGAGCGGAGCACGGCGTCAGCGGAGAGGATGACGATGGTCGCGTCGGACTTCATAAGCACACTCTGGATCCGGCAACTAGCGCCGTGGGGCAATCGGGAGCTATGATTAGACAAATCCTTCGACAGCGCGTCGGAGCTGTATTCATGGGGGAGCATTGGCCCGGGCTGTCGGCCGCACGGGTGGCGTCAAGGTTAAGCGGTTCGTCGAGTTACTCCGCAAGGGAGACAAGGCGGAAGCTGCTGCCTACGTGGGAGAGGTTTTCACTAAAACGGGAAGCAGGCTGGCGCTGTTTGCCGACCTGGTTCACCCGGCTCAGTACGAGATTGGGGACCTGTGGTATCGCGGTGAGGTCAGCATCGCCGAAGAGCACCGTGCGACGGCGATGGTGGAGGAGATCACGCTGGCCCTACCTCCGACGCCGGCGCAAGGAAGGTCACCGCGGGGAAAGTGCGTCCTGGCAGCGGTGGGAAGCGAGCAGCATGTCGTCGGACTCCGACTCCTGGGCGCAGCGCTGGAAGACGATGGATGGACCGTCACCATGCTGGGCGGACGCACGCCGGCCACTGGCCTGGCGGAGATGGTACGCCAGATACGCCCGAAATTCGTGGGCCTGTCGGCGGGGTATCTACCTCAACCGGCTGCGCTCAAGGCGACCATCGACGAGTTGAAAGCGTTGCGCCTGCCGGTGCTGGTGGGCGGCCCGGCGTTCAATCGGAATGCTTCCCTCTGGACCAAGGTCGGCGCCGATGGGCATGGGACGGACGTGCGCGTGGCCGTTGCGCTCGCGCGGCGAATCGCGGCCGCGTGAAGGCCAGTCCATCTTTCTCCGTCAGCGAGGTCGGCACCATGACCGGCCTTTCACCGCATACCATCCGAGCCTGGGAGCGGCGACACGATGCCCTGCGACCGAGGCGCTCGCCGAAGGGCCAGCGCCAGTACACCACCGAGGATGTCGACTTCTTGATTCGAGTCAAGCAGCTGACACGGGCCCGGGGGCTGTCGCTCAAGCTGGCGGTAATGGAGGCGCGGGGCGTTCTCACAGCGCCAGAGATTGCGGTTGCGCCGGCCGCGGTCGCAGTCGACGGTCAGGGCGGGACCTGGCGGTCGGTGGCCGATCTCCTGCCTCAACTGATGATGCTGGTCGACGGCCGTGGACGCATCGTGGACGCCAACATCCCGGTGGCGCGAGCTGTTGGGCGTCTTCGGCGTGAGCTGCAAGGCGTTCGATTCGTCGACCTGGTTGAGCCGTATGACCGGGCGAAGGCGGCGAAGGTCTACAAAGCGCCGATGCAGCAGCGACGCGGCTGGGAGCTGAACCTCAAAACGCGCTCTCTGCGCGGCCTATTCTCCTTCGACTGCTGGCCCATCCGACAGGAGCAGGGGTTCTTGCTGGCCTGCATCGGGCGGGATCTAAACCAGGAAGGATCGGAGTTCTGGCCCGGATCGAGCGGCTAGCGCACTCGAAAAGTCGTCAGTCGCCGGTCGCCTTGACGTCGGCGCGCTCGATCATGAGGACGATGGTCTTCTCCGGCGCGAGAGGGCGGTGCTGAACTCCCATTGGGACGGTGAACCCTTGCATCGGGCCGAGCTCGACCGAGTGGCCCTCGAGTTCGATGATCAGTTTGCCCTCTACGACGTAGAAGAACTCATCCTGGTTGTCGTGCTTGTGCCAGTGGAACTCACCTTTAAGGATGCCGAGACGGACGACGGCATCGTTGACCCGGCAGAGCGTCTGGTTGAACCACGGATCGGTGGTGGCGCTAATGATTGGCTTGAGGTCGATGCGCTGAAGCGGTTTGAAGAGGACCCCGGTGTTGATCGAGTACTTCTGCTCTGGTGACACCTTGGTCCCTTCGCGGGGATTATTTAACGTTGGGCGGGGACTTTTTCGGTGGCTGCGGCGTCGACGGCGCGCCCTCGCATCGCACGGAGCATGTTGTCCTTGCCCTCGAGCAGGATACGGCGGACCGGCCCGGGCAACGGTTCGCTGTTGTTCAGGTGCCGGTCGGTTTCGGCCACGGTTTCTTTACCGATGAGGACCGCCGGGTACATCATCCGGGCAAAGGCGAGACCAATCTCGATGTCACGGGTCTTCCAGATATCCGGTAGCGCGGAAAAGTATTTGCCCCCGTATGGTTCGAGCAGGGGTCCCTGATCGAACCTGTGGAAGCCCGCCATGATAGAGCGCATCGTCGCCAGTGGGAGGGACCTATCCTCGGTGAGGGCGGCCCAGGCTTCTGACTTGGCCTCGGGGGTGGGCCTCGCCGCTCGAGCCATTGCAGCCCAGCGCTCGCCCTCGTCGGTGGGATCTCGCTTGAGCTCCGCGTCGATCAGATCCGCGTGGCCCGCGCTAACTCCTGCGAGCGCGCTGACAATCGACCAGCGCAGGTCGGTATCAACCTTGAGTCCCTGGAAAATCTTGATGCCGGCGAGTACGCCTGAGAGCACCGCAAGCTGCTCGTCGGAACGCGCCGCGCCGATGAAGCAGTGAGCCCACGCGAGTTGAAAGTCGCTGCCCGGTGCGGCGCCGTCGAGCGCCTTGAGCGCGTAATCGGCAAGCGTCTGGCGAGCTTCCTTCGCATTCGCGGGATCGCCGTAGACGTTGATGGCCGAGGTCGACTGACCCATGAGGTCCTGGACGACGCCCACGTCGGTCTCGCCGTGGATGTTGTTGAGGATCAGGCGCAGGTAACGCCGCGCCGGCAGTTCTGCGTCGCGGAGCATATCCCACAGGGCAGCCCAGCAGAGCGCCCGGGCAAGCGAGTCAGAGAGCGTCGCCAGCGATTCCGTTGCGGTCGCCAGCGAGCGCTCGTCGAGCCGGATCTTGGCGTAAGTGAGGTCGAGGTCGTTGACGAGCAGCAGGTCGGCCTGCTTCTCGCCCGCGAGCTCCTTGACCGGCGTGCTGTCACCGCTGACATCGAGCTCGACCCGGCGGCGCAGCTGCAGGCCGTCGCCGATCCTGTCGTAAAGACCGACCGCGAGCCGGTGCGGACGGATGGTTGGATGATCGGCGGGCGCTGTCTGCTCGATGATCAGCGAGCCGATCGTGTCGCCGCGGGGCGTGATCAGGGGTCGCAAGGTGTTCAGGCCGGGTTTCTCGAGCCATTCCTCCGACCACGCCCCCAGGTTGCGGCCGGAGCCGGCCTCGATGTCGCCGAGGAAGTCGGCCAGTGTCGCATTCGAGTACTGGCGTTCCTTGATGTAGCGCTGCACGCCCTTGAGGAAGGTGTCCTGTCCTACATAGGCAACCAGCTGGCGAAGCACGCAGGCGCCTTTGTTGTAGGTGATGGCATCGAAGTTGAGGTAGACCGATTCGATGTCGGGAATGTCGGCTGCGATCGGGTGGGTGGTCGGCAACTGGTCCTGGCGCCTTGCTCCCGTCTTGTACTGGTTGGCGAATGTGACCCAGCCATTCTTGAAGCGGGTTGCCGCGACCTGGGCGAGCACCGACATGAAGGTGGCGAAGCTCTCGTTGAGCCAGAGGTCGTCCCACCAGCGCATGGTGACGATGTCGCCGAACCACATGTGCGCCATCTCGTGCAGGATCGCGTTGGCGCGGTCTTCACGAGCTGCCTCGGTGACCTTGGAGCGATAGAGCATCGACTCGTTGAACGTGACGCAACCGATGTTCTCCATGGCGCCGGCGCTGAATTCGGGGACGAAGAGCTGGTCGTACTTGTGGAACGGATACGGATACTTGTAGGCATCGGCATAGAAGTCGAGCCCCTGTTTGGTGACGGTGAAGATCTCCTCGGGATCGAGGTACTGCGCCAGCGATTGCCGGCAGAAGATGCCCAGGTCGACGTCGCCATGACGGTCGCGCACACCGTGATATGGCCCGGCCACGATCGCGGTCAGGTAGGTAGACATCTTCGGCGTCGTACCGAAGCTCCAGCGCTTGACGTTCTCCCGCCCAACAACCGGCTGAGCCTGCCCTGCGTTGTTGGAGACCACCACCCAATCGGCCGGTGCGAACACGGTGAAGGCAAAGGTCGCCTTCAAATCGGGCTGGTCGAAACAGGGGAACATGCGGTGGGCATCGAAGGTCTCGAACTGCGTGTGCAGGTAAACCTTCTGATCGACCGGGTCGGTGAAGCGGCAGAGGCCGGCGCCGAGGTTCTGATAGGCGCAGGTACCAAGCACGTGGAGCTCATTTGCCTCTTTCAGATTGCTCAGTGAGATGCGCGCCCCATTGAAGGCTTCTTTGGGAACCTCCTCACCGTTCAGCTCGCAGCTGTCGACCGACGGGGCCAGGAAATCGATGAATGTCTCCGCGCCTGGATGGTCGCACAGGAAGTTGATGGTGGCGTCGCAGGTGAAGCTTTCGGCGCCGCCGGTGAGGTCGAGAGAGATCTCGTAGAGAGGACTCTGGATCAAGCCGGCGCGGCCGCGGGCCTCGTCGCGAGTGAGGTTATTGGCGGGATGCATCCTTAGTAATGTACTGGGTGAGATGCCGGAGCCGGGCAGCCTGAGCCGGCCCTCGGGTATGCCGAGCGTTCCGGCGCCGCTCTATGCTCTCGGCGCAATCGCCTCGGTCCAGGTTGGCGCAACCTTCGCGCGGCAGCTCTTCGCATTCATCGGAGCGAGCGGCGCAGTGTTTCTCCGGGTGGCGCTGGGCGCGTTGATCCTGCTTGCGATCGGACGCCCGGGGAGACCGCGGCTGGTAGGCGCGCAATGGCGGTCGGTCATCGTCTTTGGCGTGGTCATCGCCGCTATGAACCTCTGTTTCTACAGGCGCTCGCGCGGGATCCCACTCGGAGTCGCGGTGACGATCGAGTTTCTGGGTCCTCTGGGCGTGGCGATCGCCGGATCGCGCAAGCCACTCGGAAGCGGGCGCTGGACATGGCTGGCACGGCCCGCATCTGGGACATCGCCCGGCCGGATCCGAGACCATTGCCGAAAAAGAAAGCGCCCGGCCGTTGCCGGGCGCTTCCCCTCAACGAATGGTCAGGGACAACTGTTCGACTGCGGACCGCTCGAGTAATTGTTGAAGCGGCTGGCAAAACCGTAGCTGGTCATCTCCAGTCCACCGTAGGACGAGACTTCCCCGCCGTAGTTACTTATCTGGTTCGGCAGGTCGTCACTGATCGTGTAGCGGCACCCGGTTGCGGTCGTGGCCTCATGGAACCATGGGTAGAAGTTGGCACCCGGCGGCGGATTGGTGCAGCCGGCACCCGTCGAGCGGTTGCAGGTCCCGCCGAGCGCTGGCACCTCGAGCCGTGGCAGGTCGGCCTCAAATGCCATCTGCGAGTAGCCATTGCTGTAACTCCCCGCCTTGCTGAGACTGAGAGGAGAGTTGTAGTAAAACGGCGTCGGCCGAGTCCCAGTGCCATCCGGCCAGTCCTTCTGGTACGAAAAGCCGTCGAAGTCCGGCACGTCGCTGCCGATGCAGCCAGGAATGGTCGGACCGCTGAAACAGGGTCCCTCCTCTTTCATCTTTCCCTCTCCACTCTGGCTGCCCCGGTCAGGAGTCTCGAAGTGTCCGATCTCCGAGGTGAAGGCAACGTTGTAGGTGTGGGCCGTCCAAGTGGCCCAGGTCTGGGGTTCCAGGTGGGTAGTCCCCGTATTGGGATCCGTGTAGTTCACCGGGCCTGCGGCAGTCGAATACATCGGATGGAAAGAGTAGTTCTGTCCATTGCAGCTGTGGTTGACGGGATCCCAGAGGATCTGGCGAAAACCGTTTTTGTCGCTGGCGACCATGCTTCCGCTCTGCCCGGTGCTGACATCCTGCACCTGGGTCAGGAAGCCGGCGGAGGTGTCATGCATGCTCACAACCAGGTTGTCCCCTTCATTCATCTCGAGGACCTCCGGCGTCGGCGTGAACGTGGCATTGTTGGCCGTGTCTGGCCCAGGGGGGCCGACCGGCTGGCCGTTCAGGGTTAGAAAGGCGAAGTTGACGGGCTCGATGCAGTTGAGGTTCTCGTTGGCGAACCCATAGCTCGCCTGCAGGCTGTCGATGGTGACCGCGACGCACCAGTGGATCTGGTCGCACGAGATCTGGCTGATGAACGGGCTCCATCCTGGCGGATAGAACTGGAGCTCCATGTAGGCGGCGCCAGCGTGGTTGGCCTTGGGCGGCACTTGGATGTTGCTGTCGCTGTCGGGCGTACAGGTTGTGCTGCCTTCTGGGTAGCTCTGGGTATCGCACATCACCATGCCAAACCAGGTCGCGATCTGGAGCTGGTAGTCCCAAACCGAGCCAGAAATCGTCCCGTTCGGGGCGAGCGCCGGCTCCGTCGGAAGGGTCACCTTGTACTGGGCGCTATTTCCAGACCCGGCCTTTGACGAGAGGAACTGCTGGGCGGGCTCGTCATGGCCGAGATACCACCCATTGTCGAGAAAGCCGTTGTAGTTGTCGTTACCGGCGATCTCCATGCACGGAAAACTGTCGTGCACCGGCGTCTGCAGCGTGCTGTACCCGTTGCAGTCGAGCTCACCAGACTTCGCGGCTCCGGCCGTACCCTGGACCGCGCCAGTTCCGGCCATCGCCCAGAAGAGCAGGGATCCGGAGACAACGCCCACCACCGCCCGCCTGGCTTTTAACATCGAGCACCTCCCGACTTGTCTATGGTCCCGAGCCTGCCGGCCGGGGGCAAATCGCCCTCAATATGCGGGCAGGCGCCATCCTTGTCAAGAGTGATGCATTTGTGGTTATTTTCTCGGGTACGGGGGGGGCTGGCTCCGCCTAAACGCTGCGCGCCACGGAAATTCCCGGCAGTCGTTTGGAGGGTGTTGGCTGGGTCGATTGGTCAGATTTGGCAACTCTGTCGCTTGCTGGGCTCGGCGACGCAATCGATTTGTCCTTGAGCCGGCTATTGTTGCGGGTCGCCGCTGCCGGTGCATAAAGTCGCCGCGTATCCTCTGACCAACCATGATGGATGTCCTCGTCGAAAAGCGGTTCACGTCCGACGAGGTCCGAGTACCGGTCGGGCGCGCGGAGCAACTGCTCGGTCGATCCCTGGGCAAGCTCCTCGAGCGCCACGCTACCCGCGAGAGCCGTCCTCGACGTCATCCTTTGATCGAATTGTTGCTCCGCATGCGCCGCGCCGCGCAGGGTCCCGACGGCATCTCATGTCTCGGGTGTAGGGCTGGTATTTGCGCTCGCGGCGGCGGTGGGATGGGCCTGCTACATCCTGCTCAGCCAGCGGGTGGGGCGCATCATGCCCGGCCCGAGCGGACTTGCCTTTGCGCTTGCGATCGGAGCCCTCGCGCTGCTGCCCTTCGGAGTCGCGAGTGCCGGTGCGCGGCTGTTGGAACCGCACAACCTGCTTGCCGGGGCGCTGGTCGCGGTTCTCTCCTCCGCGGTACCGTTCTCGCTCGAGTTTGCGACCCTGCGCCGACTGTCCAGCCAGGTCTTCGGCGTGCTGATGAGCCTCGAACCGGCGATGGGCGCCGCGGCCGGCTTCTTCTTTCTGAGTCAACGTCTATCGCTGCTTAACCTGGTAGCGATCACACTGGTGGTGGTCGCAAGCATCGGCGCGACCGCTACTGCTTGATCTGGACCGTGGCGTCGAGGGTGCAGCCGTCTTTGCCAAGCTGGATGGTGCCGCTCACCGGGCAGTAGCGGCTGTGCGCGAGGTTGATCGCCTTCTCGACCAGCGCTTTGTCGAATGGCCCGTCGCCCTCGACATTAAATGCGAGGTGGATCTCGGTGAAGGCCTTCGGCCAGTCATCCTGGCGACGGCCCTGCGCTCGCACTTCCAGCGAGCGAACGGGCTGGCGCATCTTCTGCAATAAAGAGAGGGCGCTGATGCCGGAGCAGCTTGCAAGTGCGGAGAGCAGCATCTCGGCTGGGTCCATACCCTGGTCCTCGCCGAGGGGCCCGGGTTCATCGACCGTGACACGATGGCCCCTGGGGTCTGTGACTTCGAAGCGAACTCTATCGCCAGACCAGCGGGCGGTCACGACCGGGCTCTCGCTCATCGCCTGACGATACAATCCGGCGGAGGCCGTCGATCCTAAGGAGTGGTTACGGTCACCGAGGCCTGAGCGAAGGCGTCCGAGTAGGGTGTATCCATGGTCCAGGTCAGCGTACGCCTGCCGGGAGGCGTGGCGGCCGGGACGTTGAGCTCCATCGCGAACGTGACCGAGGCACCCGGAATCACCACGCCCACCCGGGCGCAGTTCAAGAGGTAATGGCCGCTCGTCGGCTGCGGTGAATCCAGGCTCTCCACGAAGGACGGGCAATCCCCGAAGAGGAACGGCGTTGTCGATCGATTCGTGAGCGTGACCTCATAGCGCAGCGTCGTGCCTGGACCCACCCGGGCGGGCATCCGCAAGTGCATCACGATCGCCGGGGTGCCATTCTTTTCGGTCGGGATAGGCGGCTCAAGCAGACCCATCCGGGTTACCTCGAAGGCGCCCTGGGCGGTTCCACAAAACTCGATCGCGACGCTGCCCGGCCGAACGCTGACCGGGAGCGACTCGGCATTCCCCAGGGGCTGGAGGACCGCGTCGTGCAGTGAGCGGTGGGCGGTCGTCGAGCATCCTTGCGCAGCGGCAGTCACGTAGGCAGTTGGCTCCGACGAGGGGGACAGTATGAGCGACTGGCGGCTCACCTCAGCAGACGACGGGTAATGGCCCGCCAACAGCACTTCGCTGCCGTCCGTGAAGTGCATGGTAGTGCCGGGCACGCCACTGAACGAACACGGCGATCCAGTCCGGTTGCGCAGCAGGAAGGTGAGGACGACCTTGCCGCCATCGAGAGGGTGGGTGCCGGGCAGCGTCACGTCGACGTCGCTCGCGCGGCAGAGCGGCGCCGCCGGGACGATCGGAGCGACCGAGTTGGCGACCTGCCAGAACTCGGCGTCGGTAAGACCGGTCGACGACAGAAGGTAGGGGACGCCACGGCCACCCAGCGGGTCCTCATTCCAGATTCCGCGCTCCCCCCAGATCAGCAGCCGTTGCCCGGCCGGCTGGCCGCGGTCGTTTACCTGGTACAGACTGGGCCCGCCCCGAAACGCGGGCGAGGTCCGCGCCCCGTTCGGGCCCAGCGGTGGCGGGTTCGGCACCACGGTGGCGAGGCGCACCTGCCGGTCGCCCGCGGCGCTGGCATAGGTGACGTCGATCGAGGTGGACGTCGACCTGACGGTGGCGGTCAGCCCGGGTGGCAGGTAGGCCGGGAGGACGAGTGGGCTGACACCGGTGACCGTCCGAGCGATGAGTGCCCTCGCTTGATCCGGGGAAGTTGTAATCGGCGAAGGCAATGTTGGCGCCACAGGCGTCGGCGCGATCGCTACCCATGGGATGACGTTTACGCCTGGCGTGACGCCATGCTTCGCCAATTGTGTAACACCATGGAGCCTGGCGAAGCCGACTGCCAGCAGGCCGAAGAAGACCACGATGGCGGCGGCGGCCGCCAGCTGGCGGGGCGCGAAGGCCGATGCTGTCCGCGTCTTACCAACTGCACTAACCTGCGCGAGCACCGCTGCATGAAGACCCGGGGACGGATCGGTGTCGCGGCGGTACCCGGACGCATGGCGGCGGATACGTTCCTCGATGTCGATCGGTGGGCGCATCAAACAGTCACCTCGTGGGCCAGTGTCCCTTCCAGGCGGGCTCGAAGTTTGCGCAGAGCCCGGTGAACGAGCACCCGAGCAGCATTCTCGCGAAGATTGATGCATCGTCCGATCTCTGCGAACGGCTGATCCTCGTAATAGTGAAGGTAGACGGCCGTACGCTCCCGTAGGTCCAGGGATCGAAATGCCAGCAGCAACTCGCGGTCGTCCGCTCGGCGGATGACCTCGGCTTCGGGATGCGGGGCGGGCCGGCTGAAAACCCGCAGCCGAGCTTCGACCATTTGCCGCCGGTGACGGTCCCGGACCAGGTTCGTAATCGCCCGATAGAGCCAGCGCTTGAACTCCGGCTGGTTCGAAGGCGTGTTACTGGCGGCGAAAACGCGTGCGAATGCTTCCTGCACAATCTCCTCGGCGCTGCTGCGGTCCTGGGTCATCATCAGAGTGAACTGAAAGGCCGGTCGCTCGAGCGCCCGGGCCAGTGGCTCAAACCAGCTTCGGTCATTGGCATCCCCCGGCGGACTCATCGTTCAATAGGCACAAACGTACTCAGGCCTGGTTCGTTACAAGGGTTGAGGATTACCGTTCGTTTCATCCCGACTCACTTGAGCAGGACGCGATTAAGCCGCAGCGTGGCGATCCAGAGGCTGAGCGCTCCAAGCCCGGCCAGGTAGGCGACATCTAGTAGGATCCCTGCGCCGATTGATCCTGTGGTCAGGCTACGCAGCAGGTCGACGCCGTGATAGAGGGGCGTAAGTTCGACCAGGAGCCGTATCGGACCGGGATAGACCTCCAGTGGGTAGAAGGTCGCCGAGAAGAGGAACAGCGGGACCAGGACGATCAGGATGAGTTCGATGTCCTGCCAGGTGCGCAGGAAGGTGGTTAGCGCCGCACCCGCCGCGCCGAACGCGAAGCTCATCAGCATGGCTGCGGGAAGGGCAAGGATGGTCCACGGTGAGGGCGCCAGGCCAAGCCCGAGCATGATCGCGATGAAGCCGAGGGCGTAGAGCGTGCCTCGAACGAGCGCCCAGGCGACCTCTCCGGATGCAATGTCGAGGACGCCGAGCGGGGTGGCGAGGATCGCGTCATACAGCTTTATGTAACGCAGCTTGAAAAAGAAGTTGAAGGAGGTTTCGTAGACAGCCCCGTTCATCGCCGCGGAAGCCATCAGCGCTGGTGCGACGAAGACCGCGTAGCGGACGGTGTGTCCGTTCAACGTGATGGTCGAGCCGATCAGGGCGCCGACACCGAAGCCAATTCCAAGCAGGTAGAAGAGCGGTTCGGCGAAACCGGAGACGATGACGATCCAGCTGCGGCGGTAGAGGATTGCGTTGCGCTCCACGAGGGAGCTCGCCCGCCGGAGTGAGGGTAGGCTGGTGCCTCGCAGCTTGCTCGCGATCACGGTGCCAGCCGCCGTTCGAGTGCGATGCGCGCCAGGGTGACGCCGACCACCACGTAGAGCAGGAGGACCGCGAGGTGGACGATTGCAGCCTGCGTTGTGATCGTCCCGAGGGTCAGGCCGCGGGTCAGCGCGACGCCATGCGCCAGGGGGGTCAGCCAGGCGATCGTTTGAGCTGCAAGCGGAAGCCGGTCGATGGGGAAGAAGGCACCCGCGAAGAGGAAGAGCGGCGCGATCACGAAGCGGCCGATTACGGAGAAGCCGGTGTCGGTCTGCTGGGTTGCGGTGAAAGCGAACATCGGCGCCGCGAAGGCGAGTCCGTTCAGGACGGCGACCGGGATTGCGAGTGCCGACGCCGGGCCGAGAAGCGTGTGGAACGCAAACATGGCGACGAAGTAAAAGGCCGCAACCATCAGCAGCCGGAATGCAAGCCAGACGAACTCGCCAGCAAGCACGTCCGAGACATTGAGTGGAGTGGCAAGCATGGCATCGTAGGTGCGTGCCCAGCGAATGCGGGAGAGCAGTCGATAGGCCGTCTCTGAGAAGGCAGTCTGCATCGTTGCAGTCGCGAGCAGTCCGGGCGCGAGGAAGTAGAGGTAGGAGACACCGCCAATGCCCTGGGGGGTGCCGCGGTTGACGAGGGTGCCGAGGCCGAGGCCCATTGCGGTGAGAAACATGATGGGGGCGGCGAAGGAAACGAAAACGGAGCCGCGCCAGGTGCGGCGGTAGACGAGTGCGTTGTGCTCGAGGACGTGAAGGGCGCCTACCACTCCCGAGAAATTACTCGATCAGGCTGCGGCCGGTGAGCCGTAGGAATACGTCCTCGAGCGAGCTGCGGCGGACCAGCGTGCTCTCGGGGCGCAGGCCGCGGGCATGGATGGCGTCGGCCGCGGCGTCGCCGTCGTTGGTGTAGACCAGAACGCGATCGGGAAGGACTTCGACACGGTCGGCTATACCGTCCAGCGCGCCGTCGAGATTGGGCGTGCCGTCGACCGGAAAGCGGAGCTCGAGGACTTCCTTCGTTGCATAGCGATCAATCAACCCGCGGGGTGAGCCAGAGGCAACGATTCGGGCCTTGTCCATCACCATGAGCCGGTCACAGAGTTGCTCGGCCTCGTCCATGTAGTGGGTCGTGAGTACGAGTGTCACGCCGCGCTGTTTGAGCCGGTAGAGGCGGTCCCAGACGAGGTGGCGCGCCTGGGGGTCGAGACCGGTGGTGGGCTCATCGAGCAGCAGCACGTCAGGCTCATTGATCAGCGCACGCGCGATCGTGAGGCGGCGTTTCATACCTCCCGACAGCGGTTCCACCTGGTCGTCTGCCCTCTCCTGCAGCTGGACGAACTCGAGCAATTCCTTTGCCCGCGTTCGCGCGATGGCGCGAGGAATGCCGAAGTAGCGCGCGTAGGTCTCGAGGTTTTCGCCTACGCGGAGCTCGGCGTCGAGCGTGTCGGCCTGCGGAACGACGCCGAGCCGGGCGCGGATGCACGGCCCGTCGGTGAGCGGATCCATCCCGAGTACGCGCAGCGTGCCGCCGGAGACCGGCGAGACGCAGCCGATCATGCGCATGGTCGACGTCTTACCCGCGCCGTTCGGACCGAGGAAGCCGAAGGCCTCGCCTTTCGCGACGTCGAAGTCGATGCCGTCGACCGCGATGAAGTCACCGAAGCGCTTGATCAGTCCACGGGCGTGGATGAGCGAGGTGTCAGAGGTTGGCATGGCCAAGGGCGAGACTACATGGCGGCGGTCAGTTGATGCGGTTCGCGCGCCAGGACGGCGACCTCGTGGTCGATCAGGAAGCGCTTGCGCTCCAGGCCGCCGGCGAAGCCGGTCAGCGAGCCGTCGGCACCGATGACGCGATGACAGGGGACGATGATGCAGACCGGGTTGGCGCGGTTGGCAGCGCCGAGTGCGCGGGCCGCAGTCGGAATGCCGAGCTGCCGCGCCTGGTGGCCGTAGCTCACGGTGGTGCCGAAGGGGATTGCCGACAGCGCGCGCCAGGCCGCCAGCTGGAACCGGGTGCCCTCGAGATCGAGCGGGACATCAAACGTAGTGCGACTGCCATTGAAATATTCGTCCAGCTGTCGAGTCGCGTTGAGCAGCCAGGGGTGCTCCGGGTCGGGGCGCGTCCTTCCGGTTAAGCGGATCCGTCCCGAGTCGCGCGGCCAGATGACGGCGCGAAGACCGCGATCAGAGGCGACCAGCGTGAGCTCGCCGACCGGGGTGTCGTGTGTCGTGCTGTGCAGGTCGTGCTTACTCAGGATCATCATGCTGCTCCTTTCATGCTGGGTGCTGCCAGCGTTGACCACAGGTGGTGAGTGGCGTAGGTTCGCCAGGGACTCCAGGCGGTTGCGTGCGCGGCGATCGTTTTCGGGTCCGTGCCAAGGCCGAGCAACGCGCCGGCCTTGCGGATACCGAGGTCGGTCGAAAGGAAGGTGTCGGGATCGCCGAGCGCGCGCATCAGAATATAGCCCGCCGTCCATCTGCCGATCCCCGGCAGCGCCGTCAGGCGTCGAAAGACCTCGGTGCGGTCGGCGCCTGGATCCAGCTGCAGTTCTCCGGAGGCAATCGCACCTGCTAGATGGGTAAGTGTGGACTGGCGACTGGCTGGTACGCCAAGTTTTGTCAGGTCGGCGCTCGCGATCGCGTCGGCGGCGGGGAACAGATCGGTCAGCGTTCGGTGAGCGATCTTGATGCGGTCGCCGCTCGATGTCACCAGCCGCGCGGTGAGTGTGCGGGCTGCCGCGAGCGAGACTTGCTGCCCCATCACCGCCTGGATGGCGAGCTCGGTACCGTCTACGGCCCCCGGCGCGCGCAGGCCGCGGTTGCGACGAACCAGCGGCCTGAGTAGTGCGTCAGCTGACAGCACCTCCGCAACGCTTGTTGGGTCGGCGTCGAGGTCCAACAATCTGCGGCAGCGGAGCACAGCACTCGCGAGGTCGGCGACCGACTCGAGCTGCAGTGTGCAGCGGATATACGTCTCCGCCGGTTCCAGCTCAACTATTGCGGCACCACCGGGAAGCCGCAGTGTGCGGCGGTAAATGTTGCCTTCGACCTCGGCGACGCCGGGAATCACACGAGTACCGAGCCAGGAAAGCAACCCCGGCCAGTCAAGCGGCGAACGGAACGGAAGGCGCAAGGTGAGAGATCCATTCGGGTGTTCCCCACGGCGGTGGGCCGCGGCGCGGAGTTTTGTCGGTGTCAGCGCGAACACCTCGGCAATCGTGTCATTGAACTGTCTCGTGCTGGCGAAGCCGGCGGCGAACGCGACGTCGGTGAAGGAGAGTGTCGTAGTTTCAATCAGTGTGCGGGCGGTCTGCGCGCGCTGCGCCCGGGCGATCGCGAGTGGACCGGCGCCGAGCTCGGTAACCATGATCCGGTGCAGGTGACGCTCGCTGACGGCCAGACATTGAGCCACGCCGCCGACGCCATCGCGGTCGATCACGCCGTCCGCGATCAGGCGCATTGCCCGGCCGACCAGGTCACCGCGTACATTCCACTCCGGCGAGCCGGGCGAAGCGTCGGGGCGGCAGCGCTTGCAGGCGCGAAAGCCCGCGAGTTGCGCGGCGGCGGCCGTCGAGTAGAAGCGGACGTTTTCACGCTTCGGATGGATCGGGGTCGGACAACTCGGCCGGCAGTAGATGCCGGTCGTGAGCACGGCCGTGATGAACCAGCCGTCGAAGCGGGCGTCCCGGCTCTCGACGGCGCGGTAACACCGTTCGAAGTCCAGCGAGGTCGAAGGCATGAGCCTATGTTGAGGCTTTGACAGGCCTAGTGCTAGCGGAAATCGGACCTCCAGCGCGAAGCCGTGGCGCGAGTACCAGTGCGGCGATTGCGGCCATGAGGGCGAGCGCGAGGGCGCCGGCGAGTCCGGTGCGGAGTGATGCGTGGGTGGCAAGCGCTAGCGCGATACACGCACCTCCGAGACCGCCACCGAGCGCCAGCCCCAGCCGCTCGGCGACTTCCGCGGAACTGATCGCCGAGCCGGCGCCCGCGTCCGCAGCGCCGTCCATGATCACCAGGTAGGCCGTCGGGTAGGCGATGCCCATCCCGACGCCACCGATAAACCAGGCGACGTAGGGGATCACGAGCGGTGCGCCGGCCAGCGTCGCGACCACGCCGACCAAGCCGAGCGTGAGCAGGGCCGTGCCCAGTCGTGCCAGCGCCAGCCGAGAGTGCGTCGTAATCGTGCGTGACTGCCACCAGCTGCCGAGCGACCAGCTGACGGTACCCGCTGTGATCACGATGCCGGCTTCCGCCAGCGAGCGACCGCGCACGCTGGTGAGCAACAGCGGAATGAAGTAGTCGGCACCGATGTAGGCGAAAATCAGCAGAAAGATTGTCACGACGGCTGCAGGCATCCCGGGGCGGGCGCGCAACGAGCCCGCCGGAAGTATGCGGCCGAGTGCTGTGAGTGTCAGCGCAAGGCCGAGGATCGACAGCGGCAGGCTCAACAACGAGAGGAGAGAAAGGCCGGTGACGATCGCGCCGACACCGATTGCGAGTTGCAGCGGCCAGCGGAGTGAGAGGTGAGGTGACGGGTTCCTTGCCGGCTCGAGGCCACGCAGTGCTGGCAGCATCAGGTAGGTCGCGATCACTGTCAGCGGGACCATGGAAATGAACGCCCAGCGCCAGCCCGCGGTGCTAGCGAGAAGCGCCCCGTAGGAGGGCCCCAGGAGGCCGGGTACGATCCAGGCGCCGGCGAGCAGCGCCAGCACGCGGGCCCGACCGGACGGTGGATAGGTTCGCGCCATGGAGACGAGCGCGACCGTATAAGAGCCGCCTGCCCCGTATCCCTGGAGGATTCGCACGAGCGCAAGCAATGGCATGGATGGCGCCAGGCCGGAGAGGATGGTGCCTGCGAGGAAGAGTCCGCTGAAGAGCAAAAACGGAGTCGCCGCGCCCCGGCGATCGGTGATCCGCCCGGCGGTCGGCGCCGCGACCAGCGCCGCGACCGAAAAGCCGCTGAAGACGAGACCGTAGTACTCGAGGCCGCCGAGGTCATGACGGATCGCCGGCATGATGGCGGTTACGACAAGCGCCTGAACCGCCACAAGGAACTCGACCAGAAGGATGCCAATCGTGAGTTTTGCCCGGCCTTCCTGGAAAAGTTCGCGCCATCGCATCGGCGTTTGCATCCGACTATGGTGCAGCGTCGAGCACTAAACCGGTGTTGGAGAATGGCTGGATGCGGCTGATCATGCGCCCGCCGAGTGAGGCGATGCGGCGGGCCCTGTCGGAACACCCGGAGCGCAACCGCATTGATCCCGAGCGAGCGCTGCGGCAGCATGCGGCATATGTCAGCGCGCTGGAGTCGGCCGGTGTAAGCGTCGTCCTTCTCGGGCCAGAGCCTGGATTGGCGGACGCCTGCTTCACCTGGGACACGCTACTAGCGTTTTCGCAGGCTGGGACGAAGGGCCCAACCGCGCTCCTGGTCGCGGCACGTCCCGGCGAGCCATCCCGGCGGCCGGAGGTGGCTTCCGTCCTGGCCTGCGCGCGCCAGCTGGCACCGGCTGCCGAGCTTGTGGAGATCCGTGAGCCAGGGACGCTTGACGGCGGAGACGTGATCACCTACGGGAACCGGGTCGCGATCGGTGTGTCGGCGCGTACCAATGAAGCTGGTGGGGGTCAGCTGGCGGCGGCGGTGCAACGGTTCGGGTACCGGCCGTTTTTATGTCCGGTCGGTGATCGGCTCCACCTGGCGTCAGCGGTGAGCTCGCTGGGTGCACGACGCTTGATCGGCACGCGCGCCGGTTTTGCTTCGCTCGATGCGGGAGGTCCCGATGTCGCGTCCGGGGGTGAGCTCGAGCGGATCGTGATCGGGGATGTGGACGTCGTGGCAGCGAATGTACTGGTGGCGGGTGGTCAATGTTTTGTGGTGCGCGGGCACCCGGCTGCGGTGGAGGTCATGAGGCGAGCCGGCGAGAAGGTGGTAGAGGTCGACCTGGAAGATTTCGTGCGAGCGGACGGCGGACCGACCTGTCTGGTGGCGCCGATTCCCTAGCCCGGCACGCGGACGGTTTGCGGACCGGTCAGACCCTAGAATTGTCAGGGCACCCGATGGCATACCAGACGCTTTACCTTAAATACCGGTCGCAAACGTTTGGCGACCTCGTCGGGCAGGATGCGATCGCACAAACGCTTAAGAATGCCGTCGAGCAGGGCCGGGTGGCGCATGCTTACCTCTTTTCTGGTGTACGCGGCACGGGAAAGACGTCGACCGCTCGGATCCTGGCAAAGGCGATCAACTGTTTGGACCGCAAAGGGGCGGAGCCGTGCGGCGTCTGCGCCAACTGCATCGAGATCGCGACCGGCGCAGCCGTCGACCTGGTGGAGATCGACGCAGCCTCCAACCGCGGCATCGACGAGATCCGCGACCTCCGGGAGCGGGTCAAGTACCTGCCTGCCAGCCTGAAGGTGAAGGTCTACATCATCGACGAGGCTCACATGCTGACGACCGAGGCTTTCAATGCCTTGCTGAAGACGCTGGAGGAGCCGCCGGCCCATGTCACCTTCGTACTGGCGACGACCGAGCCGCACAAGATCCCGCTAACGGTTGCTTCGCGCTGCCAGCGCTTCGACTTCCGCCGGATCGACACCGGGGCGGTAGCGGGACACCTGGCCGCGATCGTCACCGCAGAGGGCGTGAAAGTCGACCCGCAGAGCCTGGCGCTGCTGGCTAGGCTGGCGCGTGGCAGCATGCGCGACGGCATCACGCTGCTCGATCAGTTGATCTCCCAGGGTGGGGACGAGCTCAGTGTGGCCAAGACGCGCGAGCTTCTGGGGTTGGCTGACCCCGACACGCTGGTGCAACTGCTCGCTTATGCCACGACCGGCGATGCGGCAAGGACGCTGGGCGAGTTGCAGCAGTTTTACGACGCCGGAGGCGACGTGCGCCAACTGGTGCGCGGCCTGCTCGGCGCGATTCGAGAGGCCGCCTTACTGTCGGTTGGATACCAGGACTCGGAAGGGCTCGGCGGGGCGGCATCAGCAGGGCTGGAAAAGATCGGCCGCGCGGCCGGTCGGAATGCGCTGCTCGGAATGTGGAAGGGCCTGATGGAGATGGAGCCTGAGCTGCGCAAAGGTGCCGACGCGCGGTTGCTGCTGGAGGTGACCTTGCTTTCGAACATGAGCCAGCCGGTTGGGGTTGCCGTGACGCCCGCGGTGGCGAGCCCGCAGGCGGTCGGGGGAGAGAAGGTAATCGAACCCGCCCTGGCGCCGGAGCCGTCGATTTTGGCGCCGGACGCACGATGGGACGCGCTGAAGCAGAGGCTCCCGAAGCCGGTTGCGAGCCTGCTGATGGACGCGCGGCTCGCCGCCGTACGCGACGGCCTCGTACGGATCGAGTTCCGCTATCCTGCCCACGCTGAGCTGATGCAGAAGGCGTCCAACCGGGATACCCTCGTGGCGGCGGCGCGCGAGGTATTCGGTCCGGATTCACGGGTGGAGCTGGCGGCGGGGGAGAAGCCGGCTGCGCCGGCCGGGGTTGCTCCGGCCCGCCCCGCGACCTCGATCGCGGATGACCCGCTGGTAAAGGATGCGATGAATCGGTTTGACGCCACCAACGTGCGGGTGACCCCGCGAGGGAGGTAACGGCGTGGGACAGCAGTTCAAGATGATGAAGCAGCTGCAGCAGATGCAGGCCAAGATGGCGAAGGTCCAGGAGGACCTGGGCTCGATGACGGTCACCGGGACCGCCGGTGGTGGCATGGTGGAGGTGGTGGTCAACGGCCATCAGAAGGTCCTTTCGGTGACGATGAAGCCTGAGGTGGTCGACCCCTCGGATCTCGAGATGCTGCAGGACCTGGTGCTGGCGGCGGTCAACGACGCCATGGACAAAGCGCGCGAGCTGGCCTCCAAGGAGATGGGCTCGCTGACAGCCGGGTTGGGGCTTCCCCCCGGATTGCTCTAGCGGGAGTTGGCTTGGCCGAGATTCCGCCGGCGCTGACCCGGGTTATGGACGAGCTGGGACGGCTGCCGGGGATCGGGCCCAAGACCGCGCAGCGCCTATCCTTCTATATCCTGCGCGCTCCGAGGGACTCGATCGACCGGCTGGCGGCGGCGCTGGTAGACGTCAAGGTCCGAATCCGGTTTTGCGAGGAGTGCTTCTTCATCTCGGAGACGGAGCGATGCACGATCTGTCAGTCGGGTCGGAGAGATCGAACAGTGGTCTGTGTAGTCGAAGAACCCCTGGACGTGCTGGCGATCGAGCGTACGGGGGAATATCACGGTCTGTACCATGTGTTGCACGGTGCGTTATCGCCGATTGATGGTGTGGGGCCTGGTGATTTGAAGATCACTGAGTTGCTGGCGCGTCTACGCCGAGAACCGGTCAGCGAGGTCATCCTGGCGACTGACCCCGACATGGAGGGTGAGGCGACGGCGGCGTATTTAGGCGCTCAGCTGGCGCCGCTCGGGGTGCGCACCTCGCGGCTGGCCCACGGGCTGCCCGTAGGTGGTGAGCTCGAGTACGCGGACGAGTTGACGCTGGCGCGGGCGTTCTCGGGGAGGCGGGCGTTTTGAGTTCGGGAGGCGGGCCGGCAGCCGAGTCGGATGAGGAGCGCGAGATCGCCTGGCTGGCGATGCCGGAGAAGGCTCCGGTGGTCGGTCGGGACGGTGAGGAGATAGGTCGCGCGGAGGGCCTGCTGGGGGACGAGGGAGACGATATCTTCCACGGGATTGTGGTCAAGCTGGCGCGCGGCGGGAAGGTAGAGGTGGCAGCCGACCGGATTCCGAAGATCACGACGCACCGGGTCTACACCGACCTTGCGGCGGATGAGCTCGAGCGGTTGCCGCAGTTCAGACGATAGGGCTGGGACAGGGCCGGCAGGTTTAACCCTCGGGCCGGCGTGGTAGATTTTCCACGTTCCTCGAAACGCCTTGACAAGCAAGCGGTGGGATACGGTATCATTCACAGGCCGCCCGAAAGCCGGGAGGAAGTCTTGCGCGCTTCTCGAGCGGCGAGCACCTTAAAAATTGAAGAGTGGAACGGACTTCTCCGAGAAGGCCCTTCGAAATGTCGTAAGGACCCCGATTTCGATTTTTGACCTCGCCCAGCGTGGGTGAGGTTTTTACGGAGAGTTTGATCCTGGCTCAGGATTAACGCTGGCGGCGTGCCTGACACATGCAAGTCGAACGAGTTCTGGTTGCCCGCAAGGGTGACTAGCGCTAGTGGCGGACGGGTGAGTAACACGTGGGCAACCTGCCTGAGAGCGCGGAATAACCCTGCGAAAGCAGAGCTAATACCGCATGTGGTTGTTGGTTGGCATCTTCTAACAACTAAAGTCGCAAGACGCTCTCAGATGGGCCCGCGGCCTATTAGCTAGTTGGTGAGGTAACGGCCCACCAAGGCATTGATGGGTAGCTGGTCTGAGAGGACGGACAGCCACACTGGGACTGAGACACGGCCCAGACTCCTACGGGAGGCAGCAGTGAGGAATTTTCCGCAATGGGCGAAAGCCTGACGGAGCAACGCCGCGTG
>Ga0207416_1002112_pt1 | contig 22954 bp, 25 predicted proteins | sample PaiPotPPM11metaG_FD_184107 | JGI IMG/M metagenome (GOLD analysis project Ga0207416, IMG submission 184107) | Iron sulfur acid spring bacterial and archeal communities from Banff, Canada, to study Microbial Dark Matter (Phase II) - Paint Pots PPM... ...
CCACAAGTTTTTGGAGCCGCCTGCAGAGAGGATCGCCAAAGCAGAGATTATACGTGGTCTCTTCAATACAACTTGGCTTGTCACCATGGCTCGTAAAAGTGTCCCAAAAGATGTGGGTAATGATAAGATCATATACCGAGCAGTGGTCCCCATGATACCGATAGCTTGAGCGGGCAGCCCTGCCGCTTGGGCGAGGAGGCCACCCCGCAGGCCACCTTCGACAGCAGCTACCGCATCGTTGGAAGAAGAAGCATAATAGGCGATGAGCTGGGCTAAGGCAACTTGGACATGAATAGAGGAATTCTCTGCGGAAAGCAGGGCAAGAGCCTGCTCAGAGAGCGCGAGTGCTCCTGGCCCATCCTCCTGATAGCTTTGCAAGACGGCACGTATAGTAATCACCTCCCCGAGCAGATCCTGTTGTTCCTGCTGTGCTTCCAGGGTGAATCTGGTGGGTGAGGCATTCTGAGCGAGCGAAGCAGTCAGCGTCGCTTCGGCTGCGTCGAGCCAGATTTGCAGCATGGGATGCTGGGCAACTGTCCACAACATCTGGGTACAGCTAATACAGAGGTCAGGTCGGGAGCGCATGATGTCTGCTGGCAACTGCTCAAGCCATTGCTGGAAGCGGGCTAGCGCATGTTTACCTGCTCCCCAGGTGAATGACATTAATGGGAGATGCTCACGCTCAATCAGATCAGCAGCCCATTGCCACTGGTGGGCACTGAAAGCATGCAGGATAGCCTCGGTGATCTGGTGGTGCTACGGCATACCAGAGGCTGGCACGATAGTGCAAGATGGGCACCAGATCAGCATGGGTGCGCTCCAGCTGGTTACGCAAGGCTTCTGCAAACAACGCATGATAGCGATACCACTGGCGATTGAGATCCAGAGACATGACAAAGAGATTGGCCTGATCGAGCTGTTCGAGCAACTGTCGGCTGCCAGTTTGCTCCATGACGGCGTCACAGAGTGAAGCAGTGAGGCGTTCGAGGATACAGGTGGAGAGCAGAAAGTTCTGCACCTCTTGCGGCTGTCGTCGTAGCACCTCCTCGGTCAAAAAGTCCAAAATGTAGCGCTGATCCCCACTGGCCTCTTCCAACAGGCTGCTAGGATCAGCACGCCCTTGCAAGGAAAGAGCGAGCAATTGCAAGCCTACCAGCCAGCCCTCCGTACGAGCCGTCACGTTCTGGATTGTCTCATCAGGAAACTGGACATCCTTCACTTCATTGAAGAAAGCACTGGTCTCCTTAGTTGTACAGCGCAACTGCTCGGTGCGCACTTCCAGCATCTGTCGGCGTGCCCGCAACTGCGAGAGAGGTAGGGGAGGATCAGAGCGAGTTGCCAGGACAATATGCAATTGGGCAGGAAGATGCCCCACTAGATACGAGAGAGTGGTATGGATCTGCTGCTCCGTGATCACGTGATAATCGTCCAAGATCAGTACAAAGTGCTCAGTACTATCCATAAGGAGATTAATGAGCAATGTCAAGACCTGCATCAGTGGTGGGGCTTGTGGTGATTGCAGATACTTCAACAGTGGGGTAAAGAGTTCCGGTCGGTGCTGATCCAAGGCGGAGAGAACATAGGTCCAGAACAGCTGAGGTTCATTATCCCCCTCGTCCAGAGACACCCAAGCCGACTCTCTATCCTTTGGGGTGAAAGCCAAAGAAGCACAAAAGCTATTGCCAGGACAAACAACCTCTGATGCTACGATTTTACAGCCAAAATCACCCGGAAGGATAGAGAGCCTCTGCTCCTTTCTCTCCTTTTGGGGGATACCTCCCTTCTTCAAGGTGACCCCATCCTTTAGTTGATGCATATTGGGCCCAATTCTATTGCGTCCGCCTCCTGAGGAGCTACACTGAAAGCTCGACGCAACAATCCTCCGCACACCCGTTTTTGACCTCGTAATGGACTCATATGATATACTTATCCCCACCATGGAACAAAATGTACTGGATGATATCCAAACACCGATTGCAATCGCCGATAGGCAGCTTGGAGCAGCGATCGAAAGCCTCCTTTTCGTTTCGGGACGCCCTTTAGAGCGGGCCGAATTGCGTAAACTGCTTGACATTGATGATCAGCACTTGAGCAATGCTCTGTACGCTCTGAAAGAGGATCTAGATAGTCAGGGGCGCGGTATCCGCTTGCAGACCCTGGGTGAGAAGGTACAGTTAGTGACTGCACCGGAGAATGCACGCTACATTGCAGCGCTGCTTGGCCTGCCTATAACGGCCAAACTCACACCAGCAGCACTGGAGACGCTCGCTGTGATCTCTTACCGCCAGCCGCTCACACGTAGCCAGATCGAGGCTATTCGGGGCGTGAATAGCGATCGCGCCCTAGCAAGTTTGCTCCAGCATGGCCTAGTTGCCGAAGTCGGGCGTGCCCAGACAATCGGACGCCCGGCCCTTTTTGCTACGACAGCAGAGTTCCTCCAACAGTTCGGCCTGACCTCCCTAGACCAACTGCCCGGCACCACTCTTGGGGAACAACCAGCAACCACCGAGCCAGTGACACAGGCACCAGCAGAAAATGCAAATGGTACAGGGACTGTCTCGCCCGTAGCCTTGGAAATAAACACAGAGCATCCAGAGGAACACTAAACTATGCGTGTCGGTCGCCATATGCCCACACACTCCAAATTGGTCAAAGCGGCAGAAATTGCCTGGCAGATTGGCTGTGAGACGATCCAGATTTTTGCCAGCAATCCGACAGGCTGGCGTCCTCCTGCTGCTGATGATAAGGGCTGTGCTGCTTTTGCACAGGCCGTTCGTGCATGCGGACTCGATCCCGTAGTAATTCATGCACCTTATCTGATCAATCTCGGCACTATCGATGACAACATCTGGCATAAGTCCATCTCCTTGCTGACCTGGACAATGCAACGTGGTGCACAGCTTGGCGCAAAATACGTTGTTTTCCACACTGGTAGTCATCGTGGGGCAGGTGTTACTGTCGGGCTGACTCGGGTCGCCCAGGGCATCGAGAAAATCTTACGCGAATCGCCCCCCACCCCCACGGACGCGATAAATCGGGTCCCTACCTTCTCGCCCGATAAATCGGGTGGTGAGACCCAGCCTCAAGTCATGCTCCTCCTGGAGAATGATGTAGGCGCTGGCAACTCGCTTGGTCATAGCTTCGAGCAACTGGCAGCCATACTCGTTCAACTCCCTCAGTATCAGGATCGCCTGGGCATTTGTATTGATACGGCTCACCTATGGGGAGCAGGCTACGATATTTCCACTGGCGCTTCTACCCTACAGGTGCTACAAAATTGTGAGGATACCTTCGGTCTGGCCTGCCTCAGGGTCATCCACCTCAACGATACTGCTATGGCTCTGGGCAGTCATCGTGACGTTCATAAACGCCTTGGCGAAGGTATTATCGGTAGCGAGGGATTGCAAACTCTATTACGCGATCCCCGCCTGGACCATATAGCTGTACTCATGGAAACGCCGATCAAAACCGATGAGCATAACAAAGAAGATTGGACTCATGATATGGGCCAGATCCTCAAAGCTAAAACACTGATGGGACGTTGAAGACTCCTTACATAAGTTTTTTCCTTGCGAGAGAAATACACTCTAAAAAACCTTGACGAGAAATATTGTTCTGCTATACTGTTATAGAAAATATGTTCCAACCATTTAATGACTAGTAAGGAGGGAACCCGAGATGGGAACAACTCAGAGGAGGTCTCAGTCCATCCACAGCGATGTTGATGATGCCGACGCGCTTTACGATACGCGCATGCCCAGCAGCACGCGCCGCTACAAGTCTTTTGATACGCTTGATGATCCGAGGCTACAAAGGGGAAATTTGATGCAGCGGCGTGCCAGCCGCAACACAGAGCACACACCAGCAATGGTCTCTAACGCAGTGGCGCCTTCCCACCTAGATAAACAGCAAGAACACGTGGCAGCGAACAAGCGCTTTCCCCTAGTAACACTGCTGATCGGCATGATCATTACCATCCTACTATTGATGGCTCTCAACGCGCTCACTTCCTGGTGGCAAGAGTACCAGGATAATCTGCACTATGGCTATCCGCGTACATCGCAGTTCGACGCCATAGTTGGCCACAACGATAGCCAGGAAAACCCCACCCATTTCATCTTCCTCAACTTACGTGGGCACATCGAGGTCATCGAAATTCCAGGTGGAGATGTCTCGCATGCACGTATCTTCAGTGGCCCCACTCTCTTTGGTGATGGACGCGACCTTACTCCTGTGACAGGAGAAATTCGTAATGAAGATGGACGGCGTGATCTGATTGTGCATATCCAGAATCAACAGATGGTATTCGTTAATGATGGAACAACTTTCCATCCGCCACAATCCTGAAATCAAAACGTAAAGCGCTGCTGTGAAGCCACAGCAGCGCTTTATCGACTTCGTTTCTTGCAAAAGCGTTACTTAGCGTTACTTACAAGAGTACTTGATGTTCCCCAGGTTAGTGCTGCCTACTTGCACTGAACTTGTCTTCAGAAATGCCTGCGCAATGTTGCTGCCTGTGACCGAAAATGTTCCATTGCTAACATTAGCAGTCTCTACTGGATCATCAAATGAATGATTAGGGCTAACAAAAGAGTAGAAGTCAATTTCGAGGTCGTCATCAAAACTGCCATCTGCCTTAAATGTACAGTTTCTACTGGCTATACTTGCTGGGAAGGTCCAATTCACAAAATCACAAGTTGGGTTTCCATCTACCCTCAATGTCCAGGAGGTACTACCAGTGGTAGTGAGCGAGTCAGTAAAAGCTGGGCATTGGGGGTTTTTAGTTAACGCTGGACTTACTGACCTGCTAACAGATCTTCCAATCGGGCCAAAAAATTGGCTCGTAGCAGAGCTGCAAGTGTAACTGATATACCCCAGGGTAACAGTTCTACCTGCCAATGCTTCATTAGCTGTGTTCAGATGTGCAATCCCAATGTGGGAGCCTTGAACTGAAAATGTTCCGGGTGTAGAAGCCGACGTTACTGAATTAGGATTTCCGTGATCACTAGGGGCACCATCACGAAAATAGTAGAAGTCAATTGTGAGGCCACCTTCAAAGTTGCTATCCAATGTAAATGTACAGCTTCGACTGGCTGTAACTGCAGCTGGGAAGACCCAATCCACCCTATCGCAAGATGGAGCATTTCCTGCCTGCAATCTAAAGGGGGGAGTAGACGACAATGAATCGTTATTGGTTTGACAAGCGGAGTCTTGATTAAAGCCTGGCCCTACTGACCCGCTTAGTCCATTAGCAGCATTGAGATTCTTAGCAAAAGCTGGTGATACGACTATAAACGTTGTAGCAGCGATTAAGCCTATAATGACCAGGGTAGCTGCTCTACACACAAGGTTTTTGGCGTTCTTGCCAAGGAAAAGTTTCTTCACAGTTGTCTCCTTCAAGGGTGAATATAGCAAGACCTATCAATGGACTGACGTTTACAAGTAGTTGGTTGATAGAAAATTCCCTTTTTGGGATCTCATTAAGGATATCGCTGAGGATGAGAAAGTGTTACACACAAGCAAAGTTGCAGGAATGGAGACTGGTGGTGATGGCGTAAACGGAAGAGATGACTATGATGTGTCAGATATCGAGCATAGCGTCGATGATAGAGAAGGGAGTACAACTCCTAGCCTATTGAGCAATAAACTAAACAGCACGGTATCCAGAATACTTCTCTACTATTGTTTAAGAAGAGAAGCTTACGATGGAGATACTTCCCTAGATCATGAGGCTAGTAAGTTGTACACCTTTGTCAAGCATAGCTAATAAGAGTGGTTTTTTCTAGGGGGAAAAAGGGACAACTTCCTACGGAGATGACATATTCATGATCTTGTGCGCCTGATAGTGACATGATGCTTGATGAGGAAAAAAGACAGAGGAAATGTTTAGCAAGTATAGGGTAATATCGTCAAATCGTCAAAGGATCGGATCTGGGGATCATGGAACCGCTTCCTGCATATCGTCCAGGGCTAAGATCTCATCAACCTGTTTGAGCAGGCTCTGTGCGTTGGTAAAGCCATAGTTGACTGCGTGTGCCTTTCCTTTTACATCCAATAGTACCGTTGTTGGCACTGTTAACACGTGGTAACGGTTTGTCAGTTTTGACGACTTGGATGCGTCAATTTCGATGATCCTGACAACATCGCCGTGCGCTTCCTGGACCCGGCGCAGCACTGGGGCTTGCAATGTATGACACTGGTGACAATCCTCGCTAGCAAAAGCCAGGATTCGTACGCGTGCCAGAGGCATCTCTCCTACTTCACCTAGTTCTTCCGGTGCCAGTGTGGAATCGCCAGAGGACGCTTGATGACGGATTCTCTCTACGAAGCGCTGCGATAGCCAGACAAGACCCAGCATGGACAAACTGAGAACGAGGACAATTGCGAGCCGTACACTAACCTCGTTCATGTTTTCTCTCCTTTTCATTAAACTCTGTAGAGAAAAACATGAGAGAAGTAGAGTTTATTCCTCATGTAGGCGGTAACAATGCTGCACGCTTCTCACGTAAGAATTGGGCAATTTTTTCTGGCTTCTCCTCATCTAGCGCTTGTTGCTTGAGCTCGCTCAGCACAGCGCCCCATTGTTCTTTTGCTGGCAGATAGCGTGCATCGAAACCCACCAGTTCTTCGAAGACTTGTCGTTCCAATTCATGCCAGACTGAACGATCGCGACCGTCCAGGTCACCGTCGTCAGGCACGTAATCGCGGTCATTGGTGTTGTTGTCAATACGTACATGCAAAGGTTGAAAGGCCTCATGCAGCATCTCTTCCATATATGATTGATTGAGTGCTCCAGGATCAAAGCTCAACGTTCCAGTTATAGAGATCTGTACGAGGGGACGTTCCTCTGTACCTGTGTATTTTTTACCCTCACGCTGGCAATACTCTGATAGCCGAGCATAGAGAGCTTGTGGATCTTCTAATCCATCTATGCGCAGCTCATGCCGTAAAAATGGACGTCGCTGCGTTCTGATGCGACTGGCTCGGTGACGACGTGCCTTCTGCATGGGGTCGATAAGGAAATCGGACTGGTCAGTATCGATCTCCACATAGTAATAGCCGCGATCATCCCACTGTATTTCTTCCACACTGCACGTCTCTGGCGAGCCAGGATTGTATATCCAGCCTTCAAGTTCGTATGGTTTGTGTACATGGCCCAGTGCCAGATAGTCAATGTAATCTCGCAGTTGCCGGAATTGGCCCATTGTAGGTAGCCCTTGTACGCGGGATACCATGCCATCTACTCCTGTATGCATGGTCAATAAGCGATATTCGACCCCTTGGCCATCTTCCTCTGCACGAACGTCCTTTAGGGCCTGAACCATGCCATCCAGACTACGCGTTATCGCTGCTCCCTGCCAGGGTAGGCCATAGACGCGTACTTTCCCTCCTACCAGATTAACATACGATCCCAGCATATTTTCGGAGTTCCAGGGGGTAATCAGCGGTGCCCCTTCCTGCATAATGGGAGCCAGGAGAATGATATAGCCCTGGTAGCATAAAAACTGTAGCCAAGAGATGCCATCTCGATAATAGCTACGATCGTGGTTTCCTTCAATAGTGATTACCGGGATGTTATGCTCTTTAAGCCGCTTCAATCCCTCAATTGCGTGAATAAGAGTTTGTGCATCTATAGCTCGCTTATTGAAAAGATCGCCAGCAATGATCATAAAGTCGATCTTGCGGTCGATAGCATCATCAATAATCTTCCAGAAACTGCGACTAAAATCATTGAAACGCTCACGCAGACCGTATTGCTCATAGCCCAGATGTGTATCTGCTATGTGAATAAAAGAAGCTCGCATAAACTTTTTATCCCTTCTCAAGCTGGACCAGTTATGGACCAGTCATCCAGGCACGAATGGCAGCTGCGGCCAAAACCAATGCCGCGATGCTATAAATCAGAAGGTCTTTGCGCTGATTCTTGCCGTTCGTGGTAAAGCTGAGCCAAGTCAGAGGAATACCCAGAGCGACAATGCCACCATAGACATAGTGTAAATAATAATACGGATCTTTACCACTACCGCCTGGTTTGAGCCCAGAGAAAACCATTATCAGTCCGAATAATCCCTGTAGGATGCCCAATGCGAGTGTAATGATCAACATGATGCGCCAGGGCTTGATCGGTGGTCGCCGGGTAAAGTAGAGAACGAGTCCCCATATGCCAGAAATTGCTGCTGCCACCACTATCAAATAGAAATTATACTGATGCAGCAATAAAATAAAGTCTGTCAATTCTAATGCACCCTCCAGTTACGAATAGAAACTCTCTTGCCCTATACTATAGCGTGTGGCAACCCGACTGACAAGTGTGAGAATTTTTTCAAATTGTTCTCTATTTGTCCTAACTTGTCCCCTTGATGTCCTCAAAAAGAGCACTTCCTCTGGTATACTTTCAAGTATAAAGACTGGCAGAGAGATAGTTCGCCGCAAAAATTCGAGCCATGAAAGGAGAATTTAGATATGAGACCTTATCCACCAGATCTCAGAGAACGTATCCTTCATGCAATAGACCAAGGCAAATCACGCACCGAGGTTATCAAAGTGTTTGGGGTATCAAGAGCTTCTATCAAGCGATACCTTAAACAACGACGTGAGACAGGGAATGTACTCCCCAAGCCAATTCCGGGACGTCCTCCCAAGAAGCTCGCGCTATTGCTAGCAAGACTACGAACACAATTGGATGCCTACCCTGATGCTACCCTGGAAGAGCACTGTCAACAATGGGAAGTGCGAGAGGGAGTAAAAGTCAGCATAGCCACGATGAGTCGTGCGATTCAGCGTTTGGGATGGACGCGAAAATAGCCAATAGGAGTAACTCCTCAGGTCACCCCTCGCCACCTGCGGTGGCTCGCTTGGATTTTCTGTGGGAGGAGGATGTGGTAGCCTGCGGCTACCACATCCTCCTCCCACACTCTGACCTGCGAACTGCCGGAGGCAGTGAGGAAGCAGAAAGGGACCTGAGGAGTTATGCTCAGGCATCTATGCGCTGCGGTTGCTTAGCGGCATAGAGCCGGAAGTGCTGTCCCCACTGGTCCACATCTCGCTCGTAGTACATGCCAATCTTCTCTGCGATGGAGAGGGAGACCTCATTCTCAGGTGGAATGAGTGAAATCAGGCGAGGGAAGCCCAACTGCTGCAAGCCGTAGTCCTTGAGCGCCAGAATCCCCTCTACGGCTAGCCCCTGTTGCCAATATGGTCGTGCTAGTACATATCCCAATTCCACTTCTGGCTGCCCCTCGACTTCCTGCTCCAGCAGTCCACATTGTCCGATAAAATGCTGGTCGCTCTTGTGAACGATGGCAAAGAATGCGTGTCCATACATCTGATACTCTCTGATATACCTGTTCAGGACACGCTGCACCCCATCCGGGCTGCGTGGCCCACCCAGGAAGCGCATCACCTCAGGATCAGCATAGAGTGCCGTCAGATCATCCAAATCGGAGTGTGTCAATGGCCGGAACTGCAAGTGTTCCGTCTCAAAAATAATCATCGTTTCCTCACATATATCATCAAAAATGCTAAAGTTTTGTTATTCTGTTTCCAATGCCTGGCGCATATACTCACGCAGCGCGGGTGCGATATCAGGACGTTGCAAGCCTATGGCAATCGATGTCGTCAATAGGCCAATAGGAGTTCCCATATCGCAGCGCTGTCCAGTAAAGTGAATGCCATGACAGCGTCCCTGGCGTGCCTGAATCTGAAGTGCGTCCGTGAGCTGAATTTCTCCACCACTGCCGGGCGGCAACTTCTCGATTAGGGCAAAAATGTCTGGTGTAATCACATAGCGGCCAGCAACAGCAAGATCAGATGGGGCCTCTGCTGGTTTAGGCTTCTCGACCAGATCAGTAACCCGGAATATATTGCCCTCTTGCACCCTTGCAGAAGCTATACCGTATGAGGATATCTGTTCATATGGGACAGTAACAAGGGCAAGTACAGAGCTGTGATACCGCTCATAGGCCTCGATCATCGGTTGCAGGCAGGGCTCCTGGGGATAGATCTCATCACCCAACATCACTACGAATGGCTCATCGCCTACCAATTCTTTTGCGCACAAGACTGCATGACCTAGCCCAAGCGGCTCTACCTGGCGTACCACAGCATATTTCGCCAGTGCCTGTGTGCGGCGCAGTTCCTCTAACTCCTTCTGCTTCCCTTTGCGTTCCAGCGTTTGCTCCAACTCGGGGAATGCATCGAAGTGATCCTCGATGGCACGCTTACTACGACTCGTTACGAGAATAATCTCTTCAATTCCAGCTGCTACAGCCTCCTCCACGATATATTGCAGTGTTGGCTTATCCACAATGGGGAGCAACTCTTTCGGCACAACTTTGCTAGCTGGCAACACTCGTGTTCCCAGGCCAGCAACTGGTAACACCGCTTTACGAATGTGCATTGATCCTCCTTCAATATCACAGCAGGCGAACAGATACTATGCCTGTTTGACACTATTTAATATCCTCTTAAGATATTGTACGAGATAATCCTTGCGACGGTCAATCGACATTAGGCATTGCCGAAGATGTACGCTGCCAGGAAGACCAGCATGCCACTACCTACAACTTGGACAATGGATTTGAGCCACTGTGTGCCAAAGTAACGATGGCGGATCGCTGCAATAACAATGAGTTCGACACCCACAACAACGTATGCCATGACCAGCGCTATATGAATGTCGCTGATTAAGAATGGCAAAGTGTGCAACGCACCTCCAATGAATGTCATCAAGCCCGTAATAGCTCCTCTCACTATTGGATTACCACGGCCCGTAAGCTCTCCATCATCGGAAAGGGCCTCTGAGAAAGCCATACTAATTCCTGCTCCCATCGCAGCTGCTATACCAACCAGGAAAGCAGCAAACGATCTATGTGTGAAAAAGGCGGTAGCGAAGATTGGGGCTAGTGTTGAAACAGATCCATCCATCAGACCCGCCAATCCGGGTTGTACCACTCGTAACAGGAATTTGTGGGAAGTATCATCATTGCTAAGGATGGCACTAATAATCTCTTTAATCTCCTGCCAGACTGAATTAGATGGCATGGGAAGTTTTTCTTCCCGTGTATCTGCTGTATTATCTAATGCTTTAACATCCGATTTGCTGTTCATATACTCAACTCCATTTATAAATTACTATAGCTTACTTTATTCATTTTGTCCGCTCTTCGTCCTTCTTGCATAGTGGGCAGTGGCCATAGAGACGCAGCTCATACGAGTTCAATTCAATTCCTGCCGCCTCTGCTGCTGCCTGTAAGACGTCCTGGGGCACTTTTACCTCAATAGGAACGTCGAGCAGCGCACCACAGACAGTACAGATTGCATGATCGTGGCGTTCCACATGGGCATCGTAGTGGCAACTCTCATCAGCATGCCACAACTCCTTGACATACCCTTGCACAACCAGATTGTGCAATATGCGATAGACACTCGCAATACCTATGCGTGGGCGCTTTTCCCTTACCGTTTCATACACCTCTGCAGCTGTTGGGTGACTGTGGGATACTCGCAGGACGTCCAATACAGCCTGCGCATTCTCGTTAAGCGTCTCTTTCATCATTTAGGTCCCCCTAAATTAGGTTGTCCTAAGAATAATAATCATTATCATTTCCTAATGAGAGTGTACACTATGGAGAGCGTGTGTGTCAAGATACATATACAAATATAATGATAGTAGTACTTGTATTAATATGATTTGGCGATTTTCATAAGATGATGTATAATTAATTTGGAATTTGCATGATACAAATATGATAATTGATATACAAGCCATTGTCTTTCGTATATTTGTATCATGCGCTTCATCAATAGTACTCACTAATGGGTGTAGTGGAAGAAGGATTTTGTATGCGTTATCAAACGAAGTGGGTGAGGAATATGTTAAAGCTCTTCTCCTCTCGACTGTCCTCCCTTATAGGTACTTGCTGGCTGGCTGGTTTGGTCCTTGGAAGCCTAGGTGTTGCCATTGCCAGCCTGCACCTATCTCAGGCAAATGCGAGAGGCACATCCCAACATGTGGGTCAGGCTCCAGCCATGTCTATAACGATCTTGTCTCATATAGACCGGCTGACGGTGACCTATACACTGACCATACGCAATGAAGTACATACTGGCACAATCTGTAAGGGAATGCCCATTACGTTCACAGATACCATCCCGCAGGGTCTGACTAATGTCAGAGCAAAAGGGGACCATTGGGATATTAAAGTACGTCCTAATGTCAGACCGCCCGTGGTTACTGGAACTTATAAGGGGTGTTATCCCGTGACCTCTGGCGCCACTTTATCCCCAGTCACTATTACGGGAACTATCACTCGCAATGCAAGCAATGTGCTCACTAACTCTGCTTCGGTGAATGTTCCAGGTAATACTGATAAGGTACATAGCAAGCAAGTTGTTCATGACAATATCGGACGTATATTATCTTCTCTGTCTCTCCTTAATAAGGATAACAGCAATGGCAGTTGCAATAGCAGCTGCGATGACCAAGGAAGCAATACTTGTGACAACGAATGCGATCAGCAGAGCATACACACTTCTGTTAAGGAGAAAGTATATACTTCTGTTCATCAGAGTGTAGACACTTCCTGCGGGTGCAGCCAGCAAAGTACAAGTGATAGCAGTGACAGTAAACCAACGGGTGATAGCAAACCAACTGATGCCACCAGCCAGGGAAAACATGATCCTAGTGGTAAAGGATCGGCTTTTCCGGCCTTGCCAAATACTGGTAGCGACCCGGGCTACAAAGGATAGGTGGTAGTCGGCATCCCTACCACTTCACGGCAGTAAGATCCGTGCCTGTAACACAGCCCAGTTGGGATTGAAACTTTGCCGATAACGCGGTTCACTGCTCCTTGCATAGAGGAGCATGAGCCGCAACTTTGCTCCTAGAACATAGCTGTTTGCAAGTTTGTACATATTTCAATCTTTCATTTTTGATGGAACATATTTGGTGCCTATCCTTATAATAAATTTGAATTAGCATGATACTAAGATAGTTGAAAATGCGTAGAGTATTACCTTTCATCTATTTTGCTTCATGCTGATTGTCACTTCTGTTGGAGACAACATAGTGAAAGAAGGGTTCAAGTGAAGCATCAAATAAAGTTTGTCAGAAGATGCCGGGCCCGGCCACGCTTGTTGCTACGAGCCTTCTTACTTGGTATGCTCCTCACCGGGAGCCTTGCAGTAACGGCTGGTTTTGGATTGCCCACCGCGGCTGCTGATCCCCACTGGTCCAAGTCAGCGGAGGGGAAACCCGACCTTAGTAAGAGCCATCAAGAAGAGCACGATCAGAAATGTAACGAGTGCAGGAAAGAGAAAAGGTTTGAAGCAAAGGAGAGTAAAGATGAGAGCAAAAGTTCTATACAAAGAGAAAGCTCTGACCCGAATACGGCTACCGCGCCGACAGCATCAGCTATAGCTTTTGCCTCAATAAATGTTAATGACGTATCCGGCGCAAGTGAAGGGAATAGTGTTCCTGGATTCTTTCCAGTAGGAGCTTTCCCTGTATTCTTTCCAGTAGAAACTTTCCCTGTATTCTTTCCAGTAGGATCTCCTGGATTTTGCCCAGTAGGAGCTTTTCCTGGATTCTGTCCAGCAGGAGGCTTTCCTGGGTTCTTTCCAGGAGGGTTTGGCCCTGGGTTCTTCCCAGGAGGGTTTGGCCCTGGGTTCGATCCAGTAGGGTTTGGCCCTGGGTTCGATCCAGTAGGAGGTGCGCCTGGACCTAATGGAGCGGGAGGTGTTCCTGGAACTGGCGGAGCAGGAGGTGCTCCTGGAATGCCACATACTGGCAGCGACCCAGGGGATAATCCTCTTCCCTAAAAGAAGACATATTGTTGCTTCTGAAGTGACAATATATGCAAGCCAATAAAGAACATACATTGGTAGTTCTCGGCTGACGCAATGTAGTAACGATAATACTGGCACGCCATACCTCTTCTATTCATGAGGGAGGATGGCGAGTCAGATTGATCCGTATATTGGATATTGGACCGAGTGGCTAAGCGAAGCTAGCCATGGCAACGAGGTCAATATATAGCTTTTGAATGGTTTTTCTGGATGATATATCAGGGGTTGTATGCAGGGAGGAAATTCAATGCAATTCAAACAGCATCGTTGGTATGCAGTAGCATTTGTGATTCTATTTCTGGCGATGAGTGTTGGGGTCAGTGGCTATCTATGGGGTAGATCCCTTGTTTCTCCGCCTACGCCATCATCTACCGATTTGAGCAAGGCACATCAAACTCCAAGGGCGACGGCCACGCCTCCACTGAATATGGCTGCTGATGTGCACTTGGTTATTCCTAAAATAGCTGTGAATGCACTGGTCGAGCCTGTGAGCGTACAGGCGGATGGGACATTGGGTGTCCCCACACGCAATCAATGGGATGGCGTTGGCTGGTATCAAGATGGTCCTATTCCTGGCCAACGTGGTAGTGCAGTGATTGACGGTCACCTGGATCGTCCAGGTGCTTTGCCAGCTGTCTTCTGGCGGCTTCACGAACTGAGCGAGGGTGATATGGTCATGGTTGAGGAGGCAAGCGGACATACGCTACATTTTCAGGTAAACAAAGTTGCATCCTATCCTCCAGACAATGCTCCCACCACCCAAATCTTTGGGAATTCATCAGGCACCTTTCTGAATCTGATCACCTGCGCTGGACAATGGATTCCCCAACAACATCAGACTTCGCTACGTCTCGTGGTTTACACCACGCTGGTTTAATCATGAGTCATCCCGAACTTTTAGGGCCAAAGTTCGGGATGACTCATGCATGTACGTACGTTCTCCTCTCTGTAGAAGATGGCACAACACAAAAAAAAGACACGCATTTCAACCGTGATTGCCACTGTACATGGACTGAAATTCATGCTAAAATATCCTTGGAAACTGATAAGAAATCTTGGAAATGTACTAGCGCACAACAAATGATCGATGAGAACCTATGAACTATAATCAGACAGAGACCCACACTCCCACTATTCTCGTGGTCGAAGATGACGAGTCTACTGGTGAAGTACTTACGTTGGCAATCTCACAGGAAACACCTTATCGTCCACTCCTTGTGCGGAACGGCCAAGATGCTTTGCATACATTCCAGCAACACAAACTGAATCTACTCATCTTAGATTATCGCCTCCCCGATACCACTGGTATTGAACTATATGACCGTATATATGCAATAAACGAAAGCAAATTTATTCCCACCATTCTGATGAGCGCCACACATCCTAGCGAAGAAATCGCACCACGCAATATTGTCCTCATGGAGAAACCGTTTGAACTGGATATCTTACTCAAGGCAATTAACACCCTCATGGATCTGGAGTGCCCATCTATTTAGACGGATTCTCAATGACACATCTCTTCCTCCTAGCTACGAAAGAGTCGGAATTGCGACCTAGCAGTATCCAACAGTATAATTGAAGTGCTAGTGCTAGGGAAGCACGTTGCAATTAACTGATATAGAGGAAAGAGGTATTGATTATGGCAGATCCAAAAGAAAATATCGTTGAGCAAACAGAGATTCTGGACCAGGCTATCTCGAGAAAATGGAACAAGTTTACCTGGAGCGGGCTCATGCTAATCGGAATTGGGCTGATTGCAATCGCTTTTGGCCTTCTCTTGCGGATGGGCGCGTATTCTCCTGAAAGGCTAGTGATTGGCCTCGGGGCTATCGTGATTCTCATAGGCATTGTGCGCCTGCTCATTGGTTTGATTAATCCTCTAGCCCCTAGCGACTTGCACCATACTGCTGCGCCACACGAGCCAACCGATAAAGAGATTCTGGAAGCTACTCTGGACACGGGAGAGTGACGACCTCCCACATATAAAGGCGAGCCTCCCACCCCGCCCTACAGACGCGATAATATCGCGTCTGTAGGGCGGGGCTTTTTTTCACTTATTACATTAATTATTGCAAAAATTATTATTTTTAAAAACATAAATGCATATATCAAAAATAGGAAGATTTATTCATTGCTAATCTTCATAATTGATTTTCTCGTTAAAAAGCGTATCCTGTTAGTAGTTGCAACAGCTGGTACTGAAAGATACTTACGATTGCAATCTGTAGTTATAGATTCCGCTATTTTTCATCCAATGAAGAAGTAGTAGATGGATACAGGAGGTTGCCTTTTGCAACACGCTCTCGACAAACCCTTTATTCAGCAAAAGGGGAAGCTAGAAACCTCTCGTCAGCAGAGCTTAGTCATACATTTCTCACTTGATTTGGTCATATGCCTAATAATCGGTTGTTCTGCCCTGTGCTTCAATCTTTACCAGTTGGGTGTACCAAGTATATGGTTTGATGAGGCTCTTTCAATTGAGCGAGCTCGTCAATCTCTGCCTGTACTGTGGAAGATCATCTTCACTACACAGCCGAATATGGCTCTTTACTATCTGGTGCTTCACTACTGGCTTAGCTTTACTAGCTTGTTCGGATGGCTACCGATAGAGTCTGTGGTACGTTTTCCCTCAGCAATCCTGGCAGCCCTGAGTGCGGTTGTCATCTACCTCTTTGGAAAACGTTTTATGGGACGGATGGTCGGCCTAGTTAGCGCTGGCCTCTATGTGATCAACGCACTCCAGTTAACATATGCACAAGAGACGCGGTCATATAGTATGCAGCTTTTGCTGATATGCTGCAGCTGGTATGCCCTACTCGCGGCGCAGACTGGCAAACGGCAAAAACACTGGTGGGTTTGTTACACTATAACGACTACTCTTGCAGTGTACAGCCACCTGTTTAGTTTGTTTATTATCCTGGCTCAGATAATTACATACTGTTGTCTGGCGGTACTGTCTACCGCATGGATGGAACAAATTAGGCACAGGTATCTTTCTTTTATTGCAAGTCTCGTTGGTATTTTCGCAGCGATTCTACCGATCCTAGCAGCGTCCCGGCATGCAGATAAGACTGGCTGGCTGCCCTCACCACAAGTGAGCGATATTGTACGCTTTCTTATCTCTATTGCTGGCGGCAACAAGGTCTATTTATTAGCAGTGAGTCTAGCATGTGCTTTGAGTGTCGTAAGCACATCTCTCACCAGGATGAATAGACCCAAGCATTTGAGGGATCATAACCAAGAGAACACACAGCAGGGTAGGCAAGAGAGCACAATGCAGCACTCATCACTCTCTTCTACCACGATGATGAGATTCCTGGATACAGAGCGCATACAGTACTCCCTCCCGGTTACACTGGCCATGCTGTGCTGGTTTGTTATACCACTAGTGGTAAGTTACGGAGTTTCCCTGGGATCAATACGTCTCTTTTCAACACGCTACCTTGTTATTATTGTCCCTCCTCTACTCTATCTTGCCGCTCTAGGCATTGAGACATTGTCCCGACAGAGGATACGTACTAGCCTGATCGCTGTGCTTTTTGTTCTTGCAACCTTCTGTGTACCTTTCTATTATCAGAGCGCCCAGGTAGAGGATTGGAAGCAGGCCACATTCTGGTTACAGAGCCACCATCAAGCGCACGATGGCATGGCGTGTTATGATAATGCACAGGGCTGCCAGTTGGATATTGAATATTATTTGCGAGCTTACCCGCATGATGTCGTATTCCCGGCAGATTCGCCTGGTAGTTTTCCCTGGGTCAGCTATGATCTGACTAATCAGATCGAGGCAGATACGACAAGGGCAGTTGATCCTACCGCCCTGGCAGTATATGGTACACAGCATCCACGCCTCTTCTTTGTTACTGCACGCCTTGCCAATGAGGATAGCAGTGCACGTGCAGAAAGGGCTCGGCGCTGGCTGGACAGCCACTATCACCTAGTGGATCAGATCGTTACGCGCACAGTGACGATTCGCCTATACCAGACAACACATTCCTTGGTTCAACAACAATAGTAACTACTTGCGTATGAGCGGCACAGGGGCAGCAATTGCTGCGATCTGAGGCCGCTCAGAGCATAACTGACGTTTAGACGTAGCTCCTCAGGTATGCATGGGTAGTGATAACGAGAGAGGGTAGAAGACTACTACAGAACAAAAAGAGGGCAACTTCAAAGGGAAATCGGACACGTGAATAGGAAATTTTTCTATTTCTTTTTGGTGACGAGCCAAATTTACCACTAAAAGCATTGCGTCTTGCATAAATTGCTGGTATAATCTCCAACGTTGGAGAAATTCGGAACCTTCGTACAGGTCAGCAAACCCCTAGTAACTATCAGACAATCTAAAACTTAGAAATACGAGGTAGTCTTATGGCGACGAATTGTGACTTCGGGCGTTCTTCCTTGCTGAGTGAGCAGTACCAGCGTGAGATGGAAACCATAGCTGTTGCCCTTCAAGAAGAGAGTCAGGACGAACGTGAAGAGCGTCTCAGTCTCGTTGCTCACGCTTGGCCCCTCACAACAGCCTGCTTCCAATCTCAATTGGAAACAAGTGATAGTCCTGCGTTCCTTCCTGTTCTTCGTTCTTCGGTAGTTCGTTAGTATCATTAGTAGATGTGTACTTTTAGCCATGCCCCACCCACCTGAACTCGTGCCAGATACACTGACCTATCAAACACCCGTGCAATTTGGCATGGTATATTGGGTGAATTTTGGATATCCATCCTTGCCTCCAGGTATCGAGGAAAAACGTATCCTGGACTGGCATCCTGCGTTGGTTGTTTCCGGTGATCCATTCTGTCGTCATGCTGGTGCTGTGAATGTGGTGGCTCTGACGTCTTATCGTGGTAAACTTCGCCCGTATCATCATCTTCTTTTGAAACGCGATTATCCAGTATTGGATACTGATAGTCTGGTGAAGACTGAGCTGATGTATCCTGTACTACGTAGTTTGCTGGCTGACCAATATGCCATCTGTCGCCTGAATGATTCCGATCTGCGTGCTATTATGGGTAAGGTGGCTAATAGCCTGGGAATTACGATGTTTTATACGCTCCATTAAGCCAGGGTGGGAGCAAACCCACGGGCGGACGCGATAAATCGGGTCCCTACACTCGCGCAATAAATTGCTAGGCTGGGATTGCACAATGTTCGATAGTACTCAGTTGCGTTTGTTGCCCTCCGTTGATGAACTGCTCCATACTCCTGCTGGTCAACAGCTTATAGCTCGTTTTTCTCATGCTCTGACGGTACAAGCAATCCGCGCCAGTCTTGCCCAGGCACGTACTGACATTCGTACAGGTGCACGTTGTGCCTCGCATACGGAATTGCTTGCAGCGGCTGAGTCACTGCTTCAGTCTGAGCAGCTGCCTCATTTGCGCCCTGTGATCAATGCGACTGGTGTGATTATTAATACCAATCTGGGCCGAGCACCACTGAGCTGGGAGGCGCTACGGGCAGTAGAGGAAGTGGGTCACGGCTATACCAATCTAGAATATGACCTGGAGGCAGGAGAACGGGGTTCGCGCTATACGCACATGACGGCACTTCTGAGCGAATTGACGGGGGCAGAAGCAGCACTGGTAGTCAATAATAATGCAGCGGCAGTACTGCTGGCTCTGAGTGCGCTGGCAGAGGGACGCGAGGTGATCATTTCACGTGGACAGCTGGTGGAAATCGGTGGGGGTTTCCGTGTACCTGATGTAATGCGCCAGAGCAGTTGTCAGCTCGTCGAGGTCGGGACAACGAATCGGACACGCATCAAAGACTATGAAATGGCATTGACAGAGCGTACAGCACTACTACTGGCGGTCCATCCTAGCAATTTTCGCATTACAGGCTTTACTGAGTCCACGGCGGTCAGCGAGTTAGCACAACTGGCACACCAGCACAATCTGCTGGTGATGGAAGATCTAGGAAGCGGCTGCCTGTTGAGGTCTGAGGATTACGGTTTGATGCATGAGCCGCAACCACAGGAGAGTCTGGCAGCTGGGGCCGACCTGACATGTTTCTCTGGTGACAAGTTGTTAGGTGGACCACAGGCTGGTATCTTGGTGGGCAAGGAGCAGGTGATAACGCAGCTTGCCAGACATCCTATGATGCGTGCACTACGTGTCGACAAGATGACATTGGCAGCACTGGAGGCTACTTTACGCCACTATCAACGTCGCGAGGCGGATACACATATTCCAGTCTGGCGTATGATTGCGGCGCAGCCAGAGGAGCTGGCCGCCCGTGCTGACATGTGGGCAGCCAGACTCAACGCAGAAGGTATCAGGGTACATACGCAGCATGGCGAATCAACGATCGGCGGAGGATCATTGCCCGGCGAGACACTACCGACGACGCTGCTAGCCCTGGATGCATCCGCTGTCTTGTGCTCCCTAGACGAGCTAGCACAGCACTTACGCTTACACACACCGCCCATTATCGCACGTGTTTCGCGCGACACCTTACTACTAGATCCCCGTACAGTGCTGGAGGAGCAGGATGAGGAAGTAGTGCAGGGAATGACTGAGGTATCAGAGGGGTTACGACGGACGCAATAAATTGCCTTTAGCTTGCTCGCTGCCTCCGGCAGTGAGCAAGTCAGTGTGTGGGAGCAGGATGGGGCAGACGCAGGCTGCCCCATCCTGCTCCCACAGACAATCCAAGCGAGCCACCGCAGGTGGTGAGGCGAACTGAGGAGTTACTTGGCGTATTTACCTTTCCTCCCCTGTATACATGCGAACATAGCTACGATAGCGATGCTCATCAATGATCTGATCCCCGACAGCTTGGATAATCATACAACCTTCTTCATCGACATGACTACAATCGGAATAGATGCACTCGCCCAAGTAGGGACGAAACTCCACGAAGCACCATGTCAGGTCCTCCAGGGGAATATCCCATGCTGCCAGGGCACGAATACCAGCCGAATCGGCCAGCCAACCGCCGCCCGATAAGGGATAAAGCTGTGAGCCTGTTGTGGTATGTCGGCCTTTGCCAGTAGCGCTGCTGACCACATCTGTCCGCAGGGTCATACCAGGTTCGAGAGCATTGACGAGCGAGGATTTACCAACGCCTGAGGGGCCAGTGAAGAGAGACGTATGCTCTTCGAGCAAAGTGTGCAATTGGTCGATACCTTCACCAGTCTGAGTACTGGTGAAGATAACCTTGTAGCCGAGTCTGCAATACAGTGCAGCTTCTTCTTCAATACGGGAATGATGGGATAGATCGAGCTTATTGATACAAACCAGAGGAGTCAATTGAGCGGATTCACAGATCGCCAGGTAACGATCCAGGAAACCGAAATGGGGTTCAGGCTGTGTCGTAGCAAGCACAATTACCACTTGATCCAGGTTTGCCAATAGCGTTTGTTGGACCAGTTTGTGCCCTGAAGAATCCGCATCCCTGCGTGCAAGCTCACTCTGGCGTGGCAGAATCTCTTCGATCAATCCGGTAGAGGCATCAAGTTTTCTTATCTTCACGTAATCGCCGATAGATAAACGTGTTGGAAGAGTAATTTCGCTGCTATCACGTTTCTCGATCCGCTGGGAACGGCTATCCTGGATGGAACTAACAACTTTGTTTACACGATGCTGCGGTTGACGGAATTTGGTCACAGGTTTAGCGGAATAAGCTTGTGCGAAGGCTCTCTTAAGTTTTCCTCGCAGTGTGCAGCGCACAACACCTTCATTGGTGTGAACATCATAAATGCCATGTGCGCCACTTAGAACCATGCCGGTAAGGATGGCCGGATCATTAATCAAGGCAGTGTTCCCTCCACAGAGAATAAAAAAACACGGTTTGCTCAACTCACTTTTATGTTGATGTCTACCGTGCCGGAGGGAGAGAGCGAGGCCATCATTTAGTACAAAATCAGGCTTTTTCTCTTCTCGTGCCATGGCGCGGAGGCAAAGGCCTGACGTAGCAGAGTTCGCCTTTTACCCTCGGGTTGGGTAGACAAGGTGCATACAGGCACAACCGATGCAAATAGAGATTTGGCCATAAGACTGCACCTCCTTTAACTGGACGAGCCAGAATTTGAATAAACAGTATCCTCTTATCAAGGATACTAGAAGACACGGCTTTTTGTCAATGCAGATGCGCCATTATTCTTAGGGCTTGTTAAAAAAAACTTCCGGTTCCAGATCGGCCTCAGGAGGGATTTGGGTCTGAGGCCGAGTGCCGACCACCTCCAGGCAAGCGTACCTGCTCGCTCGGCCGAGAAACCAGATCGTCTGCTAGTTCCTGGCGTCCACGTTGGATCTCTCATCCATTCCTGTTATCTGTGAGAGGATACCTTTTTTGATGGTCTTTATTTTACCCCATCAGCCTTTAGATGTCCGCTATCACTTCCACTAAGTTAAAAAAGAACTTGAACAAGCCACCGGAGTTGATTCCTTCCAAAAATCTGACCCAGTCCTGCCATGCTTTAATATAAGCATGATTTCTCTTTAGAGTTTCAATATGTTCATAAGCTACTTGCATCCTTACTGCTTCATTGATCTTATAATGTTGCTCCATCCAGTGCGTTTTGACGGTATTCATTATATATTCATTGGTTTTGCCTCTAATATCCGCATCTGGGTTGTTAAGGGCCAGCCACAATTCAGGATTAGGGTAATAGGCAGCAGCAGCAGCTCTATGAGCATCATTAATAGCATTAACACCATTAACACCAACAAAATCAGCAGCAGTTGGGGCATTTGTTATGACACCATTTGCGTTAGGGTTAACAGGCCTGAGATGCGTTCCGTCGGCATGGATGAAGTGTGTTCCGGCGGCGTTCAGACGCGGGGTGAGTGCGTATTCAACTGTCGCCTCGAATTCTTTAACTATTTGCTGCGATATCCACTTTCTGGCCTCCTGGTACCACCTTGCACTATGGGCCTTCTTAGGCTCATACATGGTATCTGGATTGAATTTGTCCGAACCAGAATCCCCGAACTCCCTCAACTTAGGAAGGTGTCTCAGACGAAGCCGCTGTTCAGCAATCCGAAAGTTGCCAGCTCCGCGCCCGCCCGGAGCTGCCGCCCTCCATCCCCACCGAGGCCCCCAATACCTCGCAGCCTCCGGATCCCAGAACCAATTCATCCAATTAGGACGATCAGAATTGCCA
>Ga0207416_1002113_pt1 | contig 22946 bp, 27 predicted proteins | sample PaiPotPPM11metaG_FD_184107 | JGI IMG/M metagenome (GOLD analysis project Ga0207416, IMG submission 184107) | Iron sulfur acid spring bacterial and archeal communities from Banff, Canada, to study Microbial Dark Matter (Phase II) - Paint Pots PPM... ...
GCGAGGCGGTTTTTCTCGCCGACCGCGTCGCCGTGTTCTCGGCGCGGCCGGGCACGGTCAAGAAGATCATCCGGGTCGACGAGCCGCATCCGCGTAAGCCGGAGTTTGTCACTTCGCAAAAATTCACGGTCTTGCGCAACGAGCTTTATGCGCTGCTGCATGATGAGATCCGCAAGGCGGTCGCACAATCGGCTGGCGGGCCCGCGTGATGGCGCGCCGCGACGAACATATGCAAAGCTTCGGCACTCGCCTGGTGCAATTCGGCTTTCTCGTTGTCATCCTCGCTCTGTGGTACCTGGCGACCAACCGCTGGGGCATCAACCGCCTGTTGCTGCCGAACCCGATCGCGGTATGGCACCAGCTTGTCGACGTTCTCAAGAGCGGTGAATATCTGCCCGACCTGCGCGTCACGCTGACCGAGTTAGGGATGGCGTTCCCGCTCGCGCTCACGAGCGGTACCCTGGTCGGCTATTTCGTCAGCCGCACCGGCTACACGATCCGCGTGTTCGAGCCGCTGTTTGCCGGCATCTATTCGATCCCGATCATCCTGTTCCTGCCGCTTTATATTTTGTTCTTTGGCCTTGGTCCGGCGTCGAAGATCGCGCTCGGCACCACGATCAGCTTTTTCCCGATCGTGCTCAGCACCATTGCCGGCTTCGGCAATGTCGATCGAATGCTGGTCACCGCGGCGCGGTCGATGGGCGCCTCCGACTACCAGCTGTTCCGCTATGTGCTGCTTCCGGCGGCGCTGCCGGTGATCCTCTCCGGGCTGCGCATGGGATTTACGGTGGCGCTGCTTTCCATCATCGGCAGCGAAACCATCGCCTCGCTTGCGGGCTTGGGCCATCACATCGTCCAGCTGGCGGAAGCCATGGAACTGCCCCGCATGTTCGCCTACATCGTCTTCGTCGTGGGCATCGCGGTGCTGCTCAACGGCATCGTGTCGTATCTCGAAGCGCGCGGGAGACGCCGGGCATGAGCGGGCATGTGCGCCACTTCCTGCTGCGGCATCCGGGCGTGGCCAGGCTCGGCGTCGTCTTCCTCATCCTGCTTGTCTGGGAAATCGCGGCGCGCTGGGTCATTGATCCGCTGTTTATCAGTCCGCCCTCACGCGTGTTTACATCGCTCGGCACGGTATGGACGACCGTCGGCGTGCCCGCGGCGCTGCGGCTGACATTATACGAACTTGCGGTGGCGTTTGCTCTCGCGGTGGCGATCGGCCTCGTCGTCGGCCTCGCCGTCGGCTTGCAGCCGTTCGTGCGGCGAAGCCTGATGCCGATCATCCTGCTGCTCTATGGGTTGCCGCAGATCACCATCCTGCCGTTGTTCATTCTCTCTTTGGGCATCGGCGCCGCCTCGAAAATCGCGTTCGGCGTGACCCACGGCATGTTTCCGATCATGCTCGCCATCGCCGCCGGCGTGCAGAACCTCAAACCGATCCTCCTGACGAGTGCCCGCTCCATGGGAGCAAGCCGCTGGCAAATACTGCGCTGGGTCATCTTTCCGCATATGATTCCGAGCTTTTTCTCCGGCATGCGGCTCGGCATGACCGGCGTGCTGCTCGGCGTGCTGCTGGCAGAGCTCTATGTGTCGACCGCCGGCATCGGTCACTTCACTACGCAATTTACCGAGACCTTCGATCCGACAAAGCTGTTCGGACTCATCGCCATGCTCGCCGCGATGGCGATCGCGCTCAACGAGATCGTCCGCCGCGCCGAGCTGCGGTTTGGCCGTTGGCGCTAAGAGAGGCAAAGCAATGGCGAAACTCAAGCTGACCGTTGCCTGCGGCGATTATGAGATCGTGCGCGCGCTCGCCGACGGCACCGTGCAGGCCGACGGCATCGAGCTTGTCATGCTCACCGGCATGGGCTCGCGCGAGCGGCACTGGCGCATGGCCCGAAAGACAGAGTTCGACGTCTGCGAAATCAATATCGGCGGCTATTACATGGCGCGCGACCGCGGCGAAGCGCTGACCGCGATCCCGGTGTTCCTGCACCGGCGTTTCCGCCACGGTTTCGTCTTCGTCAACGCCAATGCCGGCATCCGCGCGCCTAAGGACCTGATCGGCAAGAAGATCGGCGGCACCAATTTTCAGCCGGCGTCGAACATCTGGATGCGCGGCATTCTCGAAGAATATTACGGCGTGCCGCACCGCCAATGCACGTGGGTCGTCGATCGCGAGGAGGATTTTGAATTCACGCCACCGAAGGACCTGCGCATTGCAATGATCCCGGCCGGCCGGCGGCTCGATGTCATGCTGGCGGAAGGCGAAATCCCCGCCATGTTGTCGCCCGACATTCCAAAGCTGTTCCTCGACGGCGACAAGCGCATCGTGCGGCTGTTTCCACACTACAAGGACATCGAGATCGAATTCTTCCAAAAGACCGGAATATTTCCGATCATGCACGTCACTGTCGTCAGGCAGGGAATCATCGACAAATATCCGTGGGTCGCGACCAATCTGGTGAAAGCGTTTGACGAGGCCAAGGCGCTCGCCTATCGGCGCATCGCCAATCCGCGCGTCGTGCCGCTGGCCTGGATCAGGGCTGCATGGGAGGAGCAGCTGGAGGTTTTGGGACCGGATCCCTGGGCTTACGGCCTTGGCGAAGTCAACCGCAAGAATCTCGAAACTGTACTGCGTTATTGCCACCAACAAGGCTTGATTGGCCGCATGATGAAACTCGACGATCTGTTCGCCGACACCGATCTTGGCGATGCCGGCGGCGCGGAGAACATTTGAGTTCATCACGTGCGGTCGCGTAAAAGCGTGAGGAGTGCCCATGCTAGACAAGGACAAGAAAGACGATCCGGCCTTCCTTTACTTCCCGACCAATTATCGCTGGTCGATGGGCTTGCTGATCTGCCTGTCCGGCGCGCCGTGGACCGGCGTTGAGATCGACGAGGTCAATCGCGTCGGCCGCGCGCTCGCCGACAAGGTCGGCGACGACACGGCATGGTTCGAGGAATGGTGCCGCATGGGCGACAAGATCGCGGCGCGCGGCCGCGAAGCCGAGCGCGCCGGACATCGGCTCACCGCTGCCTCATGCTTCATGCGCGCATCGCGCTACTATCAAACCGGCGAACGCTTCATCCATCCGCGCTCACAGCGCAGCATGGACGTGTATGCAAAGTCCGTAAGCCTGTTCAAGGAAGCCGCCGCCGTGATCCGCCGCCCGCGCATCGAGCCGGTTGAGGTGCCATACGGGGACACGAGCCTGCCGGCGTTGCTGGTGCATCCGGATCCCGAGGCTGCGCGCGGCCGCCCTGCCCCGGCCATGGTGTTCTTCGACGGCTTCGACGTCACCAAGGAGTTGCAATACGGCTACGGCGTTCCCGATCTCGCCGCGCGCGGCGTCGGTTGCCTGATCGTCGATGGGCCGGGCAATGGCGAGAGCGTGCGATTTCGCAATCTGCCGCTGATCGCCGAGACTGAACGCTACGCCACGCCGGCCTATGAATATCTCGCCGGCCGCCGCGAATTCGATGAAAAGCGCATCGGCGTGATGGCGCTCAGCCTCGGTGGCTATTACGCGCCGCGTGCGGCCTCGCTCGAACAGCGCTACGCCTGCTGCGTCGCCTGGGGCGCGCAATGGGACTACCACGAGATCTGGGCGCGGCGGCTCGAACAACTCGATAGCGGAAAAGTGCTGTCGCTGTCGGTGCCGCCGGAGCATCTGCAATGGGTGCTCGGCGTGTCCAGTCGCGAAGCCGCGCTGCAGAAGCTCGAGGGCTTTCGGCTCGACGGCATCGTGCAGAAGATGACGTGTCCGTTCCTCTTGCTGCACGGCGCGGGCGACGAGCAAATCCCGCTCGCCATCGCGGAAAAACTCTACAACGCCGTCGGCTCCAAGCAGAAGGCGCTCAAAGTGTTCACGCGCGAGGAAGGCGGCTTCCACCACTGTCAGGTCGATGACGCCACCATCGGCGTGCATTACATGTGGGATTGGATTTCAGACGTGCTCAACGCCGCGGGATAAGGAACGATCAAATGGCGACCCATCGGCTGGATGCAGCGCCTGACACGGTGCACTGGGGCTTTTTCGATGCGGCGCTGAAGCCGCTCATCACCGTCGACTCCGGCGACACCGTCGTCATCTCGTCGGTGTCGGGCCCGGCTTCGGCAATGCCGGATGCGGCGTCCGGACTGACCGTGCCCGAGGCGCTGCGCGCTATCCAAAAAAACGTCACGCCGAAGCTCGGCGGGCCTCACATTCTCACCGGGCCTGTCGCCGTGCGCGGCGCCAAGGCCGGGCAGGTGCTCGAAGTCCGCATCAAAGCCATCGATCTCAACTACGACTGGGGCTACAACATCATTCGTCCGCTCGGCGGCGCGCTGCCCGACGACTTCCATGAAACGCGCTTGATCCACATTCCGCTCGACCGCAAGCGCATGGTCGGGCGGCTGCCGTGGGGCCTCGAACTGCCGCTCAAGCCGTTCTTCGGCATCATGGCGGTGGCGCCGCCTGCAGCCTGGGGCGCGGTTGCCTCGCCGCCGCCGCGGCGCAACGGCGGCAATCTCGACAACAAGGAACTGGTTGCCGGCACCACGCTCTATCTGCCGATCCACGTCGACGGCGCGCTGTTCTCGGCCGGCGACGGTCACGGCGTGCAGGGCGACGGCGAAGTCTGCATCACCGCAATCGAGACCGGCCTGATCGGCACCTTCGAGCTGCATGTGCGCAGCGACATGACATTGGAATGGCCGATGGCCGAAACGCCAAGCCATGTCATGACCATGGCGTTCGATCCCGACCTCGACGATGCGGTGGTGATCGCGCTGCGCGATATGATCAAGCTGATCTGCGCGCGGACCGGAATTTCGCGCGAGGACGCCTACACCCTGTGCAGCCTCGCCGCCGACTTGCGCGTCACCCAGGTGGTCAACGGCGCAAAGGGCATCCATGTGATGCTGGAGAAGGCGCACCTGAAGCGGTGAGGAAATGAATCGCTGCCGCCGTCAGGCCGCGAGCAGCTTTTGCACTTCGTTGACCAGTTCGCGCAAATGGATCGGCTTGGACAACACCTTGGCGTGCTTGGGTGCGCTCGAATCGGAGTTCAATGCCACCGCGGCGAAGCCGGTGATGAACATAATCTTGATATCGGGGTCGAGCTCGGCGGCGCGGCGGGCAAGTTCGATGCCATCCATCTCCGGCATGACGATGTCGGTCAGGAGCAGTTCGAACGGTTCTTCCCGGAGCCGCTGGTAGGCCGACAGGCCGTTGTCATAGGAAATGACGTCGAATCCGGCATTTTGCAGCGCCTTGACCAGGAACCGGCGCATGTCGACGTCGTCTTCCGCGAGCAGGATTTTGGACATGGCAACTCAAATCCGGCTTCCGCCGGCCCCCTAGATTCCATAAGCCCGATGGCGGGTAAAGATGAAGTGAAAGCCGGCGACTGTAATCGCCCTTGGCAAGCCGCGGCGGCTATAGACAATAGCCTCGGGCGCACGCTAGGGACGGTGTGCTGGGTCGCGAATCTCAAAAAAAGTCCCGCCAGGCATCATGTTGGAAATTCAGGACGAATTTGATCCCCCGTTCGAGGCGATCGAGCCGGCCGAATGCCGCGGCCCGGTGCTGTTCAATTCGCCACATAGCGGGCGGGTCTATCCGCGCGACTTCTTGCAGACATCGCGGCTCGATATCGCGACGCTGCGGCGCTCCGAGGACAGCTTTGTCGATGATCTGATCGCCGGCGTGGCAGCGCGCGGCCATCCGGTGATGCGCGCGCATTTCCCGCGCTGCTATGTCGACGTCAACCGCGAGCCATACGAGCTCGACCCGCGCATGTTTGACGGCCGGCTCCCGTCTTTCGCCAATACCCGCTCGATGCGCGTTGCCGGCGGGCTCGGCACCGTGGCGCGCGTGGTCGGCGATGCCCAGGAAATCTACGATCAGCGCATTTCCGTCAGCGAAGCGCTGCGCCGTATCGACGGTCTGTATAAGCCGTATCATCGCACCTTGCGGCGGCTTTTCATGCGGCTGCATCGCGATTTCGGCGCTGCCATGCTGATCGATTGCCATTCCATGCCGTCAAGCACAGGCGCCAGGGACGAGCGGCCGCGCGCCGATCTCGTGCTCGGCGACCGCTATGGCACGAGCTGTGTTCCCATCATTTCCGAGACGATCGAGCAGACCATGCGTGGCTTCGGTTATGCGGTCAGCCGCAACAAGCCCTATGCCGGCGGCTTCATCACCGAGCACTACGGCAATCCGACGGCTGGCCTGCATGCCATCCAGCTTGAGATCAACCGGGCGCTGTATATGGACGAGCGCCGCTACGTGCGGTCGGCATCGTTCGCGCGGCTGGCCGGCGAGTTCGAGCAGTTGTCCGACCGGCTGGCCGCGATCCCGCTTGAGGAGTTGCGGCCCTACCGGGCAGCGGCCGAATAGGCCGGAAACAAGTTCCGGCATAGGAACTTGCAGCACACAGGAAAAAGGGCCGCTCACCTTGCGGGAGCGGCCCAAGTCTAGGGAGGAAACGCCCAAGGAGGGCGACGGTAACGTGAGAAAGTCTCCCGCTACCGCACTGCAACAACATACACCGCGACGCACAAAACGCAAGTCCTATTGAACTATTTGTCCGGTGTTTTACCTGCAAATTGTGCAGGGCTGCGTCCCGGCACCATTCCAGCTCGCGCCATCCCGCAATAACCGTTATTTCTCAATTGGTTATTTTTGGCATCTGGGCTGCACAAAAAAGCGCCAGTTCCCGGCAATGAGGTAGCCCGCCCGTCGTACTTCCAGGGTCATTTCATGTCTCGGCGTGTCCGATCGGCAACACACCGATTGCCGTTACCTTCGCTCTCCGATACTCGAAGCCAGAGGCAATTCATGACGGCAATCGACTTTGCAGCCTTTGTGGACGAGCTCGCCGCCGTCTCCGGCGAGACCATCCGGCCATTCTTCCGCAGTGCGTTGAGCGTCGAAAACAAGAGCTCGTCCGGCGGCTTCGATCCGGTCACCGCCGCCGACCGCGCTGCTGAGGCTGCGATGCGCGCGCTGATCAAGCGCACATTTCCCGAGCATGGCGTCATCGGCGAAGAATTCGAGGCCGATTGCCCCGACGCCGAATTTGTCTGGGTGCTCGATCCGATCGACGGCACCAAATCCTTCATCTGCGGCATGCCAGCCTGGGGCACGCTGATTGCGCTGACGCGGCGCGGCGAGCCGATCTACGGCATGATGCATCAGCCGTTCACGCGCGAGCATTTTTCCGGCGACGGTGCCGCCGCGCAGTATCGCGGTCCGGCCGGCGAGCGGGCGTTGCGGGTGCGGCCGTGCGCGGCGCTCGGTGACGCCATTATGCTCACGACCAGTCCCCTGTTGATGAAAGAGGCCGATCGGCAGTGCTTTGGCCGCGTTGAACAGGCGGTACGGCTGTCGCGCTACGGCGGCGATTGTTATGCCTATTGCGTGCTCGCCGCCGGACACGTCGACCTCATCATCGAGACCGAATTGAAGCCGCATGACGTGCTCGCCCTGATCCCGATCATCGAAGGCGCAGGCGGCATCATGACGACCTGGGAGAATAATCCGCCGCACAAGGGCGGACGCATCATCGCCGCCGGCGACAAGCGCGTACACGCGCAGGCGATGCAACTGTTGCGCGGACAAGCGCCTCAGAACAGCGGCGTTCCCGGAACATAGGCGTCGAACGCCGCCCAGAACTGCGCGCGGAAGCGATCCTGCTCCATCAGCAGCTCGTGCTGGGCGCCGGACACGACGAGCTGCGAACCGGCGCGCAATAGTCCGGCGAAATCCTCGATCGCCGCGTTCGATACCACGGCGTCGTTGCCGGCCGCGATAATCAGCATCGGCTGGCGGATGCGCGACGGATAACTCCGCTGGCGCATCATGGCCATGGTGCGGAAGGCGGCGTCGGTCCAGGCCACCGTGGGCGGGCCGAGCGCCAGCGCCGGCTCGGCCTCGAGGATCGCCGCATTGCGGGCATAGCGCACCGGATCGGAGGTCAGGAAGTTGCCGACAAATGGGCGTGTTTCCATCACGCCGACTTCGCCCTTGGGCACGTACATGCTGCCGAAGCCCGCCATCCGCATGACGCGCACCAATAGGCGCGCCGTCGGCGTTGCGCCAAATCCGGCGAGGCCGATCAGCGGAGCGGTCAGCACCATGCGATCGAACCAGCGGCGGCCGTTGAACGCGGCGCGGATCAGCACTGTCGCGCCGGTGGAATGGCCGATGGCAAACAGCGGCGGCGGACAATCCGGCAGCACGATCTCGCGCATGAAAGTTTCGAGATCGCTGTCGTATTCGGCGAAGTCGCCGACATAGCCTTTGTGGCGGTCGCTGAGCGCGCGATCGGACAGTCCCTGGCCACGCCAGTCGAGCGCCGCCACCGCGAAACCGCGCGCGCGCAGGTCGCGAACGGTCTCGAAATATTTTTCGATCCATTCGCCGCGGCCCTGCAAGATGCACACGGTTCCCTTGCGCCCAGCCGGCGGCTGCCAGCGCGCATAACGCAACGCAACGCCGTCCGGCGTCTTGAGCGTGCCGACGACGGGATGATCCGGAACAGGATTTGCGGGGATTGAAACGAGTTTCATGAGAGCTGCCGTATTGGCCGGACGCTTATAACAGTCCGCGGTGACTGCTCAACCTGACGCGGCGTTGCTTTCGGCGTCGATTTTGCCCCCAAAGCCGCCATCCTGCGTGACGCGACCACGATAAATTCATCAAATGTGGCAATGTCTTACGGCATCTTGCGCGAGCCGGCATGGGCTCCCATATCAGTTCCGCGCAGGCCAAAGACGGCTGCGCATCACCACCGGCCGGGTCCATCCGGACAGGCCATTTGCATGTCGCTTTAGGAGGATATGCCATGCGAACTTTCGATCTTGCTCCGCTTTATCGTTCCACCGTCGGCTTCGACCGGCTGTTCTCGTTGCTCGATCAGGGCCTCGAGGGCGCCGCTCCCGGTTACCCGCCCTACAATATCGAGCGGACCGGCGAGAATGAGTACCGCGTTACGGTCGCTGTCGCCGGCTTCAACGAGCCCGAGCTTTCCATCGTAGCCAAAGAGAACACGCTCACCATCCGCGGCGAGAAAAACGCCAAGGAGGAGGACAAGCGCGGTGACGTGCTCTACCAGGGCATCGCGGCGCGCACGTTCGAGCGCGTGTTCCAGCTCGCCGACTTTGTCCAGGTGAAAGGCGCGAGCCTCGAGAACGGTCTCCTGCACGTCGACCTCGTGCGCGAGATCCCCGAGGCGAAAAAGCCGCGCTCGATCCCGATCGGCAACGGCAAGGCGATCGACCAGAAGCAGGCTGCGTAAGTAACCAACAACATCGTCATGGCCGGGCTCGTCCCGGCCATCTCGCTTAGGCAGGCACCGTGCTCGTTTAATCGGGATGCCCGGCACAAGCTTGCACTCGGGCCGGCCAACAGGCCGGACCCGGGTGGCCGGGCATGACGAACCAGAATCATGCACAACTGGACTTTAAAGGAGCGCCCCGGTTTTCCGGGGCGCTTTCGATTCATGGGCCAATCTTCCTCCGCCCCGCTGCCGCGGGGGCGGATAAGCGCAACCGTTCTCGCGACGCGATTGCGCCCGAGTTATGCCAAGCCACGCTCACGAAAACCGTCTTCCAAAAAGGAAGCGGAGCGCCGGGAGGCGCCAAAGTCGTGGGCCGCGCCACGCGGGCGAATGTTACCACTCGCTCGCGCTTCGGGCGCGGCGCGCGCCACAGAACGATCCTCTCGCGAGGACCGCCTGCTTCGGGCGCGCGGCGCCTCCCGGCGCTCCACCGCGGTTCGCGACGCGGCTGTCGACACCTCCGCCCGCGGGAACCGCTCTCGCTCCATCAGCCGGCGTTACCGGCTGATGTCCTCTACGACGAGCGAGATTGATTCGAATGTTGCATAAACGGAGACGAATGTCAACGAAAAAGTGACGTAGCCTATTCGATTTCAGGCGCATCCCACAATGCGGCGAGGCGCTTCCGCTTTCGCAGTGGGACGCTTTCACGGAATGTCCTGGATGAAAAAGCTAAACCCAAATATGTAGCGGCCTCTCATAGAGAGAGGCCGCTACAATGACTCCGCTCAGTCATGTTTAATTAATAATGACTGGTCCTCAATCCCGATCGTGATCGCGATCCTTCTTTATTATGACGGTTTTGTCCCGATCTCCGCGGTCTCTGTCCTTCTTGATGATAACCGTCTTCTCACGATCCCGATCCCGGTCAGAACCGACTGTTACGCCAACAGGTCCGACGCCGACACCGACATCTTCGGCCCCGGCAGGCAGTGCACTGCCGCATAGACCCGCGGCGGCGGCGATTACCAATGCAAACCGACTAATCACCGAACATCTCCTTTCAAGATAAACCTCTGGGAAGGCAACCACGCGCGCTTGCATTTGTTCCGGCCGTGCACTGGTTCAGTCCTTGGTGCGGAGAAAAGACGTGTCCGACGCGAATACCGAGGAAGTCTATTGGCGTCCCTTCGCGCCCGGTCGCTGCGGGCATGGAACTAGATAGTGGGGTTTCGTTGTAGGAACAAAGGGTCCTGATCGGCAGTTATCGTTGGCGAAATACCTCGCAATTAAATTGGAGAAACGCTGTGAATCAGAACAATCAAGGCGGCCAGCAGGACCAGAAGGGCGGCCAAGGTGGCCAGCATGGTGGCGGTGGCCAACAGAAACCCGATCAGCAGAACCAGCAGCCGGCGCAGAAGCCCGGACAGCCTGGACAAGGTGGCCAGCAAGGCGGACAGCAGAAATAACTGCATCCTCTAAAGAAAGAATCCCCGGTTTCGGCCGGGGGTTTTTTATGAGTTGGATGTTCCCCTAGAGCGGACAACGCCTTCTCGGGCCCGCCGAAACCGTTGCACGTCAGCCCGCGCTAATTATCGTTGATATGGCAATCTTGCACACGACTCCTTCACCGCGCCAATCGAATCCAACATCACCATTCAATTGCCCTCTTACCATCTGCATAATCGCCCAGGTTCCGAAGCCTTGATGGGTCGATGCTGTCGAAAAAGGCAAAAATGAACCGATCGAAATTTTTCCTTGTGCGCCCGTCGAGACCGGTTTTTCGTAAGCCACCGCCTTACAGAGAGCTTACGAAGGCTGCCGGGTGGAAATCGGACTGATCATGTGGCCCCCTACATCATTTTCGAACCACCGCACCAGCGCCTCTGAAAAAATTTGTTCGACCCCCAAATAAGACTTTTTCGACAGCATCGGTCACTTGGCAAAAAATGATCCGCCGGGATTCGGCTCACTTGTAAAACGTAGCTGCCCGGTAGAGCCGGGGACTGGATTCAAGGCGACTTGCCCTTGGCTGCTGAAAAGGACGTGAATAACCTTTTGCGGGCACAGTCCGTTTCCTCGGGATGAGCGGAAGGACAATAAATCCGTGTCACAATGCGCCTCCCCTTGGAACTGGCGCATAAGCGAGCGCGGATTGCGCCGTCTTCAAATTCCGAATTTCGATCAGAATTCGTTCGCGCTCGGAGGGCTTTGTCATCAGGCATGAAAAGCTGCGCCTTTCGACGCAGCTTGCTATTTCGTCAGCGCGAGAAAAGCGCCAGCAAGATGATGATCGGGATCGGGACGCCAAGCAGCCAGAGAAGAATTCCTCTACCCATGATGTGCTCCTTATAGTGGCCGGGGAGTAAGGACGCGATCGTTCCAGGTACCGTCGCGCAGCGAACCGCCTTCCACCGCCGCAAGGCTTGCTGCAAAGGCTCCAAACAACATGGCGGCAGTCAGCCAGAAGGAAAGCTTCGCGGCGCCTTTTCGCGCGGTATCAGCGGCACTCTTTGCCTCGACGATCACGTCGTTAACGCGCTTTTCCGCATCGCCCTGACTCATGCCCGTACGCGCAGCCACGACTTGCGCCACGTATGTTTTGTCAGCCGCGCTGAAATCTTGATTGTCGCGAAAATCGGACGTCCACAGCCGCAGAACCTCGGCCCGCGACTGGCCGGGATTTGCGCCATTCGGCGCGCTGGAATTCGCATTGTTGGGGGCAGTGGAATTTGTGTTACCCGAATCGGTCGAAGACAAAGACCCCGCCGCAGGCTGCGCCGCCGCGTTGGTACGAAAGAGCTTATCGACGTAGATATCGGCCGGATTGACGGATCGCGTTGCCTGCGATGCCGCGCCGCCCAATCCTGCCGCCGTGCCATTGGCAAGAAATGCGATTGCGGAACTCAAGGCGCTTGCGCTCAGAAGCGTTGCGAAGGCCCAGGCAAGAAAGCCGTGGGCGGTATCGCGAAAGAAAACCTCGTGGGTGTGAACGCCGACCCATTTTGTCCGCAGGCGAGCGGCGAGATATCCGCCGACGGCCGACGACATCACGGCCACGATCACCAGATATATTCCTGTGCTGGTTTTGAATGTCGATGCCGAAACGCCGCTATCGCTCCAAGGCGATACCGACGAGAGGCCAAGCCCCGCTCCAAATGCGATCAGAACCAGAGCCAATGCCGCCGCGGCAACCGCGCCGGCCGCGATTGCAGGCCATGATACGGCAGATTGTGCGTCCACAATCGTGGACGCAGGACGTAGATCGGTTTCCATGAAAGTCTCCCGGACGGTACGTTACGTACCGGCTCTTAAATCACCGTACCGGCTATTAAATCGAAATAATCAAAAAAGTTCCGAAACCTGAGAAACGCCGTTCAAGGGACCATTTCCAACCACTTTCCGGGCCGTGAACGGCGAGGTCTAACCACAGGTCGACCTCATCAGACGGGTCTTCTCCCATCCGCCATAATGCCGAAAACACCCGCCAGCTAACTGGTGCGGGTGTTTCGCAGCTCGATTAAGTGCGGCTAGCGCGACGATCTAGTGTCCCTGTTCTGAGGCTCGCTGCATTATGAACCGAACGCTGACTGAGTCATTTCAATGAGTTGTGGGCGAGCTGGTGTTCAAACTGATGCGGCAAACTTCAGATTCAGGACACTAGGCCGCTTCCGCTTGCCGATTGACCGCGGCTTCCGCAATCTTCGTCAGCGCCGCATCGGTCTTTTTTTCTTCTTCAAGCGTTTGATCCAGCAACCGAACGGCATCATTCAGGCCGAGTTCCTGCGCCCAGGTCCTAAGCGTACCGTACCGCGAGATTTCATAATGTTCGACCGCCTGAGCTGCCGCCAACAAGCCGGCATCGAGCGCGGGTGATCCCTTGTATTCCTTCATGATCTCGGCGCCCTCTTCGGTGATGCCGACAATGGCGTCGCAAATCTTGGCCTGCGGCTTCTGGCCGATCGTGGCGAAGACCTTTTCCAGCCGCGCGACATGACCTTCCGTTTCGCCTCGGTGCTTTTCGAAGGCCTTTTTCAGATCGGGCGATTGGGCGGCTTTCGCCATCTTCGGCAGCGTCGCAAGGATCTTCTTTTCCGCAAAATATATGTCTTTTAACGTGTCGTGAAAAAGATCGTCCAGCTTCTTCGGTTGTTTTGCCATGAGGAACTCCTGTTGATGGGCGCTGTGCACGGCGCATTGAAGCCCTGTGGTTCACACGCGTGCAGCGCCTTGCTCGGATTTCGTAGATGCGCAGCGATTGCGACACACCAAGTGGCGGCCAACGCTTATGTTCCGCCTCGTCGCATTTTCGGGCGGATGGCGGATACTGACGACCTCGCGCGTCGACCTGGAACAATTCGCTCCTCGTAGCAATTGTGGTCGTGGATGCTCGGCGCGGTCTAAGACGCGCCCAGCTAAAGACACACCCTCAATAGGAGAACATTCATGTTGAAATTCGCTTGCACGACCGTCTTTGTTACCCTCATCAGCACTGCTGCTTTCGCTGAGGGCGCCACGCAGCAAACAATTCCCCCTAACTCCTTCACGGTGACCGACTGGTACAAGCAAAGCGTCTATGACCCAAAGGACGCGAAGATCGGCGAGGTCATGGACGTTCTCGTCGATAAGTCCGGAAAGGTGACCTCGCTAATCGTCGGAGTTGGCGGATTTCTTGGCGCCGGCGAAAAGGACGTTTCAGTTCCCTTCGACGCGGTGCGCGTCACGACCAAGAACAACAACAAATGGTACCTTGTCATGAACGCCACCAAGGACGAACTGAAGAGCGCACCGGGATTTACCTATGACAAGGATTCGACGACCTGGATCCCCGACAAGAAGTAATGCTCGCTCGCAATTATTGTTTGGACGGGTTTGGCAGCAAATTCTGAACCCATAAAGGAGAATACCATGGACGAACATCGAGTGACTGGCGCGGCCAGGAACGCGGGCGGCCGGGTCGAGGAGGGGTTTGGTCGAGTCACTGGCGACACCAAGAGCCAAGTCCAAGGCGTCATCGACCAGGCTCAAGGCACCGCCGAGAATTTATACGGGCAGGCCAAAGACGCTGCCACCAGCGCGGCCGAAGGCGTCCGAAAAACGGCGTCCTCGGCCGAGGATATCGTTCGCCACACCATCGAGGATCGACCGTACACGGCCGTTGCTGTCGCACTTGCGCTGGGCTGGCTTTTCGGCAGGACACATCGCCCGCTATAGCTGACACTCCGAAATGAAAAAGGGTAGTCTCATGCCGGCTTCGCTTACAAAGAAAGTCACTCCGGATCGCGGCCGCATCGCTACCGGCGACGCAAATGAAGTGAAATACCTGTCGAGGCATCTCGGAGTGAGCCGGGAGGAGTTGCTGCGGGCGGTCGACAAGGTGGGTAATTCCACTTCGACCGTCCGCAAAGAACTCGGCAAATAGCGGCGCTTCGCCGAATTCGCGGCCGCACCTTGTCTATTTCGGCTGGGCGGCGTGGCGAAGTGCTTCTATCTGCGCCCCGGGCTGCTGACGTTCGGAACGTCCACACCAAGCGCCGTCGCTAGGTCGATTTGGTGATCCTGTTCTTCCACGAGAATCTGGCGAATCTGCTCCGCCATGGCGTACTCGCCAAGCGCTTCGCATTGCCGAACCCTCTCGCGGTAATTCCGGATCGTTTCATTTTCATTTTCCAGATCGAAGCGAAGCATGTCCTTCGCCTTCTCCGAAGTCCGAACCGGCTTCGGCGTTACGGAGGGCATCTTGCCCAGATAGTCGATCTGCCGGGAAATGATCAGGGCATGCTTGAGCTCCTGCTGGGCATGAGTTTCAAGCTGGTCGGCGATGCTCATATATTCAGCGCCCTTCAGCACCTGTGAGTACACGACATAGGAGATGATGGCCTGGTATTCGCGCGATAGGTCTTCGCTCAACAGTTCCGCGAGGCGATCGCGAGAAATGGGCTGCGAAGTCCCAGTTGATTTCTGCTTGGACATTAATTTCCTCCTCCGTTTTGGCTAAGCTCCAGCGTCAATTTCCACATCTCACGGCTACGTCCCAGTCGCTCCCGAAACTCCTTGAATTCGACAGCGCGGATAACTTTGATCCTGGCGTCGCGCCCGTCGGAGTGGATACCGGGGAGTAAGAGTAAGACCACGCGACCAAGAGGTCCGATTCCATTTGAAACGGATCAGCCCTCGTTTGCGTAATGCGTTAGCCCATTCGGCATCCTCGATAGAATCCCTTATTGGTCGTGTTCTGTTTTATATTTGCCGTTTCGCCTTCTTCCGCGGCGTTGTGATGCTTTTCAGGTTGCTTTATTGCTCTATTCTCCGCAGCCTTGGGATTGATCTGCTTATCCATTTTGCTTGGTTTGGCGGAACCTTTGTTGCTCCGGTTGCCCGAAGGAACGGGCGGCATATTGCTCGACATGATTGACAAACCTAGATTAAGAAGTTGATGAGAAGACTTCAGTTAGTTGGCGCCGTGCAGTAGCGATCCGCCTTATTTGCCAATTAATCGACGTTTATTAGCGCGTACCCGCTTTTCGAAGACACGCAGAACTTTCTTGGCGATGACGCTGTCTTTTTGCCCGCTCATCATGGCAAAGCCTGCTACGGTTTGAGCCTCACCAACTGCTGCGATCTTTTCCGTAATCATGCAACGTAATTCATTTTGACCAGCCAAGCCTCCCGCTGCAAAACGCATCATGCGAAGTGCGATAACCCTCTGGGTGTCCATTCCAAGCTGCGCGACTTTAAATGTCAGTGAGAGCCAAGGATTAAACACGAGATACCTGTTGTTCCGCTATATCGGTGCGATTTGAAAAGACAATTTGCATTTAGCCATCGAGAACCCCGTGTATTCGCCGGCGTCCCGATGGGGATCTTTAGCTTCTGTTGGGCGCTTTTGGTATTCGCCGTCTTCGAATCCTCGTTGCGTTCTCCGCGTGCTGCTGCGCCAACAGCCCTGAGACACCGGTTACGCTGATTGGCTATCGCATTTGGGATTAAAGCGGACGGTGCATTCTTCCGAACAGCCATCCAAGACCGAGCGCGATTGCTACAGCCGTATAAGGCTGATTTTCGACGGTGTTGCGCAACGCCTTCTCAAAGGAACCGGCGGTCTTCCGCGCGGCTTTTGTAGTGGCGTTGGCAACCTGGGAGGCGCTGTCAACCGCTTGGCCGTAGAGGTCTTGGGCGGCATCCGATACTTCGCCGGCGACGCCTCCAGCCTGTTTCTTGGCATCTCGAAAAGCGTGATTGAAATCACTGCTAGGATTACGGGTCTCTGGCATATCCATGCTCCGCTCGAACGGGATGATCGGCTGTCAACGCGCAAACGTGGGCGAAAGTTCAGCGTCCGGAACGTTTGTTCCGTCAAGGAATTGTCCTGCGTCAGCTAGGTCCTGCGTCAGCTAGCGAAAGGGCAGCTATGGACGACGAACCGAAGAAACAAGAGCCGGAAATCATGCCTCCTGTGCCCAAAGTGGCACCCGGACGTAATGCGCCTGAAATCCCTCCGGACAAAGATGCGCCGGAAAAGAATGTTCCTATACAGGGAGGCAGTTGATGTTTCACCATCGTTCATCGGAGTTTGATCCTCGCATCTCCGCCATCGCGGGTCACTTACGCGCCATCGAAAAGGAACTCGGCGGAATTGGACAAAGCGCTGGCCGGCGGGCCTCCGCCCGCGCATCCGCAGCCGGCAATCATATTTCTGACGCGATCGGGCCGATTTTGAACGATATCGTGGATCGCTTCCGCCGTGGCCAGCGCGCGGCGGTCGACGAGGCTGTGGATTTCGGCAACGAGGCAGCCAAGATCGGCGCCACGGTCGGTAATGACGCTCTGGAGCGGATTGCCGCTCAAGCTAAACACCGCCCCCTGGTCACACTCACGATCGCCATCGGCGTCGGGATTTTAATCGGAATGGCCAGTCGCCGAGGCTAGAATCCCCGAAGCGCTTTCAGTCGACTGCCACCGTCATATGCGAATAGGGGGTTCTCCATGGCAAATGCTCTCACGAAGAAAGCGATGCCGCGTCGCAGTCACATCGCGATGAACGAGGAATTAGCGGTGAAATACTGGACCAAGCACCTAGACGTTAGCCGAGACGAACTGCAAGGGGCCATCGAGAAGGTTGGAAATTCCGCTGCCGCGGTCCGAAAAGAATTGGGCAACGTCCGTAAACGGCCAAGGCCTCAAGGAGGGGACTAAAGAAGGTCATGTTCGCCGTGGCTGGCGCAGCAGTATTTCTACGAAGAAAATGAGGAATTTGGGGGGATATCCGACCTATCGACCTTTGTGTTGGACTTTTTTGCGGCTTTCTTCGCAGTCTTCTTTGCAGCCTTCTTTGTGATTTTCGATATTTTTGTTTGCTTGGACATTGGGTGCAATCCTCGGAAATAAATCGATAAGGCTCAGCATACTGTGTATGTGAAGCCATGTGCGAGGGACAAGTTGCACCACGCTCGGCGAGACTTCAACCTGCCATGACCCAGACCGAGAAATTGCTGGACACCGCCAAAACCCACACCACAGGCGGCCGGGAAAAAGGCGTGTCCCGCAGCTCCGATGGCCGCCTGGATATTAAGCTTTCGAACCCTGGCGCCGCCGGCCGGCAAGGAACCCGGACAACGCCTCGAGCACCGCGTCCGGCTGCTCGAGGTGCGGCAGGTGGCCGGCCCGCTCGATCAGCTCGACTCTTGCGCCGGTAATTTTGTGCGCAAATTCCTGCGCATAGACCGGCGCGATGATGCGATCGGCCTTGCCCCAGACGATCAGCGTCGGCGCCGAAATGCGATGACTGCGCTTGGCAAAGCCGCGATCGGCGATCGGCCAGACGAATTTGCCGGTGCAGGCCTGCGACCAGATGAATTGCGCCAGCGTCTCGACGCGCTCAGTCTCTTCGCTCGGCGCATCGAAGAAACGCCGTGCCGCCTCGCCGCCGGGATCGGCGAACAGCGACGGCCGGCGCGACTTCTCGGGCAGGATCATCCAGTTCTGCACCGGATGGTCGTCACGCCACAAACCGACCGGATCGATCAGCACCAGCCGGCTGACGGATTTTGGCGCGGTTGCGGCGATCTCGGCTGCAAGCAGGCCGCCAAAGGAATGGCCGGCGACTGCGGGCGCGACGAGGCCAAGCCTGTCGAACAGCTCGCCGTAGTAAACCAGCAGGTCGAGCCAGTTGTCGAGCGCGTGCGCCGCCTCATGATCGCCGCCGCTGGTGCCGGGAAATTTCGGCGCATAGACGGTGTTGCTTGCCGCAAGGCGCGCAACGAAGGCGCGGTCGGGCGCCAGACCCCAAGGGCCATGCAGATAAACCAGCGGCGGACCGTGGCCCGCAATCTCGACCTCGGTCTCGATCCGGCCCTGCCAGAGCTTCAGCCTGCGCACCTCGGGGGCGACCATTATCTGTTCTCCGCGCTCAGGATGCGGCGGCCATGGCGGCGGCCGGGCGCTTCGCCCTGAGGCGCTCGGGCCACCAGCGGTCCTCATATTTGTCGTCCCATTGGCCGGCGAGATAGGGCAGCACCTCGCGTGCGAACAGATCGATGTTGCGCTTGCACAGTTCGGTCGGCATCGAGCCGAAGTGCAGCAGCGCCAGCAGGTGCCCCATGCGCAATTGCTTGATGCCGTCGAGAAGCTGCTCGCGCACGGTCTTCGGGCTGCCGACAACGACATAGCCGCGCTCGTAGAAATCCTTGGCCTTAAGCTCGCGCGGATTGACCGCGGTGCGAGGATTGTGCTGCAGCAACTGCACCAGCGCGCCGTATTCCAGGCAGCCCGGAATCTCCTGATAGTGGCGCGGCGCGTAGAGCAGCTTGTGGAAGAAATACTCGGCGTGCTCGGCGTAGAGTTCTTCGGCTTCCGCGTCGGTCTCGGCGACGCCGATGAGTTGCAGAAAGCTCAGCCGGTGCGGGTTGTCGTCGCGGCCCTTGCGCGCCACCAGCTCCCAATAGCGGTCGGTTACCTGCTTGGCGTTCTTGGCGCCGAAATAGCTCAGATGACAGAAGCAATGGTCCTGCTCGACGACATATTCCGCCGTCGAGGAAATGCCGGAGCCCGGAATCCAGACCGGCGGATGCGGCTGCTGGATCGGCCGCGGCCAGAGGTTGACCATGCCGAGCTGATAGTGCTTGCCGTTCCACGGGAAGATGTCCCGCGCCGACCAGGCTTTGATCACCAGCGCCAGCGCCTCGCGGAAGCGTTCGCGCTGGTCGATCGGAATGATGCCGTTCGAGATCACGGCGTCGGACGGCAGGCCGGTGGGAAATCCGGCGACGAGACGTCCGCCGCTGATGCAGTCGAGCATCGCGTATTCCTCGGCGATGCGCGTCGGCGGCGTGGTGGAAGGCAGCGTCGAGCCGAGTTGGACGATGGCGACGTTCTGGCCGTTGGTTTGCTGCGCCAGCACCGCGCCCATGATGCTCGGATTTGCCATGAAGCCATAGACGTTCTGGTGGTGCTGGTTGGTGCACAAGCCATGCAGGCCGGCTTTGGCGGCATACAAAAGCTCGTCCAGCGTCGCGTTGTAGTACTGGCCGACTTTCTCGGAATCGGCGACATCGAACCAGATCGGATCGATGAAGGCGGAGTGGTAGCGCCGGTCAAAATCGGCCGGCAAATCCCGATAGGGCATCAGGTGGAACATGCACACTTTCACGGCGGCGCCTCCCGACGAAATTTACCGGCATGCTACGGCGCAAAGCCGACGTTGACCAGCGGCGCCGCAGTGCGGATGTAGTGGTCGGCGGCTCGTACGGGCACGTCGATCGGGACGCGCCGACGCGGGGGCCCGGAGTGAAGTTCAGTCGTTCAGCGGCTCGACATCGACGGGCGCTTTTTTCGGCGCGGCGGGCGCAGGCGCGGTGGTGATGACCTCGGAATTGATCCGAGCCTTGGCATCGGGCGCCGGCTGAGCCTTTACAGCCGGAACGGCCCCGTCGGCTTTGCGCGACGCCAATGCCGCCGGCCGTGGACGCGGCAGCGGCGGCGGCGCCAGGGCCGGCGCAGGATGCATCGCGGGCGGCCGCGCCAATGGCGGTTCCATGTTAGCTTTGCTCGGCACCATTCTGGCAGCACTGGAGTCGGCCGGCCCAAAGGGCGGCTCCGCGTAGAACTGACCGTAACGGCCGGGACCCGGAACGATCCGCGTCACGTCGCGGATCGCGGCGGTGCGCGCATCGACGACGACGCGCATGAGAATGCCGCGAAAATCGGTCGCGCGCATGATATAGTCGGTGCCTTCACGCAGCGGCGGCGCCAGGGGATTGAATCCCGCCAAACGAACCGTGCGCACGATCTCGTAAGCCGAGACGAAACCGGTGACGGGACGCAACGCTTGCGCAGATTGCGGCGGAGGCGGCGGCGCTTGCGCGCGGCTTGGCGCAGCCGCCAGCAATAGGAATATGGACATGACGCCAGCTTTGAACACGAATGCCCTCACCAAGCTCCTCCCGGTCGCCAGCCAAATATCTGTCCGCACGCGCAACGTTAATGGGAAATAGGGCGGCGCTTGGGCGCATTCAGGACTTTTTGCAATGGTCCACGAAGCGTTCGATGTGCCGCCCGGCCGCGACGTGCATCATCGGACCGTGACTTTCATCCCGCCGAAGTCTTGGCGTTGGAATCCTTCATGGTAAGTTCCGTAAACTGCCAAAAATTCGAATGAGCGACCACACAAGCTAGTCTTCTTTGCCGTGATATCCCTGGCGTGCCCCGACTCTGGTTCCGACCATGTTGTGCGTGGGCCGACGCGCTGGCCAGGCTTGATCGCGTTCTCAAACCATTTGGCCACCTCGAGTTTGCTGAGTGTCGGGCACGCTTTCGCGGTGATCGCCGAGACGACCTGATACAGGCCCGTTGCATCGTACTCATCTTGCGTGCGAGCGAATGTCGGATCCTTGGGAAAGTCGACTGCCATCGCCGTGACCACTCCATCGCGTGCCAAAGTCAGAGAGAAGGTCATCTTGTTGTAGATAGAATCAGCCGTCTGATCAGACTTGGCGCTTGCCGGATAACCGTCAAACATAATTTTTGAGCCGGTCACGGGCTTGCCATTCACGTCGTATTTGGTTTCCGCAAAAATATTCGAGTCCTTGAGAAAAAATTTGTCAGCGATCGCCAATTTTTTGCGACAGCGTGGCAACGCAGGTGAACTTGTCTTCGCCGATACACCCCGGCGCTCTTGAACCTTCGGCAATCTCCACAATGCGACGTTGTATTTCGTCGATGCCGGACTGGTTCTTTGCCAGCCACGCAGCGTAGTCGGCGGGGACACCGCCAAAAGGCTCCGCGCGACCCGGGTAATAGCCCGCTGGTTGCCCGTAGGCGCCATACGTCGCTTGAAGCAGACCGTGGCGCTCTACGGGATTGCTCCCGCCGCATGAGCCGCACGCGAGCGCCGCCAAGCAAAAGGCGAACCGAGAAGCACGCATACTCCGCCCCGCCCACGCATCCTGCGTGATGGGCACAACCTATCATGGCATTATTCGATCAGCAATTTGCGCACAGACCCACGAAGCGCTCGATGTCCTCGTCCTGCGTCGAGAACGACGTCACCAGCCGCGCCAGCACTTCGTCGGCCCCAAGCTCGACGCCTTTGCCCGTGCGCACGTAGTAATCCGCGCCGGCCGCCTTGAGCTTTGCATCGAGCGTGCGCGGCAGCGCGACGAAAACGAGATTGGCTTCGACCGGCCAGACCGGCGGCAGTCCAAGCGCGTTGAGTTTCTGCGCCAATCGATCCGCCATGGCATTGGCGTGACGGGCGAGCGCCAGCCAGCGATCCCCGGTCAGGTACGCCGACATTTGCGCGGCGAGGAACCGGTGTTTCGAGAGCAGATGGCCGGCACGCTTGCGCCGTTCGCCAAAAAATGCGGCGCGCGCCGGATCGAATACCACCACGGCTTCCGCCGCCAGCGCGCCGCCTTTGGTGGCGCCGAGCGACAGCACGTCGATGCCGGACTGCCATGTCATCTGCGCCGGCGTCGTATTGAGCCGGACCAGCGCGTTGGCAAAGCGCGCGCCGTCCATGTGCACGGCGAGCGAACGTGCATGCGCGATCTCGCATAGGGCCGCGATCTCGTCGGTGCGATAGATGGTGCCGGCTTCGCTCGCTTGCGTGATGGAGAACGCCGCCGCGACCATCTGGTGCGGCTCATGACCGCCATAACCGGCAAGCGCCGCCTGCAGCGTCTGCGGCGCGATCTTGGCGCCGTCGCCGGGCAGGCCCGCGAGCTTGAGACCAGCGCCAAAAAACTCCGGCGCGCCGCATTCGTCGGTGGCGATGTGGGAATCGTCGTGACAGAACACGACGCCCCACGGCGGCGTCACATGCGCCAGCGACAGCGCATTCGCCGCCGTCCCGGTCGGCACCAGGAAAGCGGCCACTTCGCGTTCGAAGACTTCCGACAGCCGCCGCTCGACGTCAAATGTCCAATCGTCATTGCCGTAGCCGCGCGCATAGCCCGTGTTCGCCTGCACGATGGCGTCGAGGATGGCAGGGGCGACCGGCGCCGTGTTGTCGCTGGCAAAATTCATTGTGAAGAAGGTAACCGGGATTGCGCGGCGCGCAATCGGGGCTAGTGTCCCTGTTCTGAGGTTCGCTGCATTATGAACCGAACGCTGACTGAGTCATTTCAATGAGTTGTGGGCGAGCTGGTGTTCAAACTGATGCGGCAAACTTC
>Ga0207416_1002116_pt1 | contig 22929 bp, 21 predicted proteins | sample PaiPotPPM11metaG_FD_184107 | JGI IMG/M metagenome (GOLD analysis project Ga0207416, IMG submission 184107) | Iron sulfur acid spring bacterial and archeal communities from Banff, Canada, to study Microbial Dark Matter (Phase II) - Paint Pots PPM... ...
GTAGAGCGCGCAGAAGTATTCAACAACGAGCGCTTTCCCAAGCCGCTACGCGCGCTGTTGGCCCGACTTGTCGATCGCGATCGCGACACGGCCGGCAAGCAGTTCTTGCGCGTCGTCCGACTGCTCGAAGGTTACCGACTCGCAGAACTAATCGCCGCGGTTGAGCGCGCGAAGGAACTCGGCGTCGACGACCCCGCCGCGATCGCGCTTCTGCTCGATCAGCGCGCTTCCGCAACATCAGCACCGCTAACCGTTGATGTCCTCCCAAGCGAGGCCAGACTCGACCCGCCGCAAGCTCGACTCGACGGCTATATTGTGGCCGACCTTAAGGAGGTCGCATGAAGAACACGCAGTTGCTCGACGAACACTTGCGGACGCTACGTCTTCCGGCGATCCTCGCCAACTATCGGCGCATTGCAAGCGACGACACCGACAAGATCGCCTTTCTCCATGATCTGGCGGCGCTCGAAGTCGACAAGCGCCACGAGAATGGCGTTCGCGCGCGAATCGCCGCAGCGCGCTTTCCGGTCGTCAAGACCATCGAGTCCTTCGACTTCTCGTTACAACCACACTTGCCGAAGACGAAGCTGTTGGAGCTGCTCGACGGACGCTTCGTCGCCGACGCACGCAACCCGATCCTGATCGGGCCGACCGGCGTTGGAAAGACGCACTGCTTGACCGCAATCGGTCTCGCCGCTTGTGCAGCCGGATATCGTGTGCTCTTCACGACAGCAGCAGAACTCTGTATGGCTCTCATCGCAGCCAAGCGTGAGGATCGACTCAAGCAACGTTTGGCGAACTACGAGCGATACCAGCTCCTATGCATCGATGAATTGGGCTACGTCCCGTTTGAGCGCGAAGCGACGGATCTGCTGTTCCAAGTTATCTCGCAACGATACGAACGTGCAAGTATCGCACTCACGACGAACCTCGCGTTTCAGGATTGGACGCAAGTCTTTCCCGACCCGATGACCGCCAGCGTCGTCGTCGACCGCGTCGTCCACCACGCCGTGATTTTCGAATTCGCCGGTGAAAGTCACCGCCTCCGCTCCCGTCAGGCTACAGGGAGATCCCGCAAATCGGCGTAACGAGCGCCGGGGTCATTTTAATCCCGCCGGAGGGATCAGGGTAATCCCGCCGTTGCCAGGAGCGGATTGAAGCCCTTTAGCTAGGCGTCAAACGCAAACGGAGTTCTCTCGTGCGCTACTTCAAACCGAAGCGGATTGCACAGCTAGGAAGACAGCGCCGCGCGCAAACCCGCCGCGTCACGGCCCGGCGGCGCGCCGAATAAACGCGCATATTCGCGACCGAATTGAGACGGGCTGTCGTAACCCACGCTAAAGCCGATGCTCGCGACATCGTCGGATCTCGCCATGAGGCGCGAGCGCGCTTCCTGCAGCCGGATCTGTTTCTGGTACTGCAGCGGGCTCATGTTCGTTGCCGCGCGGAAGTGCCGGTGGAACGAAGTCGGACTCATTGCGACTCGCTCGGCGAGATCTTCGATGCGGAGCGCCTCCGCGAAGTGTTCTCGGATCCACCGTGTCGCGTGACTGATCTTGGACAACCGGCTATCGGCCAAACCGATCTGGCGCACCAAGCCGCCCTGATCGCTACACAGTAGCCGCCAGACGATCTCGCGCTCGATCGTCGCTCCGAGGACCGGCGTGTCCGCGGGCCGATCGAACAAACGCAGTAGCCGGACGACCGCCTCCAAGAGCTCGGCCGGAGCCGGGCTGACGCGGATGGCCACCGCCTCGTCGGATGCGCGATCGCTAGGACTGGCCTCAAGCAAGAGCGACGCGATGAGCTGCGGTTTGAGCGCCAGGGCGACGGATCTGCTGCGGCGTGAATGCCTGGAGTTGCTGGACCGAAAGCGCTTGAATCTGAGGCTGCGTGAGCGCATCAAGTTGCGCAAAACTAAGCGTTTGTAACTGTGGTGCCGTTAGCGACACAATCTGCGAGGGAGTTAGGGCCGCAATCTGATCAGGGCGCAGCGCGGCGATCTGTGAGGTTGTGAGGCTCGCGATCTGCGTCCCGCTGAGCGCCTGGAGCTGGTCCGGCCGCAGCGTCTGGAGTTGCGTCGCGGTCAGCGCCTGCACTTGCTGCGTGCTAAGCCACGAGACTTGTGCTGGCGTGAAATCCCAGATCTCGCGCTGGGTGAACTGCGCGACTTGGGCCGGGGAGAGCGCCGCGAGCTCGTCCCGGCCGAGCCAGGAGATTTGGTCGTTGGTGAGCAGGCCGATCTGGTCGAGCTTCAACGACCTCCAATCGGCGGGCGGCGACCGGGGGTGAATTTTTTTGATCGTGAGCTTGACGTCGCCAAACGGGTTGCCGTTCGCCGCTACAGACGCGGCGCCCGACGAACTTCCGCCGGCCGCCTCCACAGGTGACGCTAGCGTGGGAGAATAGCTCGAAGACGACGTCGTGAAGACGCCGCTGACACCCTTGATCACAAGAATGGCCCTTTCCGTGGATACCCGGCCGGGCACAACATCCATGTGTGCTACCGATCACCCGTCCGGCTAGCCCAGGCAGTCCAACGCCTGCTTGTGCTTCTCCTGCCTCGACTAAGCAAAAATGCGACGCGGGGGAAAGAACGCCGCCGATGCGATGCGCCAACTCCTTGCGGATAATCCTAAACTTGTGCGGTGGCTCTCGCGATATGCGCACGCCCGAGGCAGCCGACGACCGATCGGACGACAATTCGAGTGCAGGTACACCTTCGTGAGCGGACGTTTTGACATCTCAGGATAGATCCGAAACGATGCTAGTGCTCGGTGCTCACCGCCTCATGACGATCGCGCGAAACCGTTCCATCATCGGCCGCTCCTCTTTTTTGGCCCACGGTTTGGCCCACCAACGCGTCCGTACACAATCGTAGAGGACACTACTGGACAGACCGTTTCCCTCGTGCGACCATACCCAGCACCACCAGACGGACGGGACGATACGGTTCTCGGCGGGTTCGAATCCCGTGGGGGCTAAATTTCAGTGTTCGAAAAACCGCGTGGTTACGCGGTTTTTCGTTTTCCGACGCCAACATGGTCACAAAATGGTCACAGGCCCGCAAAGACGTGACTTTCCCCCGCTCTCCATTAAATGCCAGCGCTTAGCGGAAAGTCCGAGTTTCGCGGCCGGATCTCCAGGCCTAATATCTCGGCCGCGCGCCTGAGCAAGACGGCGCGCGTGCCGGTCGTAAATCGCGCTTCGCGAACGCCGTCCCAATGCAGCTCAGGGCGCAACTCCCGCGCGGCGCGCGTCTCGGCGGCTTCGCGACGGTCGGCCGGCATCGACGCATATGCATTTATGTCGATGCCTAGGCGCGTTGCCTGGTCCATCAGCTCGCGGTACTCGGTCAACTCCCAATGTTCGCGACGCGTGACCCAATGCAGCGTCTCCGACCGCTCGAGCACCATCGGCGCGGCGTCATGACAGGACTTACAAAAGAGGACTAGATTGTCTGCGGATGCTGACCCGCCGGAGGCATGAGCGATGATGTGCGCGCGGACTAGCGGCGCTTTGTTCCACCGGTCGCTGGGCGCCTTCGGTGCATCCCAAGACGGCCGATAGAACCGGCAGGCGAAGCACATCGGACTTTCGGGATCGATCCCCATGCGATCGCACAGACGATACCCGTCCATCCCGGCCCAGAACGAAGCGATCTCCCACTTTGACGGCAGCGTATCGCGCGGTGTCATCGATGGTGAGGATTCGGCGGCGTGATGGCGTCCTCCACCATGCCTAGGGACGAAGACGGAGGCACGGTGATGGTCGGGGTCCGGCATGTCCGTCCAGGCCCGAGCCCGACGTGGCGAGCGAGCGCGCCTGTTTCAGGATCATGAACGCACGCTTGCGGCGAAGCGGCAGAGGATGGCGAACACCTTGTATTACAAGACGCATGTCGAACCGTACGTGCGCGGTGAGCTGCAGCGTCTGCATGGCTGCATGTTTACCTCGCAAATGCTTCGATTGCCGACCGGCGGCACGCACGAGTTCGACGCCGTCTCGGACGACGGCTCGTTCGTGGCGAGCATCAAGTCGCTCTCCGGCAAGACCTCCGGAGGGAAGCGGCCTGCGGGCAAGTACGCATCGTGCCTCGCCGAACTCTACTTTCTCACGCTCGTCGATTCGCCGCGGCGGATGCTCGTGCTGACGACGCCGGACCTGCACACGATGTTCGTGCGTTACATGCAAGGCCGGCTGCATCCAGGGCTCGAGATCGAACTCATCGTCGTGCCGCCTGAAATTCAAGCCGAGATCGACCGCATCAAGGACCTGGCGAGCGGCGAGGTCTCGCCGCTCTAGCGATGGAGCCAGCCCGGGAGTCGGTAATCTCCCGAGTCCGCTGCGTCTCGGCGGCGTCCTTCGTGGACTTTGCCTCCGCTTCAAGTGGCTCGAACCGGCGGACGATTTCTTGCTCACTTCAAACACGAGCTTGATCTCTTGCATCACCCAGTTCTGCTCCACCGAGAAGTGCGGCGTCAGCACGACGCGAACGCCTCCCCTTCGCCGAGACGGTGCGGCCCGACGTCGCTCCACTGGACGTCGTCGACGAGGTCTTGGTATTGCGACCAATCGGCTTTGCCGTAGCAAACGATCACTTCGCGCCGGTGCTCGTGGAGCACTCCGCGCAGCAGATCCCTACGGTGTGAAGTCCAAAAGAGCACGCGACTGCACAGAAGCCGATGCTACCGACAGAAGAGAACGCTACGGCGCCCAGCGATTTTCGTGGCGTATCAGCGCTGCCGCTTCGAGGAACACGCGCCGTTCATCGTCGCCGTAGACGGGTAGGACCGCGTTCGCGAACGCCGGCACGGCAACCGCAAGACAGAGCCCGGCGAGCGCGATCGTCCTCGAGGGCCGCATGAAGGCGGGTTCGAGTCGGCCGGAGAGGTGCCCGCTTCGCGCCGGCGTACGGGCAGACATTGACAACGGCACGCTTCCTAGCGTCAAATTATCAGACATCGTTCCTTTGGGTCGGCGCTTATGCTCGGCCCCGCTTCATGTGCGAGGTTGAATGGCGAGGCCCTTGGGTCGGTTTGCCCGCTGGGCGCTCTTCGGCGCGCTGACGTTGGCCGGCTGCGGCGCGACGACGAGCGGCGGGCTCGCTCCGAACGGGCGCGCGACGGCCGACGGCACCGAACGTGCCAACGCAACCTTCACGTTTACGATGCCCCGTCCGTCACCGGCGCTGGCCGACGCCCGTCGTCCCCAGTACGTGTCCGCCGGAACGCGGTCCGTCCAGTTCGTGGTCGACAGCGTGAACGGCGTTGCGGGAACCAGCCCGCCGGGAGACTTCGAGATCGGCCCCGATCCGCTCGCGTCGGGCTGTGTCGTCGACCCGGCAAACCCTGCCGACGTCCTCTGCACGGTCTCGGTGCCGCTGCCCTACGGTGCCCTCGACGTCACGATCATCACGTATGCCGGGCCCCACGGCACCGGGAATCTGATCTCGCGCGCACCGTCACGGGTCACGGTCGTGCCCGGCGCCGCGAACGGCCCGCCGAGTCCCGGCTACGCGGTCGTGCTCGACGCGCAGCCGTACCATGTCGCCGTTAACGTCGTCAATACGGACATGAACACCACGCTCAACATTCCGCTCGCTTTCACCGACGGGGCCAATCACGCCATCCCGCCGGGAGCACCCGGTGCCCCGAGTGCCGTCCTCGACATGCTGACCGCACCGTCGGCCGGCCAGATTGTGCTCAGCCCCGACGGAAGATCGGTCAGCTTCATTCCAGCGAATAGCTATACGGGATCCACGTCCTTCACGTACCACGGCATCGGCGCGCATCCGGGCGACGGAATCACCCCCACGGTCCCGGGAACCGTGACGATCAACGTCCTCTCAGTGAACTAGCGCCCTAGCCGCGAGCACGCCGCGCGTGAATGCCGCAGCGATGCTCGCGCTCGCGTACTCCGCTGCAATTTCCGGGATCGACGCGTACATCGTGCGGGTACAGACGGACTCGTCTTCGGGCTTGCCCCACTTCGCGATCGTCGGGCTGCCGGACCGCGCGCTGAACGAGTCGCGCGAGCGCGTGCGCGCCGCCAATCGCCAACTCCGGCTTCGTCCTGCCGCCGGGCCGACTGGTCGTCAACCTGGCACCGGCGGATCTGCGCAAGAGCGGCGTCGGCTTCGACCTCGCCATCGCCCTCGTGCTGCTGGTTACCGACGAACAGATCGACGGCCGCCGCCTGACCGAGCACGTCGTGTGCGGCGAACTTGCGCTCGACGGCACCCTGCGCGCGGTCCCCGGCGTGCTCGCGACGGCGCTCGCTGCCAAGCGCGCCGGCTTCGCCTCGATCGTCGTCGCCGAAGCCAACCGCGACGAAGCGCGCGCTCGTCGACGGGATCGACGTCTACGCGGTCCCGACGCTGTGCGGCGCGATCGCCGTGCTGCTCGGCCACGGCGCGACGTTCTTGCACCGCGGTGCGACGCTGTTCGAACCGGAGGATGCGGGCGCCGTCGGCGATTTCGCCGTGAACGGGGTCCCTGGTGGTGGACGCTCTCGTACGCGAAATTGGTGCCACCTGCCAGCGAGCGACCATGCCGGCGAAACAATCGCCGGGCTCACAACCGGAGCCTTCTACGACTAGCTAAATGCCACGCGAAAGACAGCACATCCTGACGGGCGTGTCCATTCTGCGTCTGAAACGCAACGGCCAATCGAATGGTGGATGTCGACACGTCCGGACCTCATCCTCCAACGCGCCGTGCACCGTCGATCCCAGTTTATTTTCACCTCGGCACGCGGTAGACCGATGATCCTGTGGCAGACCCCGAAGGTCGCCGCCCTCGCCCGTCCGGGAGTGCGCGTTCCGTTCCGACGTGCTCCAGCACTTGATCGTATTGTTATTGACACCCGCGAGCGATACGGATACACGTTCCGCGGCTATGACGTCAGCGTGGAGTGGGCCGATGCGCGTGCGACACCGCCTGAGGAGGAAGCCGCTCCTGCTCGTGTTCTTCCCGCCCGCCACGTCGTGGCGCCGTGCGATGATCACCGCGGCCTCGGCGGCGTAGCTTACGCGACGCTGAGCGCGCGCGCCGCCTTGAGCGCCTGGGCGAGCGCCTGCGCGCCCCGTTCCGGGCTGATCCGGACCCCTTCTGCGACGATGAACTCTGGGTTCGTGATGCCGATGAGGCCGAAGATCGTGCGCAGGACCGGCTCGACGTACTCGCCGCCCGCCGTGGGAACGCCCGCGCCGTAGATGCCGCCGCGCGAGAGCACGGCGATCACGCGCTTGCTGCCTGCCAATCCCTCCGGCCCCTTCTCGCTGTACGTGAAGGTCTTGCCCGGGACGAGCAGCCGGTCGAGCCACGCCTTGAGCTGGCTGGGGATCGTGCAGTTGTACATCGGCGCGCCGAGAACGATGATGTCGGCCGACAGGAACTGCTCGAGGACGGCGGCACTCGCAGCCTGCGCGGGCGCGTCAATGCCGGTCGCCAGTGCGGCCAGCGGATGATCGCTCGGCAGCGACTCAGGGACGAGATGCCCAAGCGGCTGGGCGGCAAGGTCGCGGTAGGTCACCTCAAGGCCGGGATCGTCCTGGCGCAGCCGTTCCACGATCGCGGCAGTCACCTGCCGGCTCACGGAGTGGGTGCCCAGAATACTTGTGTCGACGTGCAGCAGGTTCATGACGGTCCCCATCGGTATAGATTTGTAACCTGGACATCATAGGGAACTACTGGTAGACTCGCAAGAAGGCACATCGTTGTTACCGGAGCACATCCACGTGACCACTGGCCAGCACAGCGCGATGGGCGTCGACTGCCGCAAGGTGAGCAAGATCCTCGCCCGCGTCGGCGACAAGTGGAGCGTCCTCGTCGTCATGCTGCTCGGCACCGGCGGCCCGCGTCGCTTCAACGAGATGAAACGGCTCATCGGCGGGATCTCCCAGCGGATGCTCGTCCTCACGCTGCGCGGGCTCGAGCGCGACGGGATGGTGACGCGCACGATGTACCCGACGATCCCGCCGCGCGTGGACTACGAGCTCACGGAGCTGGGCCGTTCGCTGCGCGAGCCGGTTTTCGCTCTGGGCACGTGGGCGTACGCGCACCTGGCCCAGATCGAAGCGGCGCGCGCACGCTTCGACGACCGCGATCCCGGCGCGTCCTTTGAGAAGGCCGGCTAGCGTCGCGGCGGCCGGCGCGTCCTCGGTAAGCTTCTCGGCGCCGCGTGCGAACAGCTTACTCATCGTCGGATGGAGATGCGGCATCGCGGCGATCTCGCGCGCACACGCGCCGCGGTCGATCAGCGCGATCGCCTCGCCGATCAGGTCCGACGTGACCTCAGGAAGACCTCGAGCGCGGTGAGGTCAGTCGGGACCCGTGACGGATGACTGCCCCTACGACCTCACGCGGTCGCTGCGCGAGCCGCTGCTCGCCGTCGCGGGCTGAACGAACTCAGGGAGGCGTCGGGCGGCGGGACGCGTCTGGGCGCGAGCCTGGCCGAGTTCGTCGAGCGCGCCGGAGCCCGGCTGCGTCTCTCGTAAACATCTCAATCGCCGTAACGTTGAACGTGCACTGAGCTTTTGGTATTTTGGCGGCTGCGGCGCACGAGATCGGGGAACGCCGCGGTGACGTTCCAGGGCGTGAGAACGCTCCCGTCCGGATGCGCGAACACGAGCCAACATGAACACGCGCGACTTCGCCGAGACGGGTGCCCACCTCATCAGCACGCAGTCCACCGGCCTTCGCAATCCCAAATCGATGAGCACGTGAAGTCGCTCCTCGACAAGCTTCCGCATCCCGTCCGGTAATCGAGCTAAACGTAGAACGTTGCTCAGCCGAGGCAACTCCGCCGTGACGTCGCCGGGGGCCGCGGCGCGCAGACGCGCATGTTTTTCACGTCTTTGGCGTATTTTACGCCCTTTTCAGCGAGGTCGGCGAGTGCCATACTGATCGTGGTCATCGCGTTCGGTCGGTCGTTTGCTATCAAATAAACCCGCCGAGGGAGACGTTGGCCGCTACTCCATCAGGTTAGCGACATCTGATAACACGCGCGTCTTGGGAGACGATCCCCGAGGGCGGTAGCCGTTGGCAACCTATTCTCATTCCGGCGCAACAAAGCCACCGCCCGGCTGGCAAGTCCGGGTGGTACGGCAAGACGCAGAGTCCGTGCTCTTTCGGGGGCTACGGGAACTTGATGGCGCTCCGACTCTGCTGTTAGCGCTTGCCTCTGAACATCCGGGATCGGAAAGCCTGGCGCGGCTCGAACACGAGCATAAGTTGAAGGACGAACTCGCTCCGGAGTGGGCGGTTCAACCGTTGCAAATCCTGCACCACAATGGCCGGCCGATGCTGCTGCTCGCGGACCCGGGTGGTGAGTTCTTGGATCAGCTGCTCGGGCAACCGATGCAGTTGACGCAATTCCTGAACATTGCCATCGCGCTTTCGGCCACGCTCGCGCGCTTGCATGCGCGCGGTCTCATCCACAAAGACCTCAAGCCCGCCAACATCATTTTCGAGCCGAAGACCGGCGCCGTCCGGCTGACGGGTTTCGGCATCGCATCGCGCCTGCCGCGCGAGCGCCAAGCGCCTGCGCCGCCGGAGTTCATCGCCGGAACGCTGGCCTACATGGCGCCCGAACAGACCGGGCGGATGAATCGCTCGATCGATGCCCGCAGCGATCTTTACGCGCTGGGCGTCACGCTCTACCAGATGGTGACCGGCGTGCTGCCGTTTACGGCCGCCGATCCGTTGGAGTGGGTCCACTGCCACATTGCGCGTCAACCGGTGCCGCCCCGCGAGCGTGTGAAACGTATTCCGGAACCGCTCTCGGCGATCATCATGAAACTGCTCGCGAAGACCGCCGAGGAGCGGTATCAGACTGCCGCCGGGGTTCAAGCCGACCTTCAGCGCTGCCTCACGGAATGGGAGACAGGCGGAGACATAGCGCCGTTTCCGCTCGGTGCGCACGACGTATCGGATCGACTCCGCATTCCCGAGCGCCTGTATGGGCGCGAGCGTGAATTCGGGACTTTGCTCAACGCCTTCGAGCGGGTGGTCGAGGGTGGTGTATCCGAGCTGGTCTTGGTGTCCGGTTATTCCGGGATCGGCAAGTCAGCGGTGGTGAACGAACTGCACAAGGCGCTGGTCCCACCGGGCGGCCTGTTCGCGGCCGGCAAATTCGATCAGTACAAGCGAAACGTACCGTATGCCACCCTGTCACAGGCCTTTCAGACGCTCGTCCGCCAGATTCTGAGTAAGAGCGAGGCGGAGGTCAGCCAATGGCGGGACGCTCTGCGCGAGGCGCTCGGAGTGAACGGCCAGCTCATCGTTAATCTCATTCCTGAGCTCGAGCTGGTCATCGAGAAACAACCGCCGGTTGCAGATCTCCCTCCGCAGGACGCGCAGAGGCGCTTTCAGATGGTTTTCCGGCATTTCCTCGGCGCGTTTGCTCGGCCGGAGCATCCGTTGGCGCTGTTCCTCGACGATTTGCAATGGCTGGACGCGGCGACCTTGGCACTGATGGAGGACCTACTCACCCACGCTGACGTTCGACATCTGCTTCTCATTGGAGCCTACCGAGACAACGAAGTAAGTCCTTCGCACCCGCTGATGCGGACGCTCGAAGCGTTCCACAAGTCGGGAGCGCGAGTGCACGAGATCGTGCTGTCTCCTCTCGCTCTCGACGATGTGGGCCGACTCGTTGCCGATGCGCTGCACAGCGAGCGGGCTCAGCCTCTGGCAAAGCTCGTCCATGAGAAGACCGGCGGCAATCCGTTCTTCACGATCCAGTTCTTGACGGCCCTTGCCGAGGAACAGCTGCTCGCGTTCGATAGAGACGCGGGGACCTGGATCTGGGACATCGCCCGGATCCGCGGCAAAGGCTACACCGACAACGTGGTGGAGCTGATGATCGGGAAGCTCAAGCGCTTGCCCGCCATCACGCAGGAAGCATTGAAACTGCTCGCCTGTTTGGGGAACGGCGCCGAAATCGCCACCCTGACCATGATTCGGGATCAGTCAGAAGAGGCGCTCCACACAGCATCGTGGGAGGCCGCGCGCACCGGGCTGATCTTCCGCCTGGACGGTTCCTACGCGTTCCTTCACGATCGCGTTCAGGAGGCGGCCTACGCGCTCATTCCTGACGACGAACGCGCGTCCGCCCATCTTGCAATTGGAAGACTCCTCGCCTCGCGCACCCCGCCGGAAGAGCTCGAAGAGAAGATCTTCGAGATCGTGAACCAGCTCAACCGCGGTGCCGCACTGCTGATCGACCGGGATGAAAAAACGCAGGTGGCGACGCTCGACCTGCGCGCGGGGCGAAAAGCCAAGGCGGCGGCGGCCTATGCGTCGGCGAGCGTATATCTGGCGGCCGGCATCGCCCTGCTCGACGAGGGCGACTGGAGCAGCCAGTACGACCTCATGTTCAGCCTGTGGCTCGAACGCGCGGATTGCGAGTTTCTGAGCGGTAACTTCGACGAGGCTGAAGGACTCATCTCGGAGCTGCTCTCCAGAAGTGCGTCCAAAGTCGATCAGGCGGCTGCCTACCGCGTGAAGATCGATCTCCACGTCATGAAGTCGGAAAACACCGAGGCGGTCGACAGCGCTCTCAAGTGCCTGCGCCTGTTCGGCATCGACATGTCTGCGCACCCCACGCGTGAACAGGTTCATGCTGAATACGAGAACGTCTGGAAGAACCTGGATGAGCGATCGATCGAGAGTCTGATCGACCTGCCGCTCATGACGGATCGGGAAATGCAGGCCGCGATGCGCACGCTCTCGCTCCTCTACCCGCCGGCGCTTTTCACAGACCTTAACCTGGTGTACCTGCATCTCTGCCACATGGTGAACGTGAGCCTGAAGTATGGAACAACCGACGCTTCCGCACCGGGTTACGCCTGGTTTGGAACGATCCTCGGTCCACAGCTCCACCGCTACACCGATGGCTACCGTTTCGGAAAGCTCGCCTGCGAGCTGGTTGAGAAGCGAGATTTTCTGGCCTACAAGGCGAAGACATACTTCTCGATGGAGATGGTCGTGCTGTGGACGCAGCCGATCACGACTGCCCTACAGTACATCCGGGCCGCCTTTCGTGCCGGGGTCGAAACCGGCGATCTTACCATCGCCTGTTACAGCTGCAATCACGCCATCACCGATCTCCTCCTGCGAGGAGATCCACTCGATGAAGTGTGGTCCGAGACTGAGCGCGGCCTCAGTTTTGTCCGCAAGGCCAGATTTCGCGACGTCGCAGACGTCATCGTGAGCCAGCAACGATTTATTCAAAACATGCGGGGAGAGACGACGACCTTCTCGACCTTCAGCGATGCAGACTTTAACGAGGAGACCTTCGAGGCAGACCTGGGCGAGGACCGGATGAGCACAATGGTCTGCTGGTACTGGATTCTCAAGCTTCAGGCGCGATTCTTGTCGGGCGACTATGAGGCGGCCATCGCGGCAGCCGAGAAGGCGACGGCGCTGCTCTGGTCGTCCGACTCCCACATTCAATTGCTCGACTACCACTACTACAGCGCACTCGCAATCGCAGCAGTCTACGATACGGCCCCGCTCGACCGTCAGAAAGAGTGGCTCGAACAGCTAAGTTCGCATGTGGACCAACTACGAGAATGGGCGGAGCACTGCTCGGCAACTTTTCCTGACAAGCATGCTTTGGTGTCGGCAGAGATCGCTCGCATCGAAGGGCGGGACCTCGATGCGATGCGCCTCTACGAGCAAACGATCCGGTTGGCGCGCGAGCAAGAATTCGTCCAGAACGAAGGATTAGCGTACGAATTGGCTGCGCGGTTCTATGCGGCGCGTGGATTCGAGGTATTTGCCCATACGTACTTGCGGAACGCACGCTACTGCTACCTTCGCTGGGGTGCTCTCGGCAAGGTCCGACAGCTCGATCAGGTTTATCCTCACCTCCGGGGAGAAGAGCCGGCGCCCGGGCCGACGAGCACGATCGGGGCACCCGTCGAACACTTGGATCTCGCTACCGTTATGAAGGTGTCGCAAGCAGTTTCGGGCGAGATCGTCTTGGAAAAACTCATCGACACGCTCATGCGCACGGCGATCGAGCACGCGGGCGCCCAGCGAGGTCTGTTGATTCTTCCGCGAGGCGACGAGCTGCGGATAACGGCGGAAGCCACGACCAGCGGCGACTCGATCATCGTGCGTCTGCAAGAAGCGTCCGTGGCCGCAGTGCCGGAGTCGATCGTCCATTATGTCGTACGCACCCAGCAGAGCGTGATTCTCGACGATGCCTCAGCCCAGAACCCGTTTTCCGGGGACACGTACATCGGTCAGCATCACGCCCGTTCCATTCTCTGCTTGCCGTTGATGAATCAATCCAAACTGATCGGTGTGCTCTACCTCGAAAACAACCTGACCCCGCACGTCTTCACGCCAACCCGGACCGCGGTGCTGAAACTGCTTGCATCGCAGGCCGCGATCTCGCTGGAGAATACACGTCTTTACGGCGATCTCCAGCAACGTGAAGCCAAGATCCGCCGCTTGGTTGACGCCAATATCATTGGCATCTTCATGTGGGAAACCGAGGGTGAGATTATCGAGGCCAATGAGGCGTTTCTCGCCATGGTGGGATACAGCCGCGAAGATCTCGTCTCTGGGCGCGTGCGGTGGACGCAGCTGACGCCCCCGGAATGGCGCCAACGTAACGTACGGGCTTTGGCAGAGCTGAAGGCGACCGGGATCGCGCAACCATACGAAAAGGACTACTTCCGGAAAGACGGCAGCCGCGTGCCCGTGCTGGTCGGCGCCGCGATGTTGGAAGGAAGTGGAAACGAGGGTGTCGCTTTCGTGCTCGATTTGAGCGAGCAAAAGCGCGCCGAGGAGGCCCTGCGGCAAGCTCAAACGGAACTCACCCGTACCGCGCGCCTGACGATGATGGGTGAACTCACCGCGTCGATCGCTCATGAGATCAATCAGCCCATCGCCGCGATCGTCATGAACGGCGCTGCCGGGTTGCGCTGGTTGAATAAGGACGAACCCGATCTCGAGGAGGCGCGGAGCGCACTCTCGCGCCTCGTGAACGAGGGCAAGCGGGCGGGAAACGTCATCCGGGGTCTGCGTGCACTGGTCAAAAAGTCCGTGCCGGAGATGGCGAAAGTCGACATCAACGATGCCGTCCAAGAGATTCTCGCACTGACCCGCAGCGAGCTGCAGCAGCAGCGGGTTTCGGTTCACACCGATCTGGTCCTCGACCATTCATTGGTCATGGGGGATCGCGTCCAGCTGCAGCAAGTGCTGCTCAACCTCATCAAGAACGCAGCTGAAGCCATGAGTGCGATCACCGATCGCGCGAAGATCCTGAAGATCGGCGGGCAGATCACCGAATCGGGTGAAGCCCTCATCGTGGTTGAGGACACCGGACCGGGACTCGATTCCATGACCGCAGACCACATCTTCGAACGCTTCTTCACCACGAAGTCCACCGGCATGGGCATGGGACTCTCGATCTCCCGTTCCATCATCGAAGCTCACGGCGGGCGACTCTGGGCCACAGCGCGTTCGCCCCACGGCACCGCTTTCCGATTCACCGTACCGACCGCCCATCGGTAAGCGCAGACGGTCAACCAAGACAGCGCCGTAAAAGGCGCGGCTGCATCCGTACCTGCGCCGCGTCGCGCGCCGGCGGGTTGCCGAAGAGACGTCGATCCTCGCGGTTGAACTGCGAGGCGGTCTCGTACCCGACGTCGAGATTCACGCCGGCGGCGTCGACGTCGCGCGAGACTCTGGGCGTATCAGCCTACTCCACGAGGCCATTCTGCCGTGATCCGGGCCGCTCCCCACTTCCGGAGTGAGTCGGGTGCTGTACCGTACTGCCCTGTCATCACGAGCTCCAGCTCAGGAACGAGGTTCACGATCAGCTGACCGTTGTCGCGTAGCGCCTCGCGCAGGGGCGTCCCGCCACCGGCTGAGCTCCTCATCGCTCTGGACCAGCAGCGATCGGATCAGGCTCTGGAAGGCTTGGGCGAGCGTCGCGTACGGGATGTTGCGTTTGTACTGATCGAACTTGCCGGACGCGAAGAGCACGCGCGGTGGGACGAGCGCCTTGTGCAGCTCCTGCACGACCGAAGACTTGCCGATCCCGGAATAGCCGGACACGAGCACCAGCTCGGGCGCGCCCGTGGACACGACACGGTCGAAGGCCGCGAGCAGGGTGTCGATCTCGCGCTCCCGGCCGTACAGCCGCTCCGGCATCAGCAATCGGTCCGACGCGTCGTGCAGGCCGAGGGGGAAGCGGTCGATGCGGCGGTGCGATTCCATTCGACCAGGCAACGCCGGAGATCGGCCTCGACGCCCGCGGCGGTCTGGTAGCGCTCCTCCGCCGTCTTTGCCACGAGCCTCATCACGATCGCCGACAGCACTGCGGGCACCGCGATCTCCCGTTCGTTCGGCGGGAGCGGCCGGCGCGCGATGTGGCAGTGGACCCATTCCATCGGATCCGACGCGGTGAAGGGGAGCTCGCCCGTAAGCAGCTCGTAGAGGGTGACTCCAAAACTGTAGAGATCGCTGCGGGCATCGACCGAGCGGTTCATGCGGCCGGTCTGCTCCGGGGCCATGTAGGCGAGTGTTCCGGCGATCACCTCGGGCGCTTGGGAACTGGGACGCTCGCGCGGTATACGGGAGGCGATACCAAAGCCGGTAAGCCAGACGCCGCCACTGCGGATGTCCACCAGGACATTCGCCGGCTTGATGTCTTTATGGACGAGACCCCGGTCATGCACCCGGCGATCGCGATTCGCAGAACTTCAGGTATTGCCAATCGTCGGCCGATCAGCCGGTCGAGCGGTTCGCCACCGGGATCCTCGAGCACCAACGTCATGCGGTTGTTGTGTCCGGCCAGTTCGACCGGCCGCGCCGCCCATGCACCATCGAGTTCGGCTTTGAGTGCATACTCGTGTTCGAGCCGCTTGAGGGACGCGGGCAAGCCGTCGCGCGCGGTCAGCCCCCTGAAGAGCCTGCGGATCCCCGACATGCGTAGGCAACGCCGATGAATTTCGCGAGCCGAGTGATCCGAGTGCAGAATCGGCGCTCCGACCGAATACGTCATCGACGGTTTTGCATGACGTAACGAAATGCGCTAGCTGGCATGCTCTACAGCCGAGTGTCGTCACGCGCCGAACTGGCGCGTTTCGTCGCGCACACGCTCGACGAAGCGCGGCGCAACGGCGCCAAGACGACGTGGGCCGACCTGGTCGACCACGGCGGCGGGCTGCATCGCCGGCGCGATCGCCGACGGTGTGGCCATGCACACGCAAGACCACCCCGAAGACGCCGGCCGCAGCATCGACGGCGTCGTTGCGAACCAGTGCCTCATGGCGACGGTCAGCCTCGCCAGCGCTCTCTCACACGCCGGCGTGCGAGGGTATCGCAACGACGGTCCCGCCGATACGCGCCCTTCGTCGGAGACTGAATCCGCCGCGTACGCGCGGCAAGGCGCTATATTTTGCCGGCGAGTGTTTTGAGCACGCCGATCGCGTTCGCCCGGCTGGTCTTCGGCGTTCGGATCACGACGGCTTTGGAGCCTTTCAGCGCGCCGGCTTCCCAGCCGCCGAGGCTCGGAACGATATACGCTTTCTCGCCGATGCCGGCGAGCGTTTTGAAACCGTCACCAAGCTTCGGTTCGGTGTAGTAGCGCGCCGGGACGATCTGGGCCGTCAGGCTGCCGGTACTGCCGTCGGCGGGAAGCCATTGGCAACCTTGGGCCTGCGGCATGTCGGACATCGACCCGAGCTTCATCGCCTTTCCGAACCACGAGTGCAGTTGGTTCGGCGAGAGCATCGCGCAAACGGCCGGTGAGTTTGCGGCCGCGGGCCCGCTCCCGATCGTCGCCACGCTGCCGAGGACGCTCAGGCAAAGGCCGGCAAGTATCGCGACGCGCAAAGGGCGCCGGATTTGGGTCATTCGCACGTGATGCTTCTTTCTTCGGTATGACGGCGGCGTTACGGCGCGGCCGTCGGTGCTGGCGGCGGTGCGCCCGGCGCTCCTGGGGCTGACGAAAGATCGCCGGGTTTGAGCGTGATGCGGAACGCGCGCGACTTGGGATGTGCGGCTTCGACCAGCAGCAGCTTCGTCGGGACGAAACCGGCCGGTACGGAGAAGCCGTTCACGACACGCGCGCCGGCGCCGGGTTCGAGGCTCCAGCCGTCGTCGAGCGGCCGGCCGGTGACGGTGATCCCGTCCGCATCGGCGAGCGTCGCGTCAAAATAGCCGTGGTCCTCGTGATGCGTGCCGTTGTTGACCACGGCACGAAACACGAGCGCGCGTTCGCCCGGCGCATTCGGTTGGATGTTGTCGCCGGTTCCTGCGTTCTTGATCGACATGCCGTGCAGACGCAGCGTGCCGTTGAACAGCGTTTGCGCGAGCGTCCCGCTCACGCCGGCGAGCTGGTTCGCTCCGCCCGGAACAGGGGTCGGCTTTGCGAGAGCGTTTGCGGCGTCGGCGCCGAGCACCAACGCTAAGAGCATCGAGCAAAGCATTGCACGTCGAGCGATCATGGGTATCCTCCGGCGTCTAATAGTACGTGATTTCGAGAGATGGGCTGGTGTACGCGGTCTCGCAGCGCTTGTCGATGAACGCGCCCAGGTTTTCGTCGCTGTTCTTGAGCACGAACCCGTAATTCGGCTCGCCGCGCAGCCACGTCGCGACGATCGGCGTCACGTCGGCGGTGATCTCCGGCCCGGTGTCGGTCGGCACGATGCCGTACCCGAACGTTCCCTCGAGCCAGCTTGCGTTCTGCCACCAGAACTCCGTTCCGGTGCCGACGTCGGTGGCGCAGGAGTGATTGTTCCCGGCCCCTTGCGACGAAGCGATCGTCATGTGCAGTTTCGCGGCGACGATTCGACGGTTGCGCAGCGACGAAACGTCGAACGCGACGGCCGTTCGGTAGACGTAGTTGTGGAAATCGTCCCCGAGCGTATGCACCGTCTTCGAATAGCTGAAACCCACGATCATGCCTTCGTCGCCGGGGCTGGTGAATTGGGTGTTGTCTCGCTGCCGATACGTGGAGCGCATGTACGACCGCGGGAGCCGCGCCGTGGTCGCCGCCGAACCGCCCCCGGCGCAGAACGGCGGGCTCAGATCCGATTCGCGCGAAGCCACGTACGCGCTCACGGCGTAGCACGTTCCGGTGTAGCCGCCGCTCGGTTTCGCGACGTCGACCAGCGTGAGGTCCTTCTGGTTCGCCCGGGTGTAGACGAGCTGCTTGCGTCCGCCGTCCACGCGATAGACGCGATAGCCGTCGATGGCGTCGGGGCCGGCTCCGGGCTGCCAGTCCCAGACCAGCAGCAGATCCCCGGACTTGATCATGTCGGGACACACCAACGCGCCGATAACGCCGACGTGCGCGGCGCACTCGGCTCCGCCGCCCGCCGCGCGCACATTGTTCGGCGCGCCGACCTTCATGGCGATCACGATGGCGGACTGACGGCTCGAGATTTTCTGCACCACGTAGTTCGGTGTCGGCGTCGGCGTCGCGAGCGTGATGCGCGGACGCCCGCCCACGGTGAGGACACCCCGTGCCCCGGGTGCCCCGGGTGCGCCGCCAGCCGCGGGCGCAGGCACGGACGATGGTGCCGCAGTGGGCGCAGGAGCGGGCGGAGCACACAGGGCCGGCGGCACGTTGATCAGCAGCGGTGCCGACCGGCGTCCGCCGGCCGAGACGGTAATCGTGTGCGGACCGCCGATCGCCGCTGCGTTCATTCCCGGCGAACGCATCGGCACGACCACCGTGACCGAATCGTCCCCGTCGACCGATGGCAGCGGCGCCGTGCCTTGCAGTACGCCGGTCTGGTCGATCGCTTGCAAGGTCAGCGCCGCGCTCGGCGCCTTTCGGTAGTTATGGACCTCGACGTTCACGAAGACGAGCGGCTGCGCGAGGTTGCAGCTCGCCGCGACCGTGTAGGGGGTTGCGCCGTACCCGAGCACGAGGGCCGGCGCGGCGTACGCCCCGGCGGGCATCGCGACGAGCACCGCGGCGGCGATCGGCGGCAGGATACGTTTCATGGACGATCTCCTCGGGCGCGTTCGAGCACGATGAGACCATCCCACGGCCGGACCGCCGCCTCCAGGACGAGCCGTACAACTAACCCGCACAAGTACGCCGCGCGCTGGAAACGGGGCTCGCCTCCCGACCACAATGCGTCCATGCGCCGCATACGTGTCTCGGTTTCCCTCCTCGCCCTGGTCGTCGGGGCGGCCGCCGGCGGGCCCGCCGCACCGGCGTCAGGCGCCACGCTCGGTGCGCTCGAGTTCGACGAGATCGATCACGTCTACACGACGGAGGCCGTACCGCCACCCGGGACGTTCCGCCAGGACGCGGGCCTCGTATCTGCGCAGGCAGCGGCACCGGCACCAACCCCGGAACCGCCGCGACGGAACAGCAGCATCTTCGGCGCGCTCAGCACGGCCGGCACGGTGCTCGGCGCCGCGAGCAGCGTCGTCACTTCGAGCGGCGAGCTCGGACATGCGCTCAATATCGCGGACGGCGTCGCCCGCCTCGCGCCGCTCACCACGGCGATGGGAATGGCGGGCGGACGCCAATTCGGCGCGTTGCTGCAGACGTACATGCTACCGCGCGTCAGCCCGACCGGCGCCGTGATGCTGCAAGGCTTCCTGAGCGCGCAGGCCGAGTACAAGGCGCATTTCGGTTCGCGCGGTCCAGCTCCACAAGCGCCGTCCCCGCAGCAGCTCGCGCCGTACGCGAAGGGGACCATTCGCCATTACACCGTTGCCGCGAACGGCTGGGTTCGGGTCGACGACCCGAACACCAAGATGGCGCTCATCATCAAGCCGGACATCGGCAAGACGTACGTCGTGGACGCCGGCTCCCAGAGCGTTCATGTGGGCAGCTACGAGCAAGTGTCAGCGATGAGCGGGGCGCGAGCGGCTCCGCCGGAACGGCAACGGTCGACGACCGCGTCGAGCAGCTCGGTCAGACGACGCTCGACGGTATCCCGGCCGCCGGTTTTCGCACGCGCTCGACCATGAACGTTGCCGGCGCGGGCGGCACGTGTCCCGACGCGACGATCGTCTCGACCCGCATCGAGTACTTCTCCGGCTACCAGATCGGCGCCGGCACGGCAAATACGTCGCCGTTGGCGCCGACGGGCGACTCGAGCGGCTGCGACCCGACGAGCAGCGTCAAACACGCCGGCTCGCACGTCCCCGCCGACCGGCTCCTGATGTATCAGGCGAACACCGTCGAGAAAAAGACGGCCGCGGGTACCGACAAGTACACGGTTGTCATCGAGCGCGGCAACCTGCAGGAGCCCAGTACTGCCGATCCCTCGGCGTTCGAGGTCCCCGCCGGATACCGCCGCGTCTAGTCGATGAGCAGCGCGTACGCGATGGTGTCTTCGAGCGGCATCGCCGCACCCTCGTCCAGGAGAATCTGAAGCGCTGCGTCGTCGAGTCCGCCGCGAATGTCGACGATCGTGCGGTCGTAGAGCGACTGTTCGGTGAACTCGCGCGCCAGGCCGAACTCCGCGTACAAGCGGTTCGAGGCGCCGGCGAGCCGAGCGGCGCGCTCGTACGCACCGCGGCGCGCCGCGACGCTCCCGAGATGCTGCAGCGCGCACATCGCGTTGAGCGTCTTGCCGACGTCGCGGACCAAGCCCAGTGCCTCGCCCGCCGCCTCGCCGGCCTGCGCGACGTCGTCCACCGTGAGGGCATACGCCGCGACGTTGGTCAGCGCGGCGGCGAGGTTGGACCGGTCGCGGTTCTTGCGCGTCATCGCGACGACGTCCAGGCCGCACGCCAGCGCCGCTGCATAGTTGCCCGTCGCGTAGTGCGTCTCGGCCAAGTTCGCAGTCGGAACGATCGCTCCCTGATCTCCGGCGGCGCGGTACGCGCGGATCGCTTCTTCGAGGGGTGCGAAGCGTTCGGCGGCCCGTTCGAGGGGAATCGTCAGCGCGAAGGCGTTGAGGGCACCGGCGAGGCGCAGCGGATGGTCCTGGCCGCGAGCCGTCGCGACGGCGCGGGCGGCGGCGTCACGCGCGTCGTCCGCGCGTCCGAGGAGGTACAAGCAATACCCCTGCTGCGTCAGCGCCCAGGCGAGCTCGGTGGGGTTCCTGCCCGTGTCGTACGCGGCCGTCGCGCTCCGTGCGGCGTCGAACGCCGGCTGCATCCGCCCCATGTTGAAGTAGAAGAAACTGAGCGCCATGTGCAGCCTGCCGGCGATCAGACTCGGCAGAACGGCGGTTTCTTCGAGCGCTTTTTCGCACCAGCGCGTGCCTTCCGCGAACAGCGACGTCTGCCGGTAGACCCATCCGAGCGCACCGGCGAGCTCGGCGCCGAGCAGCAGGTCGTTGCGCGCGCCCAACGTCCACATCAGGGCGGCGCGGAAGTTGTCGAGCTCCGGCTCCACCGAGGGGAGGAAGTCGTGGTTCGGTATCCGCCCGTAGCGATGATCGGCGGCCTGCGCCGTCGCGCGGAAAAAGCGCGCGAAGCGGTGCGCAACCGCGTCGGCGCCGGCGCTCTCCGCGAAACGATCGAGTGCGTACGCGCGCATCGTTTCGAGCAGCCGGTACCTCATGCGGCCTTCGCGGTCTTCGACGACGGTCACCAGCGACTTGGCGATCAGCGCGCCCAATCCGTCGCGTACGAGCGGCGGACGCTCGCCGCAGATCTGCGCGGCGGCTTCCGGAGTGAAGGTGCCGGCGAAGAGGCCCAGGCGCGCGAACAGCTCTTGCTCGGCGGCGCTCAAAAGCGCGAAGCTCCAGTCGATCATGCCCCGCAACGTATGCTGCCGTGGAGCAGCGGTGCGGCGGCCGTCGGAGAGCAGCGTGAAGCGCTCGTCGAGACCCGCGACGATCTGCGCGAGCGGGAGATCGCGTGCGCGGCCGGCGGCGAGCTCGAGTGCGAGCGGGATGCCGTCGAGACGTTCGCAGATCGCCGCTGCGTGCGCGCGATCCGCGTCCGACAGGCTGGAAAAGCGAACGAAGTCGGCATCGATCAGCCGGTCAACGAAAAGATCCAGCGCGGGATCGGCGCGCCGCTCGTCGTCGTATGCAAGCGGCTCGATGCGTACGACGCATTCGCCGTCGACGCGCAGCGCCTCGCGCGTCGTCGCGATGATCACCAAACCCGGACAATCACGCGCAAGGCGCTCTGAAACCCGCGCGCATTCGTCGATGAGATGCTCGCAATTGTCGAGGAACACCAACGCCGTCTTCGTAGCCAGTGCCGCAGCGAGCGTGTCGAGCAGTGCTTCACCCGCGTGCTCCCGGATGCCGGCAACCTGCGCGATGGCGCTCGTCACGAGGTCGGGGGCGCCGAGCGGAGCCAGCTCGACGAACCACGTGCCGTCGGGAAAACGGGACTGCGCGAGCAGCGCGCGCGCCGCTTCCAGCGCGAGCCGGGTCTTGCCGACCCCGCCCGCGCCCAGCAGGGTGATGAGGCGGCGCGATTCCGTCAGCCGGTCCAGGTCGGCAAGATCGCGCGCGCGACCGTGAAACGACGTCAACACGTTCGGCAGGTTGTGCGGAGGCGCGCCGGCATTCGATGCGGTGCGAGCGCCGCGACGGCGACCCGTAGACGCGGCCGCCTCGATGCGGTCGCGGTCCGGCGCCGAGAGCTGGAGAGCTTCGACCAGCAGGCCGAGGGTCTGGTGCTGCGGCGCGCGGCGAACGCCACGTTCGAGCGCGCTGATCGCACCGGGGCTGAGACGTGCGCGCTCGGCGAGTTCTTCCTGCGAGAGGCCGGCGGTTGCCCGCAGGTCGCGGAGGAGCTCGCCGAAACCGACGTCTTCCATCGTAGAACCGGCACCGTTCCCGGCCTGTCGTTCGGCGCCTCTTTACGATCGAACGGAATCGACCGCTCCTAGGAGCCTGTAGGGCTTGATGCCGAGAGCATGTGAGTCAACTGCTTTGCGAAGGTCGGCGCTGCGAAGTGGATCCGATCCGGTGGCGAAGTCGTTTCCGCACGCTGTTTCATCGTCGTCAGGCTC
>Ga0207416_1002120_pt1 | contig 22917 bp, 19 predicted proteins | sample PaiPotPPM11metaG_FD_184107 | JGI IMG/M metagenome (GOLD analysis project Ga0207416, IMG submission 184107) | Iron sulfur acid spring bacterial and archeal communities from Banff, Canada, to study Microbial Dark Matter (Phase II) - Paint Pots PPM... ...
GTCTTCGCCAAAAACTGTCTGACAGAATCGCGACTAGATTGCGACCTGATTCTGCTTCGTCGTTGGTGAAGTTGCGTCCAAGCAATGGTTCAAAGCCCAAGGCCGGTAGCAGCTCCGGCGAAACTTTCGCTATAACCGCACGTTGCGGCTCTCCCGCACTAGTGATTACCCTGAGCTGACAACAATCGACGATCGCTAAACGGGAAAAGGCGTGGTCTTGCTGCTTCAGGTCAAGATAATCAGGCACTGAGACTGAGTCATCCAGACGTCCGTCCGCGTAGCGTCGCTCAAGTTGATAGGCGCGATCTGCGTTGTCGAATGGGAGTTTATGCAGCAACACCGACTGGGTCACACTGAAGATGGCGGTGTTCGCTCCGACCCCGAGCGCAAGTGTGACCGCCGCAACGGCCACGAAGAGAGGAGATCTATAGAATAGCCGGACGGAATAACGAAGGTCCTGCAGTGCGGCGCGCATGGAGACTCCACTCATCGTCTAAACACGACTTGCAAATGACGGCTGAGAGAAATAGTACGTCTTGAATGTATTATGTCATAGTTCCAGGAGCTATAATCGCCAAGTATGTTAAATTATTTTAGTTCTGGATATTTTTATCCTTAGACATCATACGACACTTAGGTCTTCTGAGCCTTCAGATTGATCATCTAGAGAATCGTGGAGGCCTACTTGTCCTCCTGGCGCATCATGGGGCACTCGCAAATTGCGGGGCAACTTTGTCACTTCCTGATGTGCGTCTGCAATCCCGATCAGGTCGGCAGCGGTTCCTACCTGAATGATCGAGCCACCAGAGACGACGACGATTCGATCAAACCCAGCGACGTTTGAAAGTCGATGGGCAATGGTGACAACCGTGTGATTGCGCATGATGTTAATGATGGCATCCTGAATCAGGCGGTCGGAAACCGGATCAACAGCCGAGGTAGGCTCATCAAGCAGCAGGATCGCGGGTTTTCTAAGCAGAGCTCGCGCCAGCGATATTCTTTGACGCTCCCCGCCGCTTAACCTAGCTCCGCGGACTCCAACAATTGTATGATACCCTCTCGGTAAGAGCGTGACGCATTCGTCGACGTTTGCAGCTTCGGCAGCTTCGATAATCTCAGCCTCGGAAGCGTCTATCTTCCCGTATCTGATGTTCTCCATGATCGATGTATCAAATAGCTGCACTTCCTGGGGTACATATCCGATGTTATCGCGCAAATCATAAGGGTCAATCTTAGCAATATCTGTCCCTCCCAATAGAATCTGACCAGCTGTCGGCTCATGAAATCGTAAGACCAATTTGAGGAGTGTTGATTTGCCGGCTCCGTTCGGCCCAACAAGAAGCACCCTTTCGCCGTTTCCGATAGCCAGCGAAATATCGCGTAGAATCTCCCGACCCCCCGCTCGAAACCCAACCCCTCGGAACTCTAGAGAACCGCTGATAGGCCTGTCAATCAGCGAGCCTCGTTTCTGCGAGATCTCTGTGGGCGTGCTTAATATATCCGACAAACGGACTGCTGCACCTGTCGCACTTCTTAAATTGCCGTAGGTCTGAGTCAGGTTTGAGACGCTTTGGGCGATGTTTTGAGCGTAGAACAGAAAAGCAACCAAAGCGCCAGCTGTTAACCGACTATGTTGCATCTCTGTGCCCCCGTACCAAAAGATCGCAACGGTCGCCCCTGTGAAAAGAAATTCGACTACGGTGCTCGAAAGGCTTGCTGTAAAGGCAGCTCGCCGAGCATTATTAAAAACCCCTTCTGTAGCCTCGGCGTATCTCCGGGTTTCATGGTCCTCACGATTAAAGGACTTAACGACAGCAAACGCTGCAAAGACTTCCTCTGCAATTGTGGAAGCCCGGGCAAGCTGGTCCTGAACCATTGTGGACAATGAGTGGAGCCGATTACCGAACCTACGCGATATGAACGCGGCCAGGGGCATTACTACAAAAAGGAACATTGCTAATTGCCAGTTCATCGCGAACATAACGACGGCTGAACCAAGAAGACTGGTCGATTGTGCAACGACAGAAGCCAGGGCGTCCGTTGTCGCCGTCCGCACAGCAGCGACATCGTTCGTGAGCCTTGAGAGTAGTTCGCCAGCATTCCGATCAATGAGATGACTTACGCTGAGTTTATTGACGTGACCGAATAGCCGAATTCGCAAATCTGAGACCACCCGTTCGCCCGTAATCCGCAAGAGATAGCTTGCAAAAAATCCAGCAATCCCTCGGAGAGTAAAAAGGGCCACGAGGCAAGCGGCGAGAAGAGTCAGGCTGAGATGCGACAACCGATGAGTTGCGGAGTCGATAAGAGCCCGAATGCCGAGTGGCAACGCCAGCGTAGCAAGGACAGCGACAAAAGAGAGGGACACGGCCAGCGCCACGTTGTCGTATTGTATTCTGGCAACCCGAAGTATTTGGCGAAGTCCTGTTGCCACCGAAGATTGTTTCATAACGTAGGTCCGACGACCACCCTAGTGCGGCTTGGCAACAGGCCAAACTGGGCCTGTGGCAAAATTACGTCGGCACGTACGGAACCTTAAGAACCTGCTTTGGGGATCGTGCCTTCTTTCCTGCGGGAGCATTGCTAAACCTCGTCCAGCGATTTCATACACTGGCTACGGACATGCGCAAAGTGCTTGCGGGTTTCTCGTCGAAAAGGCAATGTGGGAATAGCAACCTGGTGGCTTCGGGATTAAGCAATCGGTGCAAGAACCATCCTATCCCGGCCGACCCCATTCCGAAATCGCAGCTAATTCTTAATAGCTCTGAACCTGCAAACGCTATACCCTCAGGCTTCGTTATGCTATGTGGGAGTATGGCCTCCGCGAGATAGTATGCTGTGTTGAGATATGTCTCGTCGGACAGATAGTGAAACATATCCAGCATAAATTCCCCAAGCCCGCTAAGCCCATAGTCCTGCCATAATTTGTTGCCCAAGCGATTGCATGCTGTAAAGGCGCACTGTTCAGCGATTCGCCGGAAGCGCGGTTCGCCCGTGGCCGCATACATTCGAATTGCGGCAGTCCCAACCCCGGCTGTACCAAACCGAGTATGTGGGGTTAGCGGTACATTGCTCGACGCGGATTTCACGTTAGGCCAGACAATGCGCCCGAAGCTCCACCGCGCATTCTCCATCTCATAGTTGAGTGCTCCTTCCGCTGCTTCCAAGAAACGATGCTCCGGACTCGCCGCGTTTAGAGATATCATCAGAGTAGCAATTCCGCTTGCTCCAAATGCCAGTCCAAAGGCGACCTCGCCGCTCGACTCCCAATACGTGCTTTTGGCAGACCTCTTTGCGCTGTCAAGCAAATACCAGCCGATCTCCAGAGCGCTATCGAGGTATCTCCGACGACCGGTCAACCGCCAAAAAATAACATTTGCTAACGCCCAACCAGCGGCGCCATGATACAGCCCGGGGATCTCCAATATTCGGGGGCGATCGTTCGAATCTGAAAGGACCGCCTCAGCGTGGTCAAGGAGTCCGAGCTGAAGCAAGCATAATGCAACCCCGGACAGGCCAATGTACAGCCCCGGGGGACATACCCTCGGGGTCGCTCTGTTTATGACCCATTGTGATATTTCGGAAGGAATAATATCGCCGATTCTGTTAAGGTAGCACAGAATGCCGGAGGCACCGAAAGCCAGGCTGACAGGATTCGTCACAAGCATCTCGGGAGAGGCCGGCCACAAAGCATCTTCACTCAGCGGCCGCAACATGCCACGGATGTAGGCCGTAATTCCATCAATCGTAGCCCTAATTTGTTCTTTCAGTTCTTGGCTTGGTGGCTCACGCTCCGGTAGCCTCACATCAGCTTCGGATCTGCCTGTGTCAAAGACCGGGGCAACGAATGTTTCGACACTCTCTGGCAGCGGCCAGGAACGCGGCCCATCCTTGATTACTTGGAGAGCCACCATGGGGTCAATGCGGTCCTGGGGGCGCATGGCGGTCAGTCCCTCAACCGCATCGACATAACAGAGAGGTAAACCTAGGTCTCGTACTGCCTGGCGGAGAGCTGCTAAAACTCCGGTCCGATTCACAAACAAACCGGTAGCTGTAAAGGCAATCATATCCATCAAAAGCGCGCCTAATGCATAATAATCCTCAGCCGGGGTGGGAGTAGCGTTGATACGCTGTTCAGGCGACATATATCCCTCTGTGCCCCCTGGCAATGGCGGATCAGACCCGTCCAGTTCAAACGAAAACTCAAAGTCGAAAAATTTGACGCGCCGGTATGTCGTAAAGAAGACGTTGGACTTCGTAAGGTCTCGGAGAACGATCCGGTGATTGTGGATTTCTGTCAAACCTTCGATTAATACACGAGCCGTATGGTAAATGATCGTGTCCAAATTGCGGGAGTCAACCGTCGGCACAAAGTGCCCGAAATTCATCGCATAACCCCAGAGATTGTCACCCTTAAGCATTTCTTCGACGAGGAACAGATGGCCCTGCGCGTCAAACAAGTCAATGAGCTCTGGGACAAGTCCAGTGGCATGGAGTTGTTCCATTATTCGGGCCTGCTTCCGCAGCAGGTTCTGGGGTTGCCGAGGATCGGCCGGATCACCTAAGTGCGGCCTCGCCTCACGAATAACAACCTCTCGTCGGGTTTTGGTATCCTCGCCTCTGTATATTCCTCCGAAGTTCGAATACCGCCGGGCCCCGGTTATCCGGTACCTCCGTTGGCCAAGCCACATTTCCTGAGGGGCGCCGAAGCCAATTTTCGCTGGGCCCAACGGGTCAGTGAGCCATTCGGGCACGGCCGCAAGCGGGTTTCGCTTGTCCAAAATCACGTCACCCCCAGGCGAAAGGATGGCTCGGACAGGCCTTCCACTGGCATCCACGCCTCCGATACCTCTGTGTTCACCGTACCGGTAGAATACAACCTTGCTGTCACGGTAGGGAAAATCGGTGAGTATGTACGGGCCCACCAAGTCGCGCGTGGCTTCGTCGCACCTTTGAATGATAGAGCTGAATGCCTTCTCATCCGGCGGATAAATTGTAATGAATTTTCCGCCTGACGCCCTAATGCAGCTTTTACTCGTTGAGAAACGGACCATACGAAGGTCGGACAAAAATTTAAAGGGAACTCGGTCCGTTGCGCAAACGGGTACGATACGGGAGAGGAGGGGCAATGCTGTCGCCGCAGATGCTGAAATGTGGATCTTCCATCCTTGGATTCCGAGGGGTAAACCAGGATCACAGTAAGACCAGTAGCCTTGCGGTAAGATTTTCCAACTAGGACCGCACAGTGAACGCACATGTTCGATCAACTCGGGGGTTGGTTTGTAGTGATCCAGCGTTTCGAAGAATTCGGGATTGAGGAACGCATAGTTTAGCGCGGGGTTGTCGCTTTTCACGGTGTCCTCACAATTTTATCTTCTCAGTGCATATTTCGGTTTCACTTGGACAGAGTGACGATTAGATTCCTACCCCCTGCGCTTAGTAGCAATGCCAGGAGCTTTTGCGCAGGGGGCAGGAACTTGGAGCCGTTATTTACATCTCTTGGGCACTGCCTTGGCTTCCGAACGAGATGCCACAGCTGGCACAAGAGACGCATGGTGAGAATTCTTCCTCTGCCTCGAATAATTGGAGCGCAAGCACGTTGTCGTGGATGAACTCTGGCATGGTAGTCTCCTTTTCATTTGGTTTCTGTGCGGATGACCGGGGTACAGCATCCGCGGACTAACGTTAGTTGAATTGTCTTTTCAATATCAACGCGGAACTATTGCTCCGATGGAGCAATATACGCATCCACTGTGCCACTGGGGAGGAATGAGATGAAGCGAGGGAGGAATTACCAGAGCCGGGCGCGTGTCGAGAAAAACTAGCCGGCATTTTAGAGTCAATTACGCGGTGCTAAGGCTCCCGTTTGAGGTCTGCGGGTACCGATCCGTTCCGGCGGCGATACTCGCTCGGCGTCATGCCCAGCGAGCGTTTGAAAAAGTGATAGAAGGTCGCTTCGGATGCGAAGCCAACGCGGAATGCAACTTCTTTGAGGCTCAGCGACGGAAGCTCGGTAAGGGATTGCACTGCTCTATAAAGCACCGCTTTTAACTGCAACTCACGGAAGCTCATCCCGAGAGATTGCTGTAACGCCCGTTGTGCTGTGTGCCGATCGATCATGAGAACCTCGCACAGTGCTTTGAGAGACTTTCGCGGGTCTTTCATAACCAACTCGTGAATGCACTTAGCGAGTTCGGCTCGGTCGTACATGTGTAACACTATCTGCAGGCTTCGCCCTTGAGTTCAGTAGTCAGCAACAGAAGGCATGTGTTTCTGCCCACCTCGAACTTTTTTCAGTGCGATGCTGGCTCAGCCTGAAATGGAGAGGTGACGTTTTCCGTTAGTGAAGATTCCGCCCCTTCGGGGCGGGGATTTTCAAGGCATGAGGATCTATCGTCCGATGCCTGTTTCTGGATGCTCAGCGCGAGAGGATCAACTCCCGCGCTGATTCGCATCGGCTCGATGAGTCCTACCAGGTTATCCCTCAGCATGGTTGCATCCCTGCAGAGCCCGCCTCTGTTTCACCTGGCGAGGTCATTGTAGTCGTGTTCGAAGAATGTGCAAGCAGCGATGCGGCCTCCCGCCGGAGCTGCCGTTGGTGACGTGCTTCCTCGAGCTTGCGATCGCGTGCCGCGTGGATCTCAGCCTGTCGCCCGGCGAGCATATCGTGCGGCGTCACATAACCGATGGCGCTGTGCAAGCGTACGGCGTTGTAGTAATCCACGTAGGTTTGAATCAGGCGTAGCGCATCTTCCCGGGTCAGCGGTGTGCCCGGCCGAATGCACTCCGATTTTAGCGATTTGTGCCAGCGCTCCAGCTTGCCGTTCGATTGCGGATAGCCGGGCGAGGTTCGCACGTGGGTCATCCCCGCGATGCGAATGAATTCCTTGAAATCCCTGGCAATGAACTGTGGTCCGTTGTCGGAGATGATCCGGGGTTTCGCTTCCGGATATTTCTCCCGCGCTCGTTGCAAAATGACTTCGATCTCCGCTTCCGTCATCGATTCCCGCAGATCCCAATGAACGATCGAACGGCTATAGCCATCCAGAATGCTGCACAGGTAATAGAAGGTGCCGCTCACGTTGATGTAGGAAACATCGATGTGCCAATGCTGGTGCGCATGCGGTGGTTGCTCGAAACCGCTCCCCTTGCGCGAAGGCTTACCCTTCCATCGGGAGAGCAATCCGGCTTGTTGGAGCACCCGCCAAACGCTGGAGGGGCTGACGGCCACAACATCGGCGTCCAGCATCATGAACGTCAGTCGTCGATAGCCTTCCAAGGGATGTTCCCGGTGGAAGCCGATGATGGCTTGCTTCTCCCACGGTGCCAGCCAGAAATCACGGGGGATCCAACCGTTGTGTTCATTGACGCGCCCGTAGCGCTCTCGCCAGTCGTAGAACTTGCTGGCTCGCACACCCAGCCAGTGGATGAATCGTCCGGCGCCGATCTCGGTTTTTTCCGACCAGCACCGGACGAAATCCACCACCAGGTCCCGCACATCGTGCGGCACCCACACTTTGGTCAGAGCTCCCCAAGACTTTTTTTTAAAGCGATGTGCTCAGCCATCAATTCGGCCAACACCTCGTCTTTGGTCTGGATCTTCTTCTCCAGGAACTCGATCCGTTGCTGTTCGGCTTGATGGTCCGGGCGGCTCTTGCCAGAGAAGGCCGCAGCCCCGTTCTCGAAGAAATCTTTCTGCCAACGGTAGAAAACTGTTGGCTGCAGCCCCAGTTCATCACACAGATCCGATACTGGCACTTTATCCAACAGGTGTCGTCTCAGGATGGCGACCTTCTCTTCTCCGGTGTAGTGTTTTCGTTCTTTTCGCATGCGTCCTCTCCGTTATCTTAACGGAAGAACGCCCTCTCCAGTTCCAGCTGAGGCAAGACAATGTGCTATGCGGAATCCTTCTCTTTACTTATAATTGTAGTTAGCTCTATTATCACCGGATGGAGGGCTAGACTTTGCAACATAAAGCTACTCGTAAAATCGGAGCCTGTCAACGAATTTGACATGATGCTCATATAGCCGCCGCTGCACGAGAGGGATTCGTGAAACGCGTCCGACTACCATTTCCTTAAAAAAAGATTGGTGTAGCCCATCGGCCGCGTTCAATTTTGCGGAAGCAACTACCTGCCGATGCTGTAGCTCTGTGTGCGTGTTCGTTCCCGCTCCCGCTCAAATTCTTGTTGGGGCAACTCCCGCTTAGTAGGCGCGCCAGATTCACGGTGCGGCTCTATCGCAGTTCGGCGCGTAGCATCTCGATCCAGCCCTTCGGCAAGCTGGGTTTTGTCGTTCGTGTAGATTTGGGCGTCATACCGTCCACGGGATATAGCGACATATGCGTCGATTGACGAGCTTTTCTCCAGCTTGGTCGGTGCCCACGTGGATAAGGACTCGGTCAGCGGTTTGTCCCTGACTGCTGTGGCTCGTCACCGCATAGCCGTGGTCAAGATGGGGATTCTCGTGAATATTGAATGATGCCGCACGGCCTGAGTCAAGGCGGATTCGAAAATTGCCAGCGGCGTCGATCTTCTCGATGGCGCCTCGCTCACGGTTTGCAATCTTCTGGTCTCGATTCGGGGCCGTGAACTGCACACGGTCGCCTTCGCTGAACGCCCGCTCGACCTCTCGGTACAGCGTTACGCCCTGCAAGCGGCGAGGATCATAGCTCACGCGCTTGCCATTCGCGCGCTCCACAGTAACGAGATTCTGCTTCTCGTCGATGCTCCCCACGCGTGCATATTCTCCGGCTTCTATCCCGAGCGGTTTGCTACCTTTCGCGTAACGCACCACATTGCCTGGCTCGTATTGGGCGGCCCACTGACGGTCTGCACCCGTAAGTTCCTGCCGGGCCACCAACACCTTCATCTCGTGCTCGCGGTACGTCATTTGCCCCGCATCTTGTAGCGCATAATGGATGGCTTGATTGATTTCGATTCGCGACTGGTTGTCGGGCGACACCACGAGCGTCCCTTTGGGCTGCCTCGCATACTCGTGCGCGATGGCCGCGATTCGATAGTCACGGTCGGAAATCTGATGCACGCGGCCGCCCGCGTCGAGTTTCTCTATCGCCTCCCTGGTCTCGCCCCGCGAGAGATGCTCAACAGCCTGTTTGAGCGATGGATCTTTCTGCCGCACAATCTCGTCCAGTAGAGCTGTCCGGATTCCCGCTTCCTGCAACTGCTGATATGGGCTACCCGCTTCGACGGCCTGATGCTGACGCGTGTCGCCAACGAGCAACACGCGGTCGCTTGCTTTCAGCCGATGGATAAATTCGTTCATCTGCTTCGTACTTGCGAGACTCGATTCGTCCAGAACATAAAACCGCTTCTGCCGGTCGTGCCCTTGATCACCTCGGGCAAGGTGTCGTTGCAATGTGCTTGATTCGATCCCAGCCTCATCGAGCTTGTGGGCCGCGCGAGATGTGGGTGCGAAGCCCTCGACCTTATAACCCTCTTGCTCCGCGCCCTCGCGGATTGCAGTCAGGGAAGTGGTCTTGCCCGCGCCGGCCACACCTTCCATAGCCGTCACTTGATCGCGGCTCGATAGGATTTGTTCCACAACCCGGCGTTGGCTGTTGTTCAGATCCGAGTACATTTTCTCGATTCCTCTTCGCGTCGAGAAACCCGCAAGCGTGGCGTATTTGTCCTGCCCTGCGCGCATTGCGTCGATGGTGTCCCTTTCATAGCGGATCATCTCTGCTGTCGTGACCGCGCGACCTGGCGCACTGGCCTTTTGTTGTGCTTCGATAAATTCCCCGGATTTGATGCGCTCTTCGAAGTCCGTTCTCACCTGGGCCAAAGTCGCACCGCCCATGGACCGCCGCAGCGCGTCTGCTAGTAGTGCTCGCTCATCGACCACCGCATCACGTTCCATGTCCCGTTCTCTGGCGAAGGTCACAGCAGAGTGGGCAATCTTCTGTCCTGCACTGTGCTCGATGTCACGTGCTCTTTCTGTTGCCTCCGTTATGACTCGCTCCGGCTGGTCACCGAACTGAGAGGCCATGTCCCTGTGTCGGAGCTGCATCTCCTCGCGTGAGAGTGCGAGCTTTGCCTCACGCGTTTGATGCGCTGCGATCTGCGCCGCCGCCGCGCCGCTCTGATTCTCCACCGCAAGGTGCTCTTCGATTTGCTTCCGGCGCGGACTTGAAGCATCGAGATACTCTCGGCTGTAGCCCTTGATTTCGGGTTGGCCACTTTTGCCGTGTTCGATCTCATAGCCCAGTTCTAGCAAACGGTGCGCGAGTTCCGAGCGATAGACAGCGGTGGCGTATTGCTGCGTTCGATAGAGTTCCTGGGGTTGCACGGGACGCGTCTCACCACTCTCGATCTCGGTCAGATTGAAGAAGACAACGTGCGTGTGAAGCTGCGGCGCCGCATACCCGCCCACGGGCCTTGCGCTATCGTGCTCGAACATCGCCGCAACCCAATTGCCTGTGGTCTCGGGCGCAAGATTCCCTCCCAGCCGCGCTTGGACATAACGCTCCATCTCGTCAAGCGCAACTCCCACGCTGGCGCGGTGAGCTTCTTTTACGCGTTCATCGCCGCCTACAAGGGCCGTCAGCGATACGCTTTTGGGCGCAGAGAACGTCGCATCCCAGCCCGCCCGATGCTCCATAGCCTTGACGGTGTCGCCACTTTCGTTCACATATTCCGCGCGCCGTCTGATGGCGGACCAACTGGTCGCCGGTAATCGGATGTCGGCCGTCGCTCAGCCGTCGAAAGTGCTCCTCTTGCACACCTCCACGGAGTCCCCATTTCTCGGCTAGCTTTCCGTGCCACTCTCCGCGTATCCGGTCGCCTTCGCTTTAGTAGTTCTCTTGGGCATTCGTGAACTCCTCCTGATGATAGGCACGGGCCTGGCCAGCGCTTAGCGGCTTGGAGATGGTAAGCATGTTCCCCTATTCAAAAAAGTGCCTGCTCACGCGCGTCACGGAGTGTTCAGTCTTTGGTTCTTGCGTGGTTTGTTGTTCCGTTGCGGATGCTTCTGGCCGCGCCCCGTTCGACTTGGGCGCCGTCTCCGCTCGCACTGCGGCCGTCACTGCCTTCGGCGGCTCATGTGGAAATGCTTCCGTTGCTCGTTCCATGGGTCGAGTCTCGCCGGGTGTGTTGGTCCTTACGCAGAGAGAATGCCCGCTCTTCTGATTGTGCGGCCTGGAGAGCTTCCTGACGGTACCCAGCATTCGTTCGAGCAAGGGCTGCTTCTTGTTCCGTACGTCAATGCTACTGGATTGGGGCCTGCGGTTGGGCCCATAAGGCAATTCGCGCTTCTGTTCCAGCCATGTCACTAGCAACACGCCGAGCAGGAATACCACGCCCCCACTCCGGAGCGCCGGTCTCACTAAGTCGATGAGCGTCTGGTCCTGATAAATCCAGCTAGCGAGGTAGGCATGCATCTGCGCATTGTTGTAGTAAGCGCGATGGAGTTGAAGTTGCAACGCTCCCTGTTCGATGGCCTCCTTCGTGAGTTTGAACGCATCGTCTCCGCTTTCCGTCATCACCGGCACTACGTCAGTATCGAGTGCCAACCGGTTCCCTTTCCTGGTCACGACTTGCAGCAGTGTGTAGGAGCCATCGTCACGAAATATCCCGGCGATCTGCCCTCCCAGATACGCGCGCAGATAGTGCTTTTGGAGCGGCGTCCATACCCGAGTGTAGCGCGAGCACAGAATTCCGATAACCGTGAGCATGGAGAAGAGAGACAAGACAATGGTGTACACGGTCAGGCGACCCATCTGGCTTGCGCTCTTCTGTCTGCCCCATTCCGTGCTCACGGTCCTGCTCCCTGAGCGGTCTCTTCATCTCCCCTGTGGCCCTGTAGTTGTTCCTAGCCGCTCCAATGCCTTCGCTGACTTGCCCGCATCGGCGCGATTGATGATGTCCTGCATGTCTTGGGCTGTGAGCGGCTCGCGGTTTGCGATGCTGAACAGGGCATTCAGCAGGATCACGCGTAGCGCTAGCAACTCGGCCACGATTGGCTGTTCGCCAGCGAGGCTCTCGAAAAGGGCATATTCCTCCTCGGTGACTTTGGTACTGATAGACTTTGTGCGTGGTGTGGGCATGCAGGTTTTCCTAATCTTGGTTCGTTAGAACGGAAGCGAGGACGGCATGACGCCCAACAGAATCAGCAAGTTCCCATACGGAAACCGCAAGCCTCTGCGCAGCAACCACGGTGAGCGGCGAACTGCTAGCTGCTGCATTTGCAGCGAGTTCCCGAATGGCAACAGGCGTTGCCATACAGCACCCGTCACGGGGTGACGTGTCATACCCCACCCCGGTGCCGAAGGCACCGCTCTTGTCTTGGTCGGCCAAAAGCCGACGACGCGGTCCCTTGGCCGCGTCCGGCTCGACTGCTGCGGCGAAGCAGAAGAGCATCACAGCTCACCGTATTCCAGTGTCAGCGCGTCCCAGGCCATGCGGATTTCGGGAAGCTCCCACGCGCGGCGAAACAACGCTTGGACCGACTTCCACTCCTTCTCGGAAAGGCCGAACGTGATGCCATTCTGGTGGGCACGGAACCAGTAGTCCTTACCTTTGCCTTCCTCAGACGGGGCGACATAGCCCAGGAAATGCTCACCTTCCCAACGGCGCTTTGAGTTGTCCGGGGCGAGCGCAGCAAGCATGGCGCGAAACTCGGTGATTTTCGGATAGCCGTTGATCGGGTACATCGGGCCGCGAGGGCCAGGAAAACTCAGGAGCAGGAAAATGTCGCTGCCCTCTCCGCGATTAAACGAGAGCGTGAAGTCGCCCTCCTTGATGGATGGAATCGGCGGCTGATAGAAGGAGTCTTGACTCGTGGCCTTCGCTCGAAGCGGCTTTTGTGTGAGGCAGTAGTGGCCGCGCGCGGCCAGCCGCCACAGAACCGGCCAGTAGGGACGAAGTGCACGGTTTACCGCGTCGGCTCCAGGAAGTTTTTCGTCCTCTAGCAGGACATGCAGATTGCGGGCTGCCAGAAAGGTATCCCACCTTATTGCCGAATCGCTGAGGCGTTTGCGAGTCTCGGCTACCGTCCGGCGCACGATCTCTGGGGTAGCGCGCTCCGGGTCCTCTGATCCCCTCGCCTTCGCAGGGCGGCACTCGGAAGGCAGATTGTCCGCGTAGTAGGAGTCCCGTGTCGAAGTACGTTCCGTCCGCAGTTCATAAACTGCGAGGAACGCGTCGAGCACCGCGATGAGAGACTCGCTAGAGACAGGGTTCGGGGTCCTGTCGGAATAGGTTTCGAGTCCCTTTTGAACAAAATGCGCGAGCAATATCCACTCGGTCCTCGACAAAATATGTTGAGCTTCTCCCTTTCTGCGAATCTGGAGAAGTGCTTCCGTGGGCTTCTCCATCAGGTCAGCTACCTCGAAGCGGTCCTCGCGGGCGGATTCAAGGAGTTGCTTGGCAATCTCTGAAGTCGAGACACTCTCCCCCGTCTTCGAGGACAGAAGTTCCTTGGCGCGCTCTAGTCGCCTATGCAAGGCGTCGCTGATTCGCAGCGAGAGCGTTTGCGGCTGTAAGGGCCTCTCGGGCTTTTCTGGTTTCTCAGGCATCCGGGATACCTCCATTTTCTTCCAGTCCAACCAAAGTCATTACATCTTGACTCTATGTTTGCAAACACAGTATACTGTCGTGTGCAGAAAGTCAAGTTGAACACAATGCCAAGGGGACTCAACAAGAAGGACAATGAAACACCGAAGCACCCAACTCGCCGCGCGCAAGAACCCAGACTCGCCAAGAGTGCATGGCTTGCGCCTCGCAGCAAATTCCTCGTCGTTAAGCCATCGAAGTCAGACTGGAAAATCGTCCGAGTCCAAGCCATCGCCGCCAGCATCCCCGGCAAGTGAGGAGTTGAATCTCTCCCCTTCAGATGCCACGAACGGGGCCACAAGGGGAGACACACGACTGGAAGGCCAACTACTCACCGTCCAAGAAGTGGCAGAGCTCCTACGGGTCCCTGTCTCTTGGGTGTACGGGCGAACGCGCAAACGATCTTCGGAGCGATTGCCTGGCTACCGGCTCGGGAAGTATTGGCGCTTCCGTGCCAACGAAGTTCTTGCCTGGGTCGCAACACAGAAGAGCGACATCCATGCTGCTTGACAGTCGAGGTACACTCGGAGGCGACATAGGAAAAGGCAGACGAACCAACCACTCGAAAGAGAGGAAAGGTATGGTTCGCTGTCGGTACCAAGATGGTTGTCTGTTTGTTCGGGGCAAGAAGCGGAAAATGTGGGTGGCACGCTGGAGGGAGGACGTGATCGAACCCGGCGGCACGGTACAGAGAGTATTACGTTCCGAAGTACTCGGGCCAGTCAGCGAGATTGCTGGAAGGCGCGAAGCCCGCATCCTTCTGCAAAGTCGTCTTGCCTCACTCAACTCCGGGCAGCGGCGAGCTCAAGCCACAATGCCCTTCGTGGTTTTTGTGGCCGAGCATTTTGAATCAGCCGTTTTGCCAACACTCAAATATGCCACGCAAGAGATTTATTCTTTCCTCCTGCGCAAGCATCTACTCCCGCGTTTCCGTGACTGCCGTTTGTGTGACATCACGCGCGCGGAGATTCAGCAGTATCTGATTGGAAAACTGAAAGACGGCTATGCATGGGAGACGACTCACCACCTCCGCAGTCTGTTAAGCAAAGTTATGGGGACGGCAGTGAGTTGGAACTACATCTCGGACAACCCTGTGCATGGCGTAAGAATGCCGGAACGCTCGCTCAAGCGTCCACACCGATTTCTTTCATTAGATGAGGTGCGACGACTGATTGCGGCGTCAGATGAACCAGTACGCACGGTTGTGTTGCTGGCTGTAATGACCGGATTGCGTATCGGGGAGATTCTGGCGCTCCGGTGGGGACGGATCAACTTCGCTATTGGAACTTTGCGGGTTGAGGAGACTTGCTACAAAGGAAACTTTGGCACTCCAAAGACACGCGCCAGTCGCCGAGAGGTTCCGCTTTCACCCGCAGTGGCTCAGGCATTGCAGGCTCACCGCATTCGCTGTAGCGATACCGCCAACGAGGCGTTGGTTTTTGCAACGAGGCACGGTACGCCACTCGCCTCGAACAACCTGCGGAAGCGCCAACTACATCCCGCTTCTGAACGAGCGGGGCTTGGGTCGATTGATTGGCATTCGCTACGGCACACGCATGGGACGTTGCTCCACGAGCAAGGAACGCCTCTACGAGTGGCTCAGGCTCAACTCGGCCACTCGAATATGACGACCACGCTTCAGGTATACACCCATGCCAGCGGGAGCGCTCAGAGACAAGCCGTGAATCAGTTGGAAGATCAGTTGTTCCCAAGTGTTCCCAAATTTGGTGGAGTCGCGCAAAGGCCAAATTAGCAACAGACTGATTTGTAGGCAGATAGATGGTGGACGTGACAGGGTTCGAACCTGCGACCCCCTGCTTGCAAAGCAGGTGCTCTCCCAGCTGAGCTACACGCCCACAGCGGGAACTACTATTCATTTTAAGGCATTTGCAGCTGTTCGCAAACTTCGAAAACCCAATTTTTTGCCCGCACAGTGTCAGAATTGCGCCAAAGCGTCTGTCACCATAACCTTGTCGTATCAAAACACCTGAAGGCTCTTTTCGATTTATAATTTACAGTACTTGACATTACGGTTATCCTGCGCTTACCCTCATCACGCGATGGAGCTAGACGCATCCCTCTCCTGGCTCGCGCTGGCGCTCACGCCCGGCCTGGCTTCGCGTTTGTCTGCGCGCTTGCTAAAGCGCTTTGGTTCGCCCGACGCCGTTTTTCGCGCACCGCTCACCGACCTCGAAGGATGTCGCCTGCCCGCTCCGGTCGCGCAAGCTGTCTTCAAAAAAGAGGCCTTCAAGCGCGCTGAAAAGGAATTGACGGCCACCCGCAACATCGACCGTTGCCGTCTGATTAACTGGACGGAACCCGAGTACCCACAAACACTGCTGCAAATCTACGATCCGCCCGTCTTGCTCTATGTCCGCGGCGATGCAGAAGTCCTGAATCTCCCCAGCCTCAGTATCGTGGGAACCAGGCGGCCGACTCTCTACGGCACTCAAATGGCGGAACGCCTCGGCCGCGACCTGGCAGCTCGCGGGCTCGTGATCGTGAGCGGGATGGCGCGCGGTATCGACGCCATCGGGCACCAGGGCGCCATGGCCGCGAGCGGCAGAGCTATCGGCGTCCTCGGCACGGGAATCGATGTCTGCTATCCAAAGGAAAACAAAAAACTCTACGAGAAGGTCTTGGAACGCGGCGCCATCATCAGCGAATTTCCTCTGCGCACTCATCCCGCTCCTGAAAACTTTCCCATCCGCAATCGCATTGTCGCCGGCATGCCCCTTGGGGTGATCGTCATCGAAGGCGCTCAGTACAGCGGCTCGCTCATCACCGCTCGTCTAGCCATGGAGTTCGGCCGCGAAGTCTTCGGCGTCCCCGGAAACGTAACGCAACCAGTCAGCTTTGCGCCGAACCAACTGATCAAACAAGGCGCAAAGCTCGTGACAAACGCGGAAGACGTCATCGAAGAGCTCCCCACGCCCGTGCGCGCCGCCCTGGTGAAAGCCGAACAACCCGAAGCAGCGCAAAGGGATTTGCTCGTTGCGGCCTCCCTAAATCCCTCCGAAAAAAAGATCTACGAGTTGCTCAGCGCGGAGGAATCCAAGCCTATTGATGACATCGTCGAGCGATCTGGCTTGAACTCCTCCGAAGTTCTCGCTACGCTTTTTGATCTGGAAATGAAAGGCATCGTGCGGCAATCGCCGGGGAAGCAATTCAGTAAGGTGTTGTTTTAGTGGCAGATACCGCGCGAATCTCCGGCCCCTGCCCGCGCATCTAAAGTATGAAGGTATCCCAGAGGCTGATCGCGGCATCTACCTCTAAGTTAGCGAGAAGGACACACGCCGCGCTCTCAGCCCTTCCAGCAGAACATTACGGGGTTACAAAGACAAGATGGCCCGTTCGCTTGTGATCGTTGAGTCGCCTGCAAAGGCGAAGACAATTAATAAGTATTTGGGGCGGAATTACATTGTCAAGGCCTCCATTGGCCACGTGATGGATCTGCCCAAAAAGACGATCGGCATCCGTCTGCCCGGCGAAGAAGAAAACAACGGGAAGAAAAAAAAGCGAGCTAAGAAGGGAAGCAAGAAAGTAAAAGAGAAGCCGGTTCGGCCGCCTATATCTCTGGATGACGAAAAGATTTTCGAGCCGACGCTTCAAATCATCGCCGGCAAAGGCAAGATCATCAACGATCTCCGCAAGGTTGCGAACACCGCGGACGCCGTCTACCTGGCGGGCGACCCTGACCGCGAAGGGGAAGCGATTTCCGCGCACCTCGCCATGGTTTTGGTCAAGCCTTCCAAATATCCCGAGCAGGAGCCCACTGTCTCGCGTTTCAAGAAAAAGGGCGCCAAAGCGGAAGCCATTGAAGAGCCAGTAAAGGAAGAGCTTAAGAAAGAAATTCCAGCAATCGACCCGAAGAAAATTTTTCGCGTCACCTTCAATGAAATTACGCCGAAAGCGATTCGCGCCGCCTTCGAACATCCGCGAAAAGTAGACACAAATCTGGTCGACGCCCAGCAAGCTCGCCGTGTTCTCGATCGCATCGTCGGCTACAAAGTCTCACCGCTGCTCTGGAACAAAGTCCGCCGTGGCCTTTCCGCCGGCCGCGTCCAGACCGTCGCTCTTCGGCTGGTCGTCGAGCGCGAACAGGAAATCCGCGCGTTTGTGCCGCAGGAGTATTGGACGATCCACGCCATGCTCGATGCCGGTCAGCCGCCGCTGTTCGAAGCCAAGCTCTTCAAGCACAACGGCGAGGACATCGAGGTCGCCAACCAGGAAGCGGCCGATAAGATTGTCGCCGCGGTGAGCAAAGCGAAATGGCAAGTTGCCAGCGTCACGCAAAGAGAAAAGAAAAGAAATCCGCCTCCCCCCTTCACAACATCAAAGTTGCAACAGGCCTCCTATAACCGACTGCGTTACTCGGCAAAGAATACGATGCGAGTGGCCCAGGGCCTTTATGAAGGCGTCGAACTGGGCGACGAAGGCTCCGTTGCACTCATCACTTACATGCGCACGGACTCTGTAAACGTTTCGCAGGATGCGCTGGCGCAAGTGCGCGAACTGATTCCTGAAAAATTCGGATCCGCTTATTTGCCGGAGAAGCCCAACTACTACAAATCCAAAAAAGATGCTCAAGAGGCACACGAAGCAGTCCGCCCGACCGATGTGATGCGCACTCCGGAAGACGTCCGCAAATATCTGAAAGAGGATCAGTTCAAGCTGTACCAATTGATCTGGCAGAGGTTCGTAGCATCCCAAATGCTGCCGGCCGTGTTCGATCAAACGACGATCGATATTTCGGCGGCGGATTATACGTTCCGCGCAACGGGAATGGTGCAGAAATTCGCCGGCTATTTGGCCGTGTATAAGTCCGAAGTTGTGGATACGGCCGACGACGAAAAGAGTGACGAGGGCGAGGGCAATGCGCTTCCGCGCGTAACCGAAGGCCAGACGCTGAAGCTGGACAAAATCCGTCCGGACCAGCACTTTACGCAACCTCCGCCCCGCTACAACGATGCGACGCTCGTCAAAGACCTGGAAGAAAAAGGCATCGGGCGTCCTTCCACATACGCCTCGATCATTTCCGTTATTGTCGAGCGCGAATACGTCACAAAAGAACAGGGCCGTTTTTCGCCCACCATGCTTGGCGAGCGTGTCAGCCTCCTGCTGGTCAAAAGCTTTGAAGATATTTTCGATGTCACCTTCACCGCTCGTCTCGAAGAAGAGCTCGACGAAATCGAGGAAGGCAAGCTCCCCTGGCGCGAAGCCGTAAAAGAATTCTGGGAAAAGTTCATCGTCGATCTCGATCGCGCCGACGACGAAATGCTCTCCTACAAAGCGGGCATCCCCACCGGCAAAAAGTGCGAAAAGTGCGGCGAAGGCGAACTGCTCGAGCGCATCAGCCGCTTGGGTTTCTTTTTGGGCTGTTCGCGCTATCCGGACTGCGATTTTATTCAGGATCTGTCCCCGGCTATGCCGGACGCCGCTCCGGGCGAAACGAAAATCGAGTATTGTCACAACTGCGGCAAAGAAATGGTCATCAAGGCGGGTAGGTTCGGACCGTTCCTGGCGTGCTCCGCATTTCCGGATTGCCAAACCACTCGTCGGCTCGTCGAGGGCACACGTAAATCCATGCAGCCGGACGAGCTGCTCGACGAAAAATGCACGCTCTGCGGCAACGGACTCGTCAAAAAGCACGGCCGCTTCGGCGAATTCATTGGCTGCACCGGCTATCCCAAGTGCAAATACACGCGCCCCATCACCATGGGGATCAAGTGTCCCAAGTGCAATGAGGGCGAATTCGTCCGCCGCGGCAGCGCCGGCAAAGGCGGGCGTGGCCGTCCGCGCATTTTCTACGGCTGCTCGCGCTATCCCGATTGCGATTTCACGACGCCGTACATGCCCATCGCCGAGCCCTGCCCCAAGTGCGGCGCACCGTTTATCGTCGAGAAGAAAACAAAGATCGGCACGGTACACGCCTGTTTGAAGGAAGGCTGCGATTGGGAGCAGCTAGCGCCTGAACCCGCCTCTCCGTCGCAGGTTCAGCCGGAAGAAGCTGCCGCCCCCGTCGGTGCAAAGCCCTAGTTTTCTCTTGATCGAAACGGGAAGTCCCGGCAAGTCCACGGCACAAAATGAAAACGTCTATCGGCAAATACCTCGAGTATCTCCGTGCTGTAAAAAATTCTTCGCCGCACACGATTTCAAATTATGGCAAGGACCTTGGCCAATTCGTCTCCTATCTGTCTCCGCCCGGTCTCGAGCCTCCTGCCCTAAGCAGCATCACGCACAACACTATCCGCGAATTCGTCGGACACTTGCACGACCACGGCCTGCAGAAAACTTCCATCGCCCGCAAGCTGGCCGCGCTTCGCTCCTTCTTCAAATACTGCGTCCGCGAAGGTCGATTGCAGGAAAATCCTGCCCGGCTCGTACCCACTCCCAAATTGCCCAAACGCATTCCCTCCGTCCTCTCGGCCGAGGAGATGAACGGTTTTCTGAATCAGCTCGCGGAGATGGGTCCGCCTTCAGGCGGCGAGAATCTCAAAGACGGTTCGCGGCGCAAGGTAAAGGCTTCTCCAGCCGGTCTTGCCAAACTGGAAGACGAAAGCCTGCTGCTGCGGCGTGATCGCGCCCTGCTCGAATTGCTTTACGCCGCCGGACTTCGCGTCAGCGAGCTCACCGGGCTAAACCTCGTCGACATCGAGCAAAAAGAGCGCATGCTGCGGGTGCGCGGCAAAGGCGATAAAGAACGCATCGTCCCCTACGGCTCGAAGGCCCAAGCCGCACTCGATAAGTATTGGCCTCTGCGCGAGCAATTGCTCTTGCAGGCCTCGGCCAGCCGCGGCCGCCACCGCGATGCCCCGCACACCGAGGCCGTGTTCCTCAACTACGCCGGACGCCGTCTCACGCAACGCTCCGTCGGCCGCATCGTCAAGAAATACGTCCGCCTCGTCAACGTGAATTGGGACTTACACCCGCACTCCCTCCGCCACGCCTTTGCGACGCATCTGCTCGCGGATGGCGCGGACCTCCGTGCCATTCAAGAGCTCCTCGGGCATCAATCCCTTTCCACCACGCAAAAATACACACACGCCTCCATCCGCCAGCTCATGGACATCTACGACAAGTCCCATCCCCACGCCTAAACGATCCAGCCTTTCGAATCCGTGACTCGAAAGGCCGCAACTTCAGCTTTGCTTTTTGTCACGGACTGAAACACCCGTAAGTCGCGCAAAGCCAAACCGCGGGATCCAGCTTTGTGCGCGCTGGAATAAGGATACAGTTTGCCGAATCGCTAAATTGGTACGCCGGCGTGCACCCCATTTTGCCGTTACTGACGCGGCGCGGCTCGAACCATTTCCTGGTGCGCTGAACAGAATTCGGTTTTGTCCAATTCGCTTTGCCGGATCAAAAAAAAAGGTTAATCTAATGGCGTAAATTCACGAGACAACCCCGGTGAACATCAGACTCTTCCTCCTAAGCATCAGCCTAATCTGCGTCAGTCTCCTGGGTTTTCCGCGCCCACTTCAAGCACAGGACAACTACGAAATCCAAGTCTACGGCTCCGATCTCGTCGACCCCCACCACACCATTGTCGAACTCCACAGCAACTTCACCATCGACGGCACCAAGACCTTCGAAGACGGCCTTTACCCCACCAATCACGCCGAGCACGAAACCGTTGAAATCACTCACGGTTTCACAGACTGGCTTGAAGTGGGCTTCTACATCTTCACTTCGGAGCGTAGCGGGCAAGGCATCCAGTGGGTCGGCGACCACATTCGTCCGCGTGTCAGCATCCCCAAGAAATGGGATTGGCCCGTAGGCCTCAGCCTCTCAAACGAAATCGGCTACCAACGCCGCCAATTCTCCACCGACACTTGGACTTGGGAAATGCGGCCTATCATTGATAAGCAGCTCGGCCGCTGGTATCTCTCTTTCAACCCCACCTTCGATAAATCCCTTCACGGGCAGACCGCGAGCCAGGGTTTCGTCTTTTCACCAAACGTCAAATTCAGCTACGACTTTACGAAGAAAATTACCGGTGGTCTCGAATACTACGGGTCGGTGGGACCGGCCACGGACTTTTCGCCCATCCAGCTACAGCAGCATCAGATATTACCCGCTATAGACTTGAACTTGTCTCCGAAGTGGGAGGTCAACTTTGGCCTCGGCGTCGGCGTCACGCGCTCGACGGATCATCTGATCGCGAAAATGATTCTGGGCTACCGTTTCGATTTTTGAGTTTCTTTCGAGAATGGCCCCAATATTTCGACGCTCTACGGTTGGTTCCGCAGGAACTCTCTCGCAATCGCGTTGCAGTCTTCAAACGCGGCCTCTTCGCTGTGCGGGCTGTGTTTCCCGTTCGCTATAAGCCTCAGCGCGGCTTGCGGCAACGCGCTTCGGACGCGCTCTAGTTCGCCCGGTTCGGTTCGCGGATCGAGGCCTCCATGCAGGAATAACGTAGGGACCGCGAGATCGCCAAGACGGCCGCCGTACAAATCCTCTTCCGGCCGCTGAGCCTGATCGGCAAGCCGAAACCAAACCTCGCAATTCCTCCGCAATACCGTTGGCCACCGCGTTTCTCCGTGGTCTTCGGCGAGCAAATTCTTCGTCTCCTCGCCTAAATCCTCAGGATGCGCTGCAAATCGCTCGAAAAAAGACCGCGACCCAGGTTTTCTGCGAAGATAGTGGAAAGCCTCCAGGATCAGACATTCGCAGCGCTGCGGCTCTGCCAGTCCCATCATTGCGCTGATGACTGCCCCATCGCTGTGCCCCCACAAAACGGCGCGCTCGATGCCAAGTGCATCCAGAAACGCGATCGTTTCTGCCGCCGCTCGGCGGTGAAAATCCAGCGGCATCTCGCCCGTGACCCGCGTCGAATGCCCGTACCCGGACCGGTCGGGAATCAGGATGCGAAATTCATTCTTGAAAGCTTCAATTTGCCGGTCAGCGGGATATACCCCATAGCCCCAACCGCCATGAAGAAAGACCAGAGGCTTTCCGCGCCCAAATTCCCGGTAGTTTATCGTGACGGGAGTGAGTTCAGGCGCATGCGGCGAATGAAGCAGTTCTAGAGTTGGCACCTAACCTTCCCCCTCGGGAGAAGGCCAAAGGTTTATGCGCAATATCGAGGACTTCGAGGCTCGACTCACGAGCTGTACCTTACGACAGGTACTCGCCTGGCTCAAGGCGCGCTGCCCAATTCTCCGCCGTTTGCATCGTGCGCGTTAAAAACCACAAACCACAGCATCCGTCTTCTTGCACCCCAAAGAAAACGGCTGGCAGGGATGCTGCCAGCCGTACTATTTCTACTCTGCAGAACTGATGTCAATTACCGGTGGCCGCCGCCATGGCCTCCACCACCGCCATGGCCTCCACCGCCGTGAAA
>Ga0207416_1002122_pt1 | contig 22891 bp, 22 predicted proteins | sample PaiPotPPM11metaG_FD_184107 | JGI IMG/M metagenome (GOLD analysis project Ga0207416, IMG submission 184107) | Iron sulfur acid spring bacterial and archeal communities from Banff, Canada, to study Microbial Dark Matter (Phase II) - Paint Pots PPM... ...
CCTTCTTTACGGCAAGATTAGAAAAAGTGGAAACTCGAAGTGAATCGAAGCTCAAAATGTAGATCTGGCCGGGCATTAGCGGGACGTCCTAAATGAAGGGAGCGCCCCCATTGCCAGGAACTCTTCAAGGCGCTGATGGGTTTCGGCTGCGAGGCCACCAGGTTACAGGCCCTCACCTGAATCGAACATCTTGGCGGACCAGACGCAGCACAGCGCTTGAGGGCCGGCAGCCGCCGGATTTGAGCGTAATGGCGCTGATCCGGCGGATCGATCTGCCCTTGCTATGGAGCGCCCAGGAACAAACACTCGGCCTCGTATATCTAGACCCTTGTCCTAGAAATCCTCCACGATTTCGGACTGACGACCTGCTGATTACGAATCCTGAGGTGCAGCGTCCGCCAGCGTCCACTGCGACGTAAACCTTCGACAATTAGCTGTCCCAGTTTCCGCCTTCGTCCGCCGCGTTGGCTGTCATCCACGGGCTTGGCTGTCAAAATGGCTGTCAACTTTCCGGCCTAGCCGTCGGGCCGCGTGACCGAACGAGCAGGGTTATAAGGACTGACGAACAGGCCTCGGACAAGCTGCACCGCCCCCGAGGCTAGGACCATGATTGCTTGACCCCGCTTGCTCCGCCTTCCAACGGTGCGGGCCGAACTCCGTCGCGATAGCGGGTAACCCGCGTCTTGATCCTCGGGCAGGTGGTGCCATCCGGAATCTTCGGAATCGGATTTCGCAGGATCCTCCCGTAAGAAAGTGAATCGAACTTACTTACGTAGTAGACGGGCGCATATTTTAGGCACCTGCGTGCCAAGTTTTGCGCGCACCTGTCCATTTTTTTTGGTGATGCCAATACCAAAAACCACCAATTGACTTGCCTTGGACGCCGATTAGAAGAGCGGCCTTCCCGGCCTGGAGCCGCCAGATCTTGGCTAAGTCATCCCTTATTAGGCAGTTAGTGTCAATTTCGCACTTTTTAAGAATCAAAATAAGGCTATGCCACATCTAGGCATAACTGTTGCTCCTGCGAAGTTACAATTGACGGTCGGCCCGACTGACCTTAAGTAGTCGGGCTGGTGCAACGGCAGGGGGGTAGGACGATGGAATTGGAAAGTAGCGCTACCGAGGGAATTTTCTTCCCCGATGTTTTGACACCGGGGCAGTATTACGATGGCATGCGCGCCGACAATGGTTGTGCCCGCCCAATAAAGCGCCTGATGCTCGCGGTGCTGGAAGACGCGGTGCGCTGCTATCTGACCTACGCCAACTCTCGCAGCCGCGCCCAGCGTCGGCTGTTCAACGAGGCCGAAGGGTGGCTGATGGATCGCAAAGCCGACGGCGCCTTTGCCTTCGAGACCATTTGCGAGACTCTGGGCATCGACCCGAATTGCCTGCGAGAGGGCCTGCGCCAGTGGCGTCTGAAGGAATTAGATGGGATGAATCCGCGCCGCTTGACGCGTCGATCGCCAGTGACCAGTGTGGGCCGGATTGGCGCGCCGCCTAAGCGCCGCCAGCGGAAGCTTCCCAAGGAGGCCGACGGCTATGAAGCCGATCTCGTGTCCGATGATGGCCTCGCGGTCGCGGTCAACGGTAATGGCAATGGCAACGACGTTGTGTATCAGGAAAGCGCCATCGCGCCTGACGGCCTCGGCTACAATCGACCCGCTGAAACAGAAAACACCAACGGGGCCGTCGACATCGATGATGCCGATGTGAACGTGCCATCGTGGGTCGCGGTTCCGGAAGTCGCTCCAGTCGCTAACTCAGACCTGCTGCTTTGATGCCGCCCCGAGTCTCTTGATTAAATTATTTTCGGAGGGAAGTGGGATGTCTTTGCTTCGTAAAATTATCTCCACCATTAGTTCGGACCATGCACAGCAGGCGACAGCGGAGTTTCCGCCTGCCATTCCTGCGGCAAATTGCCTCGCGATTGAAGTGGCCTTAGTTGACCGGCCTATGCGTGAGCTAGAGGAAGATGACAACCCCACGAAACAGCGCCGTTACTACGTCAAAACCGGGCGTTACGTAGATTACGAAGAAGAGGTCTTGGCGTCACGGCCGGCGAGTGCTCAAGAGGTGATATTCGACAAAACCCCGACCGACCTCAAGTCGCTTTTTCCCAAGCTTTCCCTGCGTTGAAAAGCGTTCTGATAGAGTGCTCGATAGTCCCGGATTGCGACCACCAACCCCGCGCTGTCGCAGCCGCCTCCCGAGCTTCTGCTCTAAGTGTCAAGCGATCGTCTCGACGTTCAAGCGCCAGTCACTGACCGCGTGAAACGCTGCGGTCTGATGATGCTGCTTAGTACGAGGACAAGCGAGCACCTAACTGGAACGCTCCCTTAAAATCTGTCGGTGATCAATCGAGCTTCGACACCGCAGACGAGCGCGAAACTATCCGATTGAAACTGATCAGAAAGGTGGATACTGGCGGGGATGATCCGTCCGTCCGTCCGTGCCGCGCCGAGGGCAGCGCTCTGCCGTCGACGAACAGGGGGGCTCTTTGTAGCGGGCATTTCCAGACGCTAGAATCGCGGCCCACGATGGCCTGAGCACGCGCTACAGAACGTGACGACCGGAAGGCTAACGAAGGCAGAGAGAATGCGTCAATGAAGTCGATCTCTCCTATCGCGCCTCGCACGATAGTGATGATAGCTGCCGTCTGCTTCCTCGCGGGCGTTCTCTTGGGCGCATGGACTATTCATCTCGTCTCGACGAAACGCGCAGATGTGCTTTCGGCGGCGGGGAAGGTCGATCTACAGGAAAAGTTTTCCGCGAAGATCCTCGGCATAGTGGACGGCGACACTGTCCAAGCGCTCACTCCCGGCCATCTTATCTATGCCGTTCGCCTCGCGGGTATCGACGCCCCCGAGAGTGCCCAGCCGTTTGGAAAACAATCGACCCAGCATCTCTCCGAACTGATTTTCGGAAAGACGGTGAATCTAGAGTGTAAAAATGAAAGAGACGACTACGGCCGACTCGTTTGTAAGATCCTCCTTCAACCTAGGTTTTGCCGCATTCCTCCATTTAGCGCCCGCCTCAGCCGCTCTCCGGGTCCATGCTTCACGCAAATCGCGCGCACGTGCGCGGATTTCGAGGCGATTCTCTGAGATGTCCGAGAACTTGGAGACTGGATGGTGGAGCAGAAGGGATTTGAACCCTCGACCCCCACGTTGCGAACGTGGTGCTTCAGATGCCCGCCGCTGAAGTTGCCCGATGGTTGTGTTAGTCGCGAAACTCTGGCCAGAAACTCAAGGAGCGTTGAGCATGAGATTGGAAAGCCGCAAGGAAGGCGCCGCCCCAAAGCTATCGGGCCGCCGCGTGTTTGGCCGCTGCCTTTGCGGTGCGGTGGAACTAGAGATCGACTTTCCCGCCTTTTGGGCCTGGCACGATCACTCCGCGGCAAGCCGTCGCGCGCACGGCGCCGCGTATGCGACTTATATAGGCTGTTGGCGCAAGCACGCCCGTGTCGCGCAGGGCCAAAGAAGCATCGCTCGCTTCGAGGACGCGAAGACGGGGTCGACCCGAAGCTTCTGTTCTCGGTGCGGCACGCCGCTGCTCTATGAGCGCCAGCGCTCCCTGTACATGGTCAATATCCCGCGGGCACTCTTTACTGGCGGTACCGGCCGCGAGCCCCGCTACCACGTGGCTATCGAGGAGCTTCAGGATTGGGCCTACACGGGCAAACGGCTTGTCCCCCTCAAGGGCTATCCCGGTATCGCCTGGGAACGCCCGAAATCGCGGAAGCGCACCGGCGGCATCGATCAGCCGCTCGCGATTTTGCGGTTGGGTGCTACGTATTGAACGGCACGCTGGAACTTTACCCAAGCCAGCGCTTCGAGTGCTAGTGCAAGTGGAGCCTTGCAGCGCTTGCGGAGCATCGTCCAGGAGGTTGTCGACGAAGATGTCTAGCCGGATAAGCAGCGTGCCTCTTTATTTACACCCCGAGCGTGTTGAAGAGGAATTGGCGGCGATAGGTCTAGGGCCCGAGGCTGAGCTCACAGTGGACCAAGTCGCCCCCTTCGATCAGATGCACTATTACGGAAACATATCAGTTGCTGGAGCGGTCGGGCGGCTTGGGCTGGTGCCTGGTAGTCGCGTCGTTGATATCGGCTCTGGTTTCGGCGGCCCGGCGCGTTACCTGGCGCAGAATATTGGTTGCCTCGTGACGGCGATCGAGTTGCAGAGCGCGGTACATGCGGCTGCGGTCCAGTTCACGAAGCGCTGCGGACTGAGTCATCGCGTCATGCATGTCTGTGCCGATGCTCTTGATTATCCGCTGCCAGATGCGACCTATGATGCGGTAGTGAGTTGGCTCGCCATCCTGCATATCCCTGATCGACCGCGCCTGCTAACACGGGTCGCGCGGGCCCTGCGCGCCGGGGGAGGCTGTTACATTGAAGACTGCATTCGGCAAACATCAGTCACGAAGGAGAATTTGGATGATCTCGCATCGTTCCTGTACGGACCCTCGCTGTACGGTATAGCTGAGTACGAGACGGATCTGGCCGCTGCCGGCTTTCGCGACATCCAGGCGACCGACATGACGGAGAATTGGGCGCGGTTCGTCGCCACTCGGCTCGCTGCGTTTGAATCCGACCGCACACGCTATGTGCGAGTGCATGGCGTTCCGGCTTATGACACACTCCGCAGATTCTACGCGGAGATTGTCCGCTTCTTCGAGTCAGGGACTCTCGGCGGCATTCGCATCGTAGCCCGTTTGCCATGACAAGTTCGGCCAATGCCGCTCGAAAAATGCCAATGAGATCCACAGTTCAGGTCTAACAGCCGAGTCTTGCAATAATTCAGAGTTCCGAGTGCCCGGCCACTGCTACTTCGGCGTGCCTACAAAGCCGTCGGTGTTTCCGGTTCGAGTCGATGTAGAATCGGACAATTTGGCCAAAATCATTAAGCCCGTTGATCGTAGTCGTGCCGAGGAACGATACTTTCCGGTGCTGGCGTTTTGGACGAATCCGTGCATCGTCGTGCCGATGTCGTCCACGCTCATCACCTGAACCCGATCATTGATCCCGAGCGCCATGGTGGACATAACGCCAGTTGCCCGAAAAGTCCAACGTGGTCAGGTTGCTCGCCGGTCGAGCTTTCGTCTCGGACGAAATTATCATTCGCCGGTTTCCGGATTGACGAACAGCGGTGGCGTACGATGACGTCCAGTCAAGTCGAACATATTGTTCAACGAGCCGGCAATCGCGTCGTAGGAGCCGCCACCGATCCGGCCGAGTGACCAGTTATCTTCAATGAAGTGCAGGATCGAAGTCTGGTCGGTGATGCTATGGTCAACGAAATTGTGTTTTGCGTAAGGCGAGATGATCAGCAGCGGCAGCCGAGGCCCATAGCCGCATCGCGATTCCGCATCGCCTAGGACGGGATTGCCTGAGCCGCAGATTCCCGGCCCGTTCAGCGCGTCAACCGCCGAGGTCGAGCCGTTGAAGATCGGGCTCATCTGATGATCGTAATCGCCGTCGCTGTCGTCCCACGCAATTACGATCGCCATATTCTGCCACTGTGGCAACTTCTCCAGCGCGTTGATCGTCGCGACCAGGAATTTCTGCTCGTCGAGCGGATCCGAAAAACCTCCCGCGCGTCCGGTCTGGTAGCGGACGGCTTTAACAAAACTCACCGCCGGCAGGTTGCCGGCCTCCGCGGCAGGAATGAGATCGTCAACATCGTATTCGTGGTTGGCCTGCCCATGATGCCCGATCTCCCAAATATCCGCTGGCCGAGTGTGACTGAGGTTACGGGTTTGCTGATAGTACTGAAACGGCGTGTATTGGCCATTGTAATCCGCTACCACCATCCCCGTTATCGTATTGAAATGGCTGCGGTGACATCCTGCAGTGCCGTTGGGATTAACGGTCTGCAGATTGAAGCCACCCTCGAACGAGCCCCAACTTATATTTTGGGCATTGAGCAGGTGGCCCATGTTGGTTCCGGTCATCTGAACCGTCTGGCTGGCGCCGGCATAGCAGACGTCGCCAGTCGGTTGGGCATTAGCTATCAGCGTGCCATTCAGAGCGATGCTGGAGTTGGGCGGAGTGGCTATCGCACCGTTAGTCTGACCGGAAACCAGGTTGATATGCCCGAGCAGAGTACTGCCGAAGGTGGTGCCATAGGAATTATCGCTCATGGCAAAATGCTGAGCGTAGTTCCATAACGCAGTCACGGTATTACCATCGAAGTAGCCCATCACGTAGCCGCTACCGTGGCCATAGTCGGGGCATCCTGCGGGAACCGGCGAGAAGGCCGGATATTTGTCCATCAGGCCGGCGTCGAACTGCTGTTGTTCGGACATGTAGCCGTTGGAACCGCTGCAGGTAAAGGCTTGTGAGCGGTCATAGCGGAACGGATTGACGCCATTGGGGTTGAAGTTCAACAGCGCCGGCGTCAGTCCATTAACCGACGGAGTACCGGGCGTCGCAATGAATCGTGGCTCGCCAGCAGGATTCTGGGCGTTGGGATAAGTGCCGAAGTAATGGTCGAAGCTCTCGTTCTCCTGAAAGATTATGACCAGATGTTTGATCGGTGTGGTGGTGGGAAAATTATCGGCTTCATCCCCGTTCGCGCTCATCAACATAGGACCTGTAATTAATCCGAGCGCCAGCGCAGTTGCGTACAGCAACCGGGCAAACGACCGCTGCATCTTGAACCTCCTAGTTTTGATAGAAACGGGCGCACTCTATCAGACTCGCCGACGGCTGTCAGTCAAGTATTGCTGGCCATTCTCAATCGCCTGCTCATGACCGCGACATCCGCAACCAGGGTCCCCGCGGCGTTTAGTCGAAGCAATTGCGAAACCGAACCAACCTGTGTCCGCGCAGAGAGACACACCCGCACAGTGTCGAATGACGCCGATATTCGTCCCTCTCTGGTTCGGCTGGGGCGCTCAAAACAGACCACAACGGCGGTCATTTCGCGCTGTTCCCCGGAGATTGCCGCGACAGCCTGACTCGTTGGCGGAGAGGGAGGGATTCGAACCCTCGGTACCGGTCACCCAGTACGCCAGAAGACCGATCCGATTAGACCGACGCCTTTCACTTAATACGCCTTTGAATCTATCTAACGGACCAGTCCGCGGCCCCTGGCGAACGCGCCCAGCGCAACACGCATCGTCTGGCGGCCGCGCGAGACCCGCGACTTGACCGTCCCGATTGGTATTTGGAGTACCTGCGCGACCTCCTGGTAGTTGAGTTCCTGTACGTCCACCAGCATCAGCACCGTACGAAAGTCGGAGGGCAGGGCGTTGAGCGCCGCCGCCACTTCATGGTCCAGGACATGCTCCGAGACTAGCATCTCGGGATTGCTCAATCTTTGATCCTCCCGCGCACTCAAACCTTCGACCTCGCGTTCGAAGTCTTCGGGCGTCAGCAAGACTTGCTCACGTTCGGCGCCGCGGTAGCTGTTGCGGAAGTTGTTATACAAAATGGTCAACAACCACGCGCGGCAGTTAGTCCCCGGAGTGTACTGGTGAAAAAACCGGTAGGCGCGCAGCACGGTCTCTTGCAAAAGATCGCGAGCGTCGTCAGGATTACGCGCCAGCCGCAGGGCCGCCGAGTACAGCGCGTCGACGTGAGGGAGCGCCTCGCGTTCGAACAGCCCGCGCTTTTCGCTGCCAAGCTTGTCCCCCATATCTGAATTGGAATCAGCGAGCGGACCGGGTCCTTGAGCAACGGAAACGCTGAATAAGGCGACCGCTGCTGTTGCGGCGCCAAGGCTGAAGAACAAGCGGCGTGCGGACTTCATCGTGGCGTTCTCCGGTAGTCCGACGGCGAAGGCGAGATGCTCCGCGCCCTGCTTCGCGAGAGTAATTCCATCCAGCGAATCCTCTCAATACTCGCCTACAGTCGGTCGATCCGGCGCGGATATGCGAGCTAATAGCTGCATGTTTAGCAAGGCAAAACGGAAATTGCGGTTTAAGGGCTTCCGGTGCGAAGGCATCTACCTGCGTTCCGGGGCCACGTTAACTCCTAGACTTCGGTATCGGCTTTGTTATTCCCGCACGCTCTTCGATTATGCGGCGAATCAGTTGATGCGAGGCGTTCGCCCGCGCCGGTCTTCTTGTTTCGCGTCTGATTCGCGTTTCACGAAGGTTCGCATGCGCCCGACTGCATGCGCCGAGTTGCGTCGCGCTCCGATCGAGGTCAAACATCACGATTTTTCGCTTGCTCGCGAGACTCCGCTGGCGATGGCAGGATCGATGCCACATCCCTGTCCGAGCGTGATCTCACGCATCCATTGAAGGACGGGGGTCCTAAGAGGGATGTTGCCATCGTTTGTTTTTCCGAAGCCCACAGCCACAGAGCAGGAGGCTTCGGCGGAGAAAGGATCCGAAGATGATTTGTCCGTCTTAACCTCCGTCTTAACCTTCGTCTTAACCTCCGTCTTAACCGGAATCGTCAAATCGTCGCCTGGGTCTGCCCCGTTTGGAGTTTAATGGCGATTTTATTCTGGCAGAGAAGACGCTCGCGTGGTCAGGAATATTTTACGGGAAATCTCAGTCTATAGCCTGAACGCGGAAAAATCTGAATCTAAAGGAGCTTTGAAAGAGAATCAATGAACATTGTCAAGACGACAGCAGCAGCCTTGGTATCCAGCTTGCTGATCGGCGCCGCATGTATGCCAGCGTGGTCGGCTGCGAATAACCCCACAGCGTCAACGGCTTACGCCGAAGTGGTGCCGGCCAATACCGTGGCTCCGTCGCTGCTCGTCATCCGTGGTGTGGTTGGCCCGTCTGTGGTTGAAGCGGCGCCTCACAAGGACCAGACGAACTGCAAAGCCGGGCACCTCTATTCACAGCATGACATGGTGGGCGACCCGCAAGCTTGCATCATGGGCCGCCTGACTATCGGCGGTGGTGTGGCGCCGTAACCGCATTCGGGAACAAACTGATATCACTCGGCGAGCCGGGTATCGGCAAAACAATGCTGGGCCGAAGCGTTCCAGCGTCAGGCGGCGGCCGAGGTGCCCGGGCCTTCGCATCGCGCGCGGTCAATGCATCGAGGGCTACGGCGCCAAGAATCCAACTACCCGATGCTGGAGGCGCTGGGTGAGTTGTGTCGGAGTTCCGGCGGAGACGCAGTCGTCCAAACTCTGAGCCGCGCAAGCGCCTACCTGCGACGAACGCTGCGGCGGTGGCGATCGAGCGAGACTTCGCATCCATTTTCAGATTGTGGCTTCCGATGGATTTGCATCAGTCAGGCGCGGGCCCGGGCTAAGAATCTCGCTCCAGGGGCTGGCTAGTGAACCGAATCGAGCAATCGCTGCAGATTGCTCGTGCCTCCGCGAGTCGGTGCGGTTTCCCCGGCTCGATCGTAGATCACGCTACCCTTGCTATCGACATAACGAAGGAGACGTGCGTAGGACGGTGAGGTGCGTCTTCATGGGCCGTCCGGTTTCTCCGCATGCTCCAGCTCACAAAGCGATATCGAAACGCGGATGGGCAAGCCTCCGAAACGTAATTCGATATAGGTTCGTCGTTCCGCGGCCGAAGCCGGCAGCCGAGATGCGAAAATACTTGTCGAAACGGCGAACCGTTTCCTCTCCCACCAGGCTGACTGCCGCATCCCAGTTTTTCCGTAACCGGTCGCGGAATTCGTGGTTGGTACTTTTGTAATCGGCGCGATCGTTTCTAACCGAAACGATTTCGAAAATTCCTTCGGAAGCGTCAGCGATTTCCCCCAAGCGCGGCAGATCGCTTTCGGGGAAGATATTTTCTGCGACAAATTGCCCCTCGACTCCCCGGTCCGCTGCTCCCAAACCGATGGACTGAAGCGACATCCATGCGCCCGGATTCAGCCAGCTGTAACAGCGTTCAAAGAAATCGCGATATCCCCTCACTCGCTCCGGGCGGTTGCAAGGGCGCGCGAAATGCTCGAAGGCGCCGATCGAAATGATTGAATTGTATGGTGCGTCCGGCACATGGTCGGACCAGCTTTCAACGCGAACTTCCACGCGGGAAGGCTCATCGACCGGATCCATTCAGCCTGGTTCTCACTGAGAGTTAATCCTACTGCGACTTTCACCTGGTGTTCTTTCACCAGCCTCTTTTGCAGCGCGCCCCAACCACATCCGATATCGAGGACGCGGTCAGCACCATCGGCGCGCGCCTGCTGAATGTGGTACTCGAGTTTCCGTTGCTGAGCTGCTTCGAAAGAGTCAGACTCTTTGTCGTACATGGCGCACGAGTAACAACATTCGCGGTCGAGGAATAGTCTGAAAAATTCGTTGCCAAGATCGTAGTGGAATGAAATCGCAGCTTTTGACGCACCTGGATTGGCTGTCGTCGCTACACCCACGGGAATCTCGTTACTCACAGCCGTACCACTCGCTCACAGATTTCAGTCCGATTTCCAGGCCGGATCGTCCAATTTGTTTGACCGTCTAGGTCTCCGTTTCCGGTGCAAAGCCATCTCCTTGCCTTCCGGGGCCCGCGTTAATCTCTAGACTCCCGTATCGGCATTTTTATTCCCGCCCTTTTTTCGATTAGTCGCGGGAATTTTTTCAACGTCGGCCGAGTCTACCATCCAGAAGCGCGAGACTGCGCGACATTTACCCGGAGGTGATTTGGTGGAACACAAGTTTGATCGTCGGTCGTTTCTGCGCGTCGCAGGAACCTCCCTCAGTATCGGCGCACTCTACAGCGTTTTCCCAGCACTCACGCGCAGCGCCGGGGCCCAAGCGGTCACGCGCACCCTCGCGCAGCTCAACGGCGAAGCCCCCGCGCCATTCTCGTTCATTCAACTGAGCGACACGCACGTCGGATTCAATGGACCGCCCGATCCCCTTGGCACCAGGGCATTCGAGAGCGCGGTGGCCACAATCAACGGGCTGAAAAATCGCCCCGAGCTGGTCATCGTCACCGGCGATCTGACCCACGACGCCGACTCTGAAGACGAGCACGCAAAACGCTTCAAGCTGTTCAAAGAGATCTCGGGCAAAATTGGCGGCGCACAAATCAAGCTCGTGCCGGGCGAGAATGATGCCGCGCTCGACGCTGGCGTCATGTTCCGTGAATTCATCGGCCCCACCCATTACTCGTTCGACCATCGCGGCGTTCATTTCGTCGCGCTCGACAACGTCTCCGCCGGACGGCCCGAGGTAGGAGCTGCGCAGCTCGCCTGGATGAAGTCCGATCTCGCCCGCTTTCCGAAAACCGCGCCCATCATCGTATCCACGCATCGTCCGCTGTTCGACCTCAAGCCCGAATGGGAATGGTTCACCAGCGACGGCGACGAAGTGATGAACGCGCTGGCACCGTATGAAAACGTAACCGTGCTCTACGGCCATATTCATCGCGAAAACTTTCACCAGGCTGGCAGAACAAAAATGTACGCGGCCCGATCGCTGATCTTCGCTTTCCCCGACCCGGCGATGCAGGTGAAAAAACCGATGCCCTTCGACAAGGCGCAGCCGTTCAAGAACCTGGGGCTGCGGCACATTAACGGCAAAGCCGACGGCAGCGATTTGCAGATCGAGGAAGTGGAGCTCGCGACGGCCGAGTACTCGGGCACGGTCGGAATGGATCAACTGCTCAAACACGGAAGCGGAGACGCAAAGGACGAGTAAACAATGAAAACGACAATGATCAAGAGCAAGATCATCACTGCGACACTTCTAGCGGCCGCATGCGGAATCGCGCTTGCCGCGGTCGCACCGAAAACCAATCTTGCCAGCGCCGCCGTCAATCCAAAAGTGATCGAGATCAGCGCGAAAAAATTCCAATTCACGCCGAGTGAAATCACACTCAAGAAAGGCGAGCCCGTGATCTTAAGGATGACCAGTACCGATCGCGTGCACGGCTTCATGTCGAAACCGTTCAAGATCGATACCGATATCCCCCCCGACAAAACTACCGATATCACCGTCACGCCCGACACTGCCGGCAACTTCACGATCATCTGCGATCATTACTGCGGCACCGGCCACAGCAACATGAAGATGAAAGTGAACGTCGTCCAGTAAGTGTGACGACTAACCATTAGATGCCTGAAGCGGCGAGACTTTATGTTTGCTCATCTGGTCAGCACGTATCATCTGCATCCGATCGTCGATCACTTCACGATCGCGCTGCTGACCTTCGGGATATCCGCGGAAATCCTCGCCGCCGCGGCGATCCTGCTCTCTCGCGACCGGATGAACTTCGTATCAGCTTGGAGCCAGAAGCTCCGGAGCGCTTCGCTCTTGCTGATGATCGGCGGAGCGGTCGCCAGCGTCCTGTCATACTTCACCGGGGACGAGGAAGCCGACCGGCTCTGGGACACGATGTCACCTGCCGCGCAGGAGATTCTTTTATCCACAAACGGACCCGATTACCTCTCTCACGCGATTCTCGGACATCGCCTGATGTACGCATTTCTGATTCTCGCGGCCTGGCGAGTGATGCTGGAGTTGTCGAAGCGCCTCGAACGCACACGAATCGCCTTCTTGATTTTGGCGATCGTCGCGGCGGGCGCGCTTCTCTACCAGGGCAAGACCGGCGGAGAACTCGTTTACGAACATGGCGTCGGCATGGCACGCAGGACTGTTAACGCGCAGCAAATCGGACAACCGCCCGAAGACAAACACGCTGTCGGCAAAGAGCGTTGATCTAACTCACGTGGCTACAATTCGTCGGGCCACAATATCCAGGTGGATTCGAGGATAGTGCTTATGGACCTGTTCGCGCCTACTCACTTAGTTGTTTTGTTGTTGGTCATCCTGATCATTTTCGGGCCAAGCAAGCTCGGCGACGTTGGTGGCGCGCTGGGCAAGGGTATCCGCGACTTCAAGCGGGCGATCCATGAGCCGGAAATCATAGTCCCGCCGGCAGCAAAAGCTGCGGATGTAGTTAGGGTCGAAGCCGTCGACAATGCAGCATGATCGTCGTACAAAATTCCCAAGAATGCGATGTGCTCGTGATCGGCGGTGGACCGGCCGGGTCGACTACCGCAGCGCTTCTCGCCCAGATGGGGCGCAAGGTCGTGCTGCTGGAAAAGGACCGCATGCCACGGTTCCACATTGGCGAGTCGCTCTTGCCGCTCAATCTTCCCTTGTTCGAGCGTCTCGGCGTGGCCGACGAAATCCGGCGCATCGGTGTCTACAAGCCGGGGGCCGAAATGGTTTCAAACGCCCACGGCACAGCGACGAAATTCCGCTTCGCCAGCAATCCCCATCTGCCGGTCGATCATAGCTACCACGTGCAGCGCGCGGAATTCGACAAACTCTTGCTCGACAATAGCCGCCGCCTCGGCGCGACCATATTCGAGGCAACGCGGGCACGCGAGGTTGAGTTCGGCGTCGGAGATCGCACGAGAATCACGGCGATCGGGCCCGACGCGACCGTATCGTCATGGTTGGCCCGGCACGTGGTCGATGCCTCCGGTCGCGATACGCTGCTCGCCAGCCAACTCGGGTTGAAGCGGACTGACAAGTTCAATGGCACAGCCGCTGTGTACGGCCACTTCCGCAATGTCTCGCGCCGCGACGGCGACGACGCGGGCATGATCACCGTGCATCTTTTCGAGCAAGGCTGGTTGTGGATGATCCCGCTGCCCGAGGGAATCATGAGCGTCGGGGTCGTCGGAGACCGGGCCTTTTTCAAGCCTAGGACGGACGACCTCAATGGAATCCTCACGCGGGCGCTGGCGGCGAGCCCCAGCGCTGCCGATCGAATGGCAAAGGCCGAGCTCATTAGGCCACTGGTTGCCACCGGGAACTATTCCTATGATGCCCGGCGGATCGCGGGCAATGGCTACACTCTAACAGGTGATGCCTTCGCCTTCGTAGATCCAATGTTTTCGACTGGCGTTCTGATGGCGATGAGCAGCGGCGCGTTAGCGGCCGAAGCGATCAATGTCCGGCTAGAAAACAGGAAGGCTGGCGAGCGGCTACTGCGAAGCTATGAGCGCAAGATGCGGCGCGGCCTCGAGGCCATCTCATGGCTCATTCATCGCATCAACACGAATGTGCTTCGAGATATGTTCATGTCGTCGATCGACATGTTCGATATGCGCAACGGGGTGGTGGCGATCCTGGCTGGTGACTTCTACGAAAAGCCCGGCCTATTCTCGCCGTTGCGCCGCTGCCAGCTCGCCTACGGCGTCCTCTACGGTCTATCCAAGGTGGGTTTGCGTCTGCGCGGTCGCGGCCTGACCTGGGGTTCCACCAACTCCGTTAAATCGACAGACGTCGGCGACGCGCTGGGCAAGGGCATCCGCGATCTCTAGCTAGCGACGCCGGGCGGAATCGAGCTGGACGGTGTCCCGATCGACCTGTCCAGGGTGAAACTGCCGGCCTATTTCGTCTCGACGGTGGATCACATCGCGCCCTGGAAGACGACCGAGCCAGTCGCAGCAAGAGCACGATCGCGCCGCGTTGATGATGATTCTTAGTACCTCGCGGCCGCGCAGAGGAATAAATAGGCCAAAACGACAGTCTATTTGTTAGTGAATCTCTGGAGACTCAAGAAATGGATCGTTTCAAACCGTACCGATTCCTCGCCTGGAGCAAACCTGTCCGCTCTCGAAGGAGCGCTTCGTTTTCTCTCATCATCTTTGCGACCGCGTTGCTAGCACTATCTGGCTGCAATCGGACCGGTGAAGAATCCGTCGCATACCCTATTGCCTACAACACGAGCGGTCTGCCGAATGTGACCCTGACGGACCAGTACGGCAAACATGTGCCGCTCGCGTCTCTCAAGGGTAAACCGGTGCTGTTCGATTTTATCTACACGAGTTGCCCCGGCCCGTGTCAGCTCCTCACCCAACATATGAAGTTAATCGCAGATAAGTTGGGTCCGGCCCTGGGTCCGAAAGTGTCGTTTGTTTCTGTGACGGTTGATCCTGAGCATGATCGCTCAAGCCGGCTGCTCAATTATGCTAGAGCATTCAATGCCAATCTGAAGGGTTGGTATTTCCTCACAGGTTCGCCCGCGCAGATCGACGAGTTGATGCGAGGGTTCCGTTTGGAGCGTTCACGCGATGGCGACGGAGAGATCGATCACGTTTTGGGATATTTTCTGGTCGGCCCCGACGGCCATCCGATAGTTGAGTACTCGCAGCAGGTCGATCCCTCGAAACCCGCCCGCGATGCTGAAGAAGCTGCCGCCAGCACAACAACCCTGATCGGTAGGTTGAGTGCGGATCTTCGTCAACTTTAGGGCATACTGCTTCGGTCAACTGACTCAGCGTCATCGTTAGGTCGATTCGGCGGCCGAAACCAGGAGCGCGCTCATCCACGAGGCACGTCCGTCTGTCTTCTTTGAGCAAGGACATGTGCCGGCGCCCTCCATCTGGTACGAGACGACTTCGCGCGCTGGCCGAGGCTCGTTCACCTGACTCCCGGCCAGCAAGAGGCCGGGAATGTCACAAGCTCAGCCCGCCAAAAGTCGCCTTTTTGCGATCTCCGGCATCCTGTTTGTTGCCGCGTTGATCGCAGGCGCGTCTGGGACTTTTGCAGCCGACGGCTGTCCCACCAGCACCTCCGAGATTTCCACTGACCGCCCCGACGTCACCAATTCGAGCCGGGTTGTTCCGTATGGGAGCCTGCAGGCGGAGAACGGCGTCGACTGGACCGTCCGTGAAGGATCCAATGTTGTCAGCGGATCCGAGACGAGGCTGCGTCTCGGTGTCGCGCAATGCACCGAAGTATTGGCCGATGTGCCGACGTACTTTTACTCCCTCAACGGCCGGGCGTCGTCCGGATTTTCCGACTTCGTTGTCTCCATCAAGAGGGAACTGCCCGTTCCCTTCGGCTTTCGCTTATCTGCAACCAGCGGTTTGGGATTTCCGACCGGCGCCAGCAAAATTTCAAGCCACGGCTACGATCCTTACATCCAGTTCCCTTGGTCGCGACGAATCAGCGACGAGTGGTCGTTCCAAGGTATGTTCACTGTCACATGGTTCACGAGCCAACACACAAGCAATCCGACCTTCGAACCGACGCTGTCGCTTGAACGGGACTTAGGGCCGGCGCGCGACCTGTTTGTGGAGTACGTCGGCGATTATCCCAACCACGCAAGACCCAGTCAGATCCTCGACGGCGGAGGCTCCTGGCGGGTGACAAGACTTCAGCAACTCGATTTTCACGCTGGCTTTGGGCTCAATAGTAGTTCCCCAGACCACTTCTTCGGCATCGGGTATTCGTTTCGGCTCGACGGGCTATTCGGAGGTTCGGTTGGTAGTCCCCCATGACTTGGTTCTGATGGCCAAGGTTCTCGGTATAGCCCTCGCCGTTGGACTGGACGTGCTGGCGGTCTCGGTTGGAGTCGGGGTCATGCAGCTCGTGCTCAATGTGAGGCTGCGGCTGGGGTTCGCGTTCGCCGGTTCGGAAATCGCAATGCAAGTCATCGGTTATGAACTTGGCGCAGGCGCCGGAAAGATGTTGGGCGAGGTTGCCACCTACGTCGGTCTGGCACTGCTCGCAACTATCGGCTGCCTAATGATTCGAAATTCCCTTCAGCGTAGGTCCAAACCAGAATTCGACGCCACGCGTGGTGCCGGTCTGCTCATCACTTCGTTATCGATTAGCCTCGATTCGCTCGGTGTAGGAATCGCGCTTCCGTCGGTCGGAATTCCGCTCTTGCCGCTGCTGATCACTGTGTCGATCACCACAACCACTTTTACCTTTGTCGGACTGGCATTTGGCGCGCGTCTCGGCGAGCGGTACGAGCACGGTGCTGAATGTGCGGCAGGCGCGATGCTGGTGATGCTTGCCACGCTATTCGCGATCGAGCGGCTCTTTTGAGCAGATCTCGCTACGCTCTTCTTGACCGTATGCTGCTAGATACTGACGCGACAGCCAAGCGCCACAGCCTGCCATGCTCGTGACTGCCGGGAGCATCGCGGGTCGGTGCCGAACGAAGCGCACCAAAAAAGCCCGCGGGGAAACCGGTTACGGATGCGGCGAGGGCGTAGCGCTCGCGGCGCGCAGCAGGCCGGCGAAGGTGTCCATCTCCTGCGCGTTGAGGTCGGAGGCCACCCAGTAGTTCATCCCGCCGCGACGCCAGTGCAGAAGATTGTAGCCATCGTGCTCGCCGCTCTTGACCGCGCTATCGGAGCCGTCGGCGGCGGGCCACACGAAGACGTTCACGATATGCTTGCGGCGCTGGTAAACCAGCGCTGCCACCGGGCGGCCGTCGAGGTAGTCCAGACGGCCGCCGACGAGGCCGAAGCCGTCCGCCGCGAAGTCGTTGACCGGGGGCGAGAAATCGATCCGCCCGTCGAACCACGGCTTGACCGTGTGCTGGTCGGTCGAGACCACGTCCATCAGATGGCCCGGCATCAGCGAACGCAGATGGCTGGTCAGGACTTCGCGGGCAACGACGTCGGCCTCAGCATCGTTGCCGAAAGGCGTGCCGTTGCCGAAGGGCCGCCATAGCCCCGAGCTGCCGTTGAGCATCACCATCGCAAGCATCGCGAGCATCGCGAGCGCTGCCCCCGCAACCGCCCATCCCGCCGTTCTGCCGACCATGCCGCCGCCATCGCCGCTGCCGACGAGCCATCGTAGCCGCCACCACGGTGCGCGCGCCGAGGGCGCGCGCACCGCGATGGCGGCCTCGCCCGCCAGCGCCGCTCCGACGCGCCGGCGCAGCGCGTCCGGCGCCGCGAAGCGCAGCGCCCGGTCGCCGAGCGCGGTGCTAAGAGTAGCGATTGCCTCGCGCTCGCGCGTGCAGCCGGCGCACGGCTCGAGATGGCGTTCCATTTCGAGCGCCGACTCAAGGCCGAGCTCGCCGTCGGCGTAGGCGTGGATTAAAGCTCTAGCGTCGTTGCAGTTCACGCACGTCTCCGGGCCTGCCCGGCTTGGCGCTGAGCGCGAGGCGCAGGCGATCGCGCGCCCGCGCCAGGCGCGACATCACGGTGCCGATCGGCACGCCGGCGGCGCCGGCGATTTCCTTGTACGACAACCCTTCCATCTCGCGCATCACGATCACCTCGCGGTACTCCACCGGCAACGCCTCAAGCGCGCGCGTCAGCGCCTCGCGATCGACCCGGGTAAGCGCTGCCGTTTCGGGATCCGCAGCCGGGTCCGCGCCCTGATGCTGTTCCTCGTCAAAGACCACGTTGCTAGCGGCCGCGCGGGAGCGCGAAAGCTGCGTGTAACAGACGTTGCGCACGATCGCGAGCAGCCAGGCCCGGCGGTCGCCGCCGCGAAAGCCGCCCGCATAGCGCGCCGCGCGCATGAACGCGTCCTGCACCGCGTCCTGCGCGTCCTGGTCGTCGCGCAGCAGCCAGCGCGCCAGGTTGTAGGCGTCATCGAGCCATCCGAGAAGGCTTTCCTCGAACTTTCGCGCTTCGTCCCGATCCGCCAACCGCTTTTCTCTTTTCCCGCGCTGGCGGCCATCTGTCGGATAGACCGCCCGCGGAGCGTTTTTATTCCCGGCCAGCGCCGCCGCCTGGCCACGGGAATAACCTGCATGCCCACCGAGTCTTGCTTGGTGAAGACGATGGCGCAAGGAGCCTGCTTCCGGGGCACCGTTGGCGGACTTACCACCGGATCAGACGAGGGAAAGAAAATGAAAGATCGAAAGGCTACGCGAATCGATTCGTTGAGTCCGGCTACCAACGATTTTCAATACTATGGACGCCTTCAACAGGATATCCATTTCAATATTACGGACGCATTCAACACGATAGTAGTCCTCGCATTCTTGGCCCTGCTTATACTGTATCCAACCGTCCTGTAGTTGGTCGAGGTCAATCCGTTACATGGCGCCATTCTTCCCCATTCAGCGGGAATAACCGGCATGCCCACCGAGTCTTGCTTGGTGAAAACGATAGTGCCGGCGCCAGGCTCTGAACGACGATCGCCATTAGGTAGGTAATCCAGGAAACCGAGTCTGTCGCGCAAGAGGAGAATGCAGTTGAACACAGAAACTATCGTGTCTCACGTGGCAAGCCACCGCGCTCGAGAAAATCGAAACAGCCACGACCCAAATGCCACCCTTCGGCGCTTTGAGAAGCTATGCAACAAGATTGCTCCGCTTCGTGATGCACTACTAAATCACCCCATCTATGCCGAAATCGACTCGCTGAGCAGACTGCGCGAGTTCATGCAAATCCACGTGTTTGCGGTGTGGGATTTCATGTCATTGGTGAAACGGCTTCAGAGTGAACTCACGTCTAACAGTTTGCCATGGATGCCACCCGTGAGGTCGCGAATCGCCCGATTTGCAAACGAGGTGGTGCTGGGCGAAGAAAGCGATCTGGGCCCGGATGGGAAGCCGGTCAGCCACTTCGAGTTGTACCTGCGGGCTATGGACGAGATCGGCGCCGACACTACCCCGGTCAGGCGCTTCATAACGCAAATAGCCCTTGGGGCAAAGTGGGAGGACGTGCTCGAGGAAATGAGTGTTCCACCGGGCGTGGCGGATTTTGTGAACGAGACGTTACGCTGCGCAATTCACGGCTCGCTGGTGGAGGTAGCGTCCTTTTTCTTCTTCGGCCGTGAAGATGTGATCCCGGAAATGTTCGAAAGGCTGCTCAGGTTATGGGGCAATGCGAAGGCCGATGTCCCACACTTTGCTTACTACCTTGAACGGCATGTCGAGCTAGACGGCGACAGCCACGGTCCTTGGGCGCGGGAGATGCTCACGGCGTTGGCCGGGCGGAGCGAGAGCAATTGGAAAGAGGCGACCAGCGCTGCAGAGCGGGCCATCACTAGCCGGATCAAGCTCTGGGATAGTGTTCTGACGCACGTGACGCATACGGAAGAGGAAAAGAATAGCCGTCTGCTCGTCAGTAACCGCGCGTAGCGGGATCCCGGAACTGTGCGTAACCTATGTATCTCTGCAAGAAACACGTATCGAAGCGTGAAGTTTCTGAACGATGACAAACAAAAGAATACTCATCCTGGGCGGCGGCTTTGGCGGTCTTTACGCCGCTTTAAGACTCGAAAAATTGATGGCGCAGCGACTCGAGTTGGAAGTGACGCTCGTCACCCGGGAGAATTATTTTCTGTTTACCCCGATGCTCCCCGAAGTTGCGGCGGGGGACCTCGAGTTGAACACGATTGTAAATCCGCTGCGCAAGCTGCTCAAGCGGGTGAAGACCTTCGTCGGCACGATCGAAGCTATCGATCTCCAAGGACAGCAAGTCGCGGTCTCTCACGGCGGCCATAGTCACGATTTGCCGTACGACCAACTGGTCTTGGCGCTCGGCGACGGCACTAACTTCTTCAACCTCCCGGGCGTGGAAGATTCCTGCCTTACGCTGAAAACGCTTGGCGATGCGGTGGCAATCCGCAATCAGCTCATCACGCATCTGGAGGAGGCTAACTCCGAATGCGCCGCCGGCAAGCGCCAGCCGCTTTTGACCTTCATCGTGGCGGGTGGCGGATTCGCGGGGGTCGAGACGCTCGGCGGAATCAACGATTTTATGCGCGAAGCGATTCGCTTCTATCCCAGCCTGCGCCCAGAGTACCTGCGCTTCATTCTCGTGACGCCTGACGAAGTCATTCTGCCCGAGTTGAATCGAAAGCTTGGCCTCTACGCCCAGCGCAAGCTTGCCGCTCGCGGGGTGGAAATCATAACCCATGCGAAGGTGACCGCGATGGGTGACGGAGTCGTCGAACTGACCAACGGCGACAAGATTCTGGCTAACACCTTAATCTGGACTGCCGGCACCGCCCCGAACCCGCTGATCACAGGGTTGCCGCTGCCCAAGCGCAACGGCCGGATCGCAGTTGATGAATGCCTGGCGGTGGAGGGCTGGCCGGGGGTGTGGGCAGTCGGAGACTGCGCGTCGGTTTGCAACCCGGCGGGCGGATTTTATCCGCCCACCGCCCAGCATGCGCTGCGCGAAGGAGACATCGTGGCACGCAATGTCGCCGCGACTCTTTACGGACGTCCTAAGAGGAAGCCTTTCCGTTACACTTCGCTTGGGCAGCTTGCTGCGATTGGCCGCCGCACCGGTGTCGCTAACATCCTGGGGCTGAATTTCTCAGGCTTCATCGCCTGGTGGCTGTGGCGAACGGTCTATCTAAGCAAACTGCCGCGCCTGGAAAAGAAGGTCCGTGTCGCGATGGACTGGACTCTCGACCTGTGTTTCACGAAAGACTTCGCCTGCGTGACGACGCCGTCGCGCGCCGACCGGCGCGCGACCTTGCTGTCCAGCCTCGAAACTGAGCGGGCGGCAATGCGCGCTGTCAAGGACATCGTACTTACAAGGCCCGAGTTTTCCGGCCTCTCGAGAATGCAGCAGATGATTAAGCACTCCAACTTGCCGGGTAACAGTTCATCCGGTGACAGTGACTAAAAGGCCGACGAAACTGACAAGTTTTGAGCGGGGTACGCGACGAAGGTCGCGGCGCATCGGGCCAGAAACAGGGCTGGTGTATAAGGCGGAAGGCGGAGGGACCGAAGACCGAGACCGCTGACTTCATTGGTGCCTTGAAGAGCCCGTTTTTGAGCGTAGTCCAGGGGGTGTCGCGACAGCCCCAGCAGCGTGATCCCGTTTAGGAGAATGTCCGTTCCCCGTACACCACTGTCTTCGGCGCCATCCGCCAATCCACTATGGAAAAGGCGGATATGAAGCACAACCAGCAGCGCAAGCGCACAGTTAAATCAGAGCGGCGGGCATCAATCTCGCTGTTCGGTCGGCGTCGGAGTGGCTAACGGCAACCTGCTCATCGTGTTCGCCAATGATTTGCGCGAGGAAGGGCGCGATGCGGTCGCGGCGGCGATTGAGGCCGGCGCGACGCGCCTGCGCCCGATTATGATGACTGCGCTCGCGATGGTGTTGGGCATGTTGCCGATGGCGCTGGCGGTTGGAGAGGGATCGGAACAGAACGCACCGTTGGGTCGCGCGGTGATCGGCGGCTTGCTCCTTGCGACCTTGATGACGCTCTTCGTCGTTCCGGCAGTCTACTCGATATTCAGCAGACGTCTTAAAGGCGATGATCAACATCGTGCCATACGGATGGCGCGGGCTGTACGCGCTGGCGCTGATTCCGCTACTCCTGATCATCCCCCTGCGGCGCGTGCTGCCGGAGAGTCATCGGTTCGAAGCTGAGAGTTCGAGCGGACAGCGGCCGTCCAACCTATGCAGCCATTCGCCGCTCTGGTTCGTGCGTATCCGGGCCGGCTCGGGATGCTGCTCGCGATACCCTTTTTCGGCGCCATGGGTGGCAACGCGGCGGGGCTCCTGCTTCCCAAGTTTCTGCAGGAAGTGCACGGTTACTCGGCTGAGCGCAAAAGTCGCGCAAATTCTCTGTTGGCGATTTCGTTAGGTCCATCTGCGAACCGGCCGACATGTTGCGGGAACCACGTTCTCGGGAAGAACCCCTAAACGCGGGCATTTTCGCCCGCGTGAGTCTATCGGATGTCCAGAGCTTGCTCCTGCGCGCTCCAGAGCGGGGCTTCCCTCCGCCACGCAGTCTCTGATGATGTTCATTCTCTGGAGAATCGTTCGAGATTCGCGCGCGTGCGGGGTCTTTTGCGATTCGATGGGGACCGGAGAGCACGGTCGTAGGACCCTCCTCAGGGCTTATATTTAGATGTCAAATTGAAAGACGTGAGGTTGCTCAGAACGGTGGCGATCGTACCCTGCGGTTAATGTCAACGCCGGAGGACTTCCTTAGGCGAGAGCGTGTTCGTTGCCAATGGCACGGGAGATTCGTGGACGCGCTTGTGAGTGCAAGTCGGTCGACGGACGAAATCGCATTAAGCGCTGTTCTGCGCATTGCTCCCGAATCCGGATCGGGTACTGTGCGCGACCTTTCTGTGTCGCTCAAAGGAGGGGCTGGGAAAAGGAAAACCGCCGGCCCTGCGTGAGCAGGGCCGGCGGTGGCGTTACAATTGCGCTGCCGGGGAACTACCGGCCCAAGCGTTCCAGCGCTTCCATCGAGCAGAAGTCCCCAAACAGTCTGGCGTCGTCGACAGTGGCGTGGTAACCGCCGGGGACCG
>Ga0207416_1002123_pt1 | contig 22889 bp, 27 predicted proteins | sample PaiPotPPM11metaG_FD_184107 | JGI IMG/M metagenome (GOLD analysis project Ga0207416, IMG submission 184107) | Iron sulfur acid spring bacterial and archeal communities from Banff, Canada, to study Microbial Dark Matter (Phase II) - Paint Pots PPM... ...
CTGCTCCCCGGCCCCCCGGCTCCCGTCACCGCGCTCCCGTCGCAAGGTGCAGCACGGAGTAGATCATCCAGCCGAGCGCCACGCAGGCTGGAACCGTCACGACCCAGGCGGTGACGATGCGGCCGGCCACGCCCCAGCGCACCGCGGAAAGCCGTTTCGTGCTGCCCACGCCGAGGATGGCCGAGGAAATCACGTGGGTCGTCGATACGGGAATGCCCAGCCGGCTCGCCAGCTCAATCACCGTAGCAGCGGTCGTCTCCGCGGCAAAGCCGTCGATGGGGCGCAGAGCGACGACCTTGAGCCCCATCGTCTTGATGATGCGCCAGCCGCCGGTCGCCGTGCCCAACCCCATCGACGTGGCCGCCGCCAGAATGACCCACACCGGTACGTGCCACTGGCTGCCGGACCAGCCATAATAGCTGGCCAGCGCCATGGTCAGGATCCCCATCGTTTTCTGGGCATCATTGCTGCCGTGGCTGTAGGCCATGTAGGCCGCCGACAGAATCTGCAGGCGCCCGAACACATTACCGACTAGGGTCGGGCGCGCCCGCGCAAACAGCCACAGTAGCGCGAACATGAGCGCGAACGCCGCGACAAATCCTTCGACGGGTGAGAACACGAGTCCCTGGAAGACCTTCGAGACACCGGGCGCCTGGATGGAACCCCAGCCGGCGACGGCGACGCCGGCTCCCACGATGGAGAACACCAGGGCGTGGCTGGAGCTCGACGGGATGCCGTACCACCAGGTGATCAGGTCCCAGATGATCGCCGACAGCAAAGCAGCGATCACCACGAGCTGGGTGGCGTCGGCTTGGGCAACGATGCCCTTGCCTACGGTGGCAGCCACTGCCGTGCCGGTGAACGCGCCGACCACATTGAGGATTGCCGACATTGCTACGGCGACGACCGGCGGGAGCACGCGCGTCGCGACCGACGTGGCAATGGCATTGGCCGTGTCGTGGAAGCCATTGATGAAGTCGAAGACCAGGCCGATGACGACGATCAGGATGAGCGTCGCCAGCGCTGGGTCAGGCATACTTGGTGCGGATGCCTTCCAGCGTATTGGCCACAGCCTCGCCGCGGTCGGTCGACTCCTCTAGCAGCGCGTAGATCTCACCCCCAGCGAATGGCCTTGACGAGAGCAGTGACGTCACTCGCACCATCGTAGAGGCCGGCCAGTGCGCGATCGAGAACGTCGTCGCCTTCATCTTCCAGGCGGTTAACTTCGACGATGTGGCGCAAGAGCGTTTCGCTGTTCCGCTCGTGCTCCAGCAGCGCCACGGCCTGCCCGATCACGACCGCCTGCTCGCAAATTATCCGCGCCAGGAGCTGCGCCAGCTCCGTTGGCTGGTCAATCCGATACAGTCGCAGCCGGCGGGCAACCTCCTCGATGTAGTCGATGAAGTCGTCCAGCTTGCCGGCCAGGTCGTGAATGTCTTCGCGGTCCAGCGGCGTCACGAAGGTGCTGTTCAAGGCGTTGTAGAGCTGATGGGTGATCTCGTCGCCACGATGCTCCAAGTCGCGAATACGGCGAGTCCGGCGCTCCACATCCTCGTAGCGCTGGAAAAGATCAAGCAAGAGCTGCGCCACCTCGACGGCATTGCTCGAGGCAGCACGAAAGTACTCAAAAAAGCGCGCGTCCCGCGGCAACAGCTTCGCCAGCACCATTGTCGTTGCCTTACAGCGTGACGGTGATCCCGCGCTCGTTGCTCTCGTAAGCCGCCAAAGCTGTACGGACCGCGGCAATGCCATCATCCGCCGTGACGAAGGCCGGCTCTTCCCCGCGGGCTGCCGCCAAGAAGTGAGCAGCCTGTTCTTTGTTGTTGTCGGTGGGCGGAATCGTGATTATTTGCGGTGCCGGGTCGCCACTACGGTAGGCGATCACGTCGTCGCCGCTCAGGTCGATCGTCCCCTGCTCGCAGATCATGTGGAAGAGCAGCGTGTAGCGCGGCGGCCAGGTCCAACTACACTGTAGCGAGGCCATACCGCCGTTCCCTAGCTGGAACAAGGCGATGGCGTTATCCTCGGCGTCGCCCTGCGTGAGCTTGAGACGCTTCGTCTGCGCCTGCGCCGACGATATGCTGCCGCCGTACCAGCGAAGCATATCGAGCATGTGGACCCCGTTGTCGATGAGCGTCCCCCCACCCGACAGCTCCTTCTTGGCAAACCACATGCCGCCGAGCCGCGCGAAATCACCGTGGCCGATGGCGATGCGGCACACCAGCAGATTGCCGTAGTCGCCACCATCCAGCAGCTCCTTGCCCTTGGCGAACTTGCCGATGAAGCGGTGGTTGAAGCCGATGTAGAGCGTCTTGCCCGTGCGTTGCGCGGTCGCTTTCATGCGCTCGGCATCGGCCAGCGTTGTGGCCATCGGCTTCTCGCAGAGCACAGCCGCGCCGGCCTCCAGAGACTGGATGGTCAAGGGAGCGTGCAAAAAGTTGGGCGTGCAAATGCTCACCGCGTCGGGACGGACGGCGGCGAGCATGGCCCCGGCGTCACCGTAGGCCGCGCCGAAGCCGTGCTGCTCGGCAAACGCTTTGGCACGACCCTCTTCCACATCGGCCACAGCCACCACCTCAGCTTGCTCCGCGTTGGCCTTGTAGGCGTTCGCGTGCGCCCGCGCGATGTTGCCGGTCCCGATAATGGCCACTCGCTGCTTCGCCGCCATCGTGATTCACTCCTCTGATCCCAACCGATTTCGCGGACATCATACCGCGTCGGCCGCGCGAGCAAGGGCCGCGATATTCACACGTCGAGATCGTTACCGGGCGGCCGACGGCTCACGCACGGGAGCAGGCCGCCGAACGGCCCAGTACTTTGACAGCTCGATATAGTCCGGCTACCCTGCCTCACTGTCGGCTCTTGGTGGAGGTTGCGCGGGATGGTCATACCGGCTGCCACCGACGAGTCCCCTTTCGCCTTGCTCCTCCCTATCCGGCCCATTTCATCCGGTTCGGGCGGCAAACAGAGGTTTCAGGAGCGGATTCGCGCCGCGGCAACGGAGGCTTTCGGCGGCAGGGCGCGACTCAGGGGCAGCCTCTACGCCCGCATCACCTACTTGCACCTGCAACCTGCTATGCAGGACGTCGACAACCTCATCAAGCGCATTCTGGACGCGATGAAGGGGATCGTCTTCGACGACGATGGCGAAGTGCGTCAGTGCCTGGCAGAGCGCATTGCCGTCGCCGACCGCTTCACCATTGCCGAGCGGCGCCGACCATCGGGGATCGTCGATCGGTTGCTCGAGTTCCTGGCAGAAGGGCAACCGCACATCACGTACATTGAAGTAGGCCATGCAGCGAGGCAGGCCCTATCGTTCGGGCCGATAGGGGAGGAGGAACAATGAGCGCGGCACTCGACTACCTGGAAGCGGAGGAGCGGGAGCAACTCGCGGCACAGCTACGGCAGCAGGGGTTCACTGTCGAGGAAGATTATCACGCGGGCGATCAAATCATCGATCTAATAGCAAGCAAGGGGGGTGAGCGTATCGCCTTCGAGGTGAAGGCGCGCCCCAACCTGCGTAACGATCTCCGGCAGCTCCGGGAACTGCGCAGCCAAGCTTTCCACGAAGGGATCACCGAATTCCGCCTGGTCGTGGTCAGCCCGCCCCACCAGACGAGCGTATCTATTCCCGGGTTGGAGCGACTGCTCGCCCGTCGAATGCAGGACGCCCCGCCGGGGTCACTGCAACATCTATCGCCCAACGTTCTGATCGAGTCCGTTGGCTCCCTGGAGATCAGCGCGATCAGCGTCACAACGGAGGGCATCGACCTCACCGGAACGGGCGCCGTCGAGGTGGCGATGGGGATTGGCGGGAGCCGGGATGAGGCACAGATCCCCGATACCTTCCCATTCCGCTTCCACATCCTCCTCGGGCACGACCTGCGCTTGCTTCGGGCGGACGAGCTGGATGTGGACGTATCCAGCTTCGAAGAGTAGCCATCCCATCACGGGATCGGCTGCGGATCTGGCGTGAAAGCCGACGCCGGAAAGAGGACGAGCTGCTTGGCCAGGTCGCCGGCATTAGCAACGGTAACGTCACCCGCTTTCGCCCAGGGTGTATCCGATGTCCAGAGCTGCAGAACCGCCCGCTGGCAGCGCACGACGATAACCGAGCCTTCATCGACGGGCACGGTCATGGGCAGGCCGTACATAGTCACGGCATCCGGCGTAGTGGCGTAAGCCGCTTGTAAGGTTGGGTTTGCCGCCAAGAGGGCGTCGTGGCGGGCTACCACGTCGGACCAGCTCAGCCCGGCGTCGGCGTCGGTGGAGAGCGGCGGCGGGATGAGCAGCGCCTGCAGCGCGCTGTCCAATCCTTGGTCGTGCATGAGGTCCAGGGTGTTGAGCACCTGCACGCTGCCGTCCTCGTCGTGATACTGCAGCACCAGCTTCTGGAACACCTGGGTGACGCGGCCATCAAAGACGACGCGTTGGGAGATGGGGTAGCCGGCGACACCCGGGCCGCCCAACGCGGCCAACGTGGTTGAGAACGGGATGTTGTCGTCGTCAGCCACCAGGAATCCGAGACGACCCTTGCCACCCTGCCCATTGCCTTGCAGGTAGAAGTGGCCGTGTGGGACGGGGAAGTCGAGCCGTCCGGCAAACGGGTTCGAGCGCAGGCTGCCCGGGTTCGACGGCAATCGTTGTGCCGCGACCAAGGGTCTGGACTCAGCCGCTCCAGTCTGCATGTTGCCTGACGTGTACTTCCGACCGATCAGCGGCATCCCATCCCAGAACGGCACATCGGCAAAGGCGATCGGCACGCTCGGGGTTACCCGATCGTAGAGGCCGTAGCGCTCGACGGCGAAATGCAGATGCGGTCCACCCGAGAAACCGGTCGTGCCGCTGTAGGCGACCGGTTGCCCGCGGACCACGCGCTGGCCCGGGTGTACCAACACGCCGTCGTACATCAGGTGCAAGAACAGTGACTGCGTCCCGTCGCCGTGGTCGATCACCAGGTAGTTGGCCAGGTAGCCGTTGTAAAAGTTGTAGCCGCCGGAATTGGAGTCGCTCTTGGCCATCAACACGACGCCGTCACGCGGCGCGAGCAGCAGGCTGCCCTCGGGCATACTGAAGTCCCAGGCATACGCCTCAGCGCCATAGTGATCGCCCGTGACGCTGCTGTTCCCCTGGATGACGCGATACGTGACGCCGGCGGGCCAGGGCAAGTAGAAGGGGCTGTCGTTGTATGGCCCGCCGGATGGAGAGCCGAGGAGCGTCTCAGAAAACAAGCTAGGCAAGAAGACGGCGAGAAAGGCGAGCGCTACGTTCATCGGCGTTCCAGGTCCACGAGATCGAAAATCGTCCGCACGTGCTTCGCCGGCCGGCTCCGCGGCGGAACGACTGTTTCTATCATACGGCGCAATTCGTTGGCGCTCGCGCCACCGTGCGACGCTCGGCAACCCGCGGGGGTTCTTGGCGCTCGCGACCTTGGCGTCGGCGCAATCCGCGATGCGCAGGCACGATCTCCGAGCAGCCCGCCGCGCCACCCCCGATCGCCCTCGTATGATTCTGCTCCTTCAGTTCACCGTCGCACCCAGTCCTTAATGTGCACCCTGGCGGCGGGTATACTGTCGCGTGGGTTGGTCCCATCGCGACGGCGGAAGGAGGGCGCCTGTGGTCACGGTGCGCGTGGACGAGCGGTATCGCATTGTGCTGCCGCGGGAGGCGCGGGCCAACATCCAGCCCGGCGACGTGCTTGTCTTCGAGGAGCGCATCGAGGGTGGCGCCGAGGTGCTACGCTTCGCGAAGGCCCTGAATCCCTTCGACGCGCTGGTCAAGATGGGGCGCGAGGAGACCCGTCGGGGCGCTGAGATCCCGCTGGAGGAGTTCGCCCAGGAGCACGGTCTCGACCCGGCCGCGCTCCGGTTGCAGCGCGACGCCTGGGCGGCGCTGGCAGAAGCGGCCATCGCCGAGGATAAGCGTGGGGAGACGATCAGCCTAGACGACTACGCGAAAAAGCACGGCATCGACCTCGCCACCCTGCCGGCCGATGCCGCCGAGTAGCCCCTTCGCCCTGGCCCTGACCCGCGCCGCAGAGAAGGATCTGGACGGTCTGCGCACCTACCACCGTAAGGTGCTGGGCGCGCTGCAAGCGCTGCGCACAGCGCCATACACGGGGCATGCGCTCGCCGGCAACTTGAAAGGTGTGCGGTCGCTCGAATTCTCGCTGCCGGGCGGGGTCCACTGGGCCGCAAACGTGGTCGACGGGAGCCGCATCCGCTGCCTGGCCATCGCCGTCGGTCCGCAGGAGAACTTCTACCGGCTGGCGGAGCGGCGATGCGCCGCGCCCAGGCGAGGCATGGCTGGCGACTCGAAGCCGTCTCGTGAGCAGTAGCCTTGACGCGCCCTCGGTCGTCTGGCGCGGTACGCAAGGTCGCCGACCAAGGGCCGACGGCGGAGTGCCCGCATGCGCATCAGGATGCCCCGTTGGCCCCGTCGTTGGCCGCAGCAGGGTAACCTTTGGCTATGCTCGGTTGACGTCTTGCTCACGGAGTCGCGGCTACATTCGCAGACTGGCGCATTGTCGAATTTTCGTAGAGCGACCCTGTCGCAGCCAACTCATGCAGCTGGCCCCAACTCCCGACGCCAGCGCGGGCGAGCACTGTCCCATCGCCAGCCATGGCGAAGGCAAATGGATGGACACGGTTGGCAAACGCCTGCTGACCTGCGCCGTCAGGATCAAGGAACGCACGCACGTCGCGAGGAATCAACATGGCGGCATACGCCTCGGCCGGTCGGCGAGCACCCCCGATGATGGCAACAACCTCCCAGTGTCGGTCGGCCTGCTCGACCGCTGGTCGCAGGGCGGGCGCCAGCGCGGTGCAGCCGCCGCAGGTCGGGCTCACGAAGATCACGACCCGGTCGCGGCCGTCCCCGACGACCGCAGCCGCGCCGCCTTACCCGACACCGGGCAGCAGGACCTGAGGCAACCGCGTGCCGACGGCCACCCCGTGTGTCGGCACGCGCCCCCCAGCGATGCGGGCCAGCACCCGGGCCATCCCCAGGACTAGGACCCCCTCGGCCACCACCAGACACAGGGCGACCACGGTCGCCGCATGCCACCACCCGTCCGCCCCATCGCCCCGCTCCCTCCAGCTAGCACTTGCTCCCCCGGCGCGCCGCCGGAATCCGCCAGGCCGAGGAGAAAGGCCAGCCCCCGATCCCCGAGCACGAACGCCGCCGCCAGTACTCCCGCCAGCACGAGCGTGGCCGCGGCCAGCCCGGCATCATCCTGGGGCCACTGCAGCGGGCTCGCATGCCTGGTACCCGTTGTTATCATTAGCCACCCGGCAGGCGCCAACAGACACAGGTCGCGCACGAGCGGCAGCCAACCGGTCCGACTGCGATCTTGACTCGCACCGAAGCAGTTACAATTGGCCGACCGACCTTGGATCATCACCGCTACGGTGGCTACGATGAAACTCGACAACATGAGTACGGCGGCGCCTTCAGCAACGACCAGGAGAAACCCGCTGAGCAGCAACAATGCCGCGCTCAACTCGACCAAGGGCAGTAACCAGCCGTATATTCTCCCGAGTGGGGGCGGCAAGACATGATATTCGAGCACCCCGCGCACGAAAGCGGCCGGGGCACGTAATTTGGTCGCAGCGGCGATGAGAAAGACGAATCCTAGTGCCAATCGCAAGGTGAGCTGGGATTGTGCAATGGTCCCCACCATAATAAGCGCGCGCTCCCCGTTGACCAGATAGAGACCGCCTAGAAATGAAGCGACCGCGTCGCCGATTCCGCTGCTGTTGTCTCGTATGACTACAGCCTACGGCGTGTGCCTCGTCTTCGTAACTGTGATTCTTAACGATTCTTGCCCTGGGAATTCCTACAGGGACGAAACGCGATGGCATCTATTGCCCACCATGCTCTGGCAGCCCGCCCAATGAAGCGCTACCTGGATCAGGTCCGGTTGCGAACCCATCTCGAGTTTGTCGAGCGGCTTGCCAAGGTATCCTGTCACGGCACGCTCGCTCCGTGTTAGACAGCGAAGGAGCGTATAAAAGAAGGGCCCGGCGCTGCGGACCGGGTATCTTCAACTGGGGTCCGCCGCGCCCCTCCCTCGTGCTTAGCGACGCCCAGGGGCCCGCGTCGGGGAAGGGCCGCCGCCGGAGACTTCTACAGCGGCGTGCTCGAAGATTGAGCTTTCATGTACCTCTTCCTTTCTTGAGGAGGGGAATAGCCGCAATGTTGGAACCACCCACGCGCATCCTGAGCTGTGATGATGAGCAATGCCTGACCAATAGCTTCTTGCAGCGCTTCTGGTGTTCTCGCGCCTGCCCGCCGTAATGCTGTTTTGAGCTTAGAGAAGGCTTCTTCAATGGGGGGAGAGATCCGGCGAATAGCCAGGTAAGAAGAGGAGTTGGCAGCCTTTTTCTTCGATTGCCTGCTTGATCCATGCACCTTTGTGCGCCTGGAGATTGTCCATGACCACGATCTGCCCCGCGCGGAGACCGGGAGCCAGAACTTGTTCGATATACAACTCAAAGGCGGTGGTATTGGCTGATCCCTCCAGGATCATGGCAGCTCCCATGCCATCCAGAGTCAGGGCGGCGATCAGCGTCGTATTCTTGCCGCGGTTGCGCGGAACGCTTCCTCTGGCACGTTCCCCCTTGGGCGCTTGCGCATACAGGGGCGTCAACACAATGTTGGCACCGCACTCATCAATAAAGACCAGATCTGCTGTTGGAAGCTTGCTCGCGTTCTCTCGCCATGCCGCTCGCTCTTTTTCATTCCGCTCCGTCGCCCCCAATGCCTTTTTTTTCGTGTCCAGCCCAGCCGCTTGATGGCCCGACTCATTGTCCAGCGGCTCACGCGTTCACCGTGGGTTTGCTCCCACATCGCACAGTGTTGCTCCAGCGTGGCGTCAGCATGCGCCTGTACTTGGGGCAGTACGTTCGCTTCCACTGGTGCTCGTTTCTTCGGAGGACGACCAGGAATCGCGTTGGGACGCACATGCCCTTCTTCTCGCCATTGCTTAATGTACGGTTTGAGCGTGGCCAACGAGATGCCAAAGAGTTGCACAATCTCGGCTCTGGGACGACCCTGGTCCACGGCCCGTAGAACACGCTCACGTACATCTTGAGAGTATGCTTTCATCAGTTGGCTCCTGCAAAGGAATGAGAAGGAGCACGCGAGACAGAGATGGCGCGCCGGGAGAGCCTCTACGCCCCCTTAGCCAATCTCCCCCATCTCCACGGCCTGGTGAAGAGGATCACCAGCAGAGCAGCCCCCATGCCCACGAGAAATGGACCCACGCCAATGACATTCGTCTGACCCCACACGAACAGCGGGGTCGCCGCAGGGAACAGACGCCATGCCCCGATGACGCCGAACAGCAGTGCTCCAAGGTTAGTGCCCAGCCGCAGCCCGCGTCCGACATGGAAGCGGGAACCTTGCTGGGTACTCCAGTCAGAGGCAATGTTCCGGGGGAACCGCTGGAGGTGCGCGAGGCTATGGACAGCGATGAGTGGAAGCCACAGCAGCGCACTGAAGCCGTGTGTCAGAAGGAGCGGCTGAAGCGGGCCGGTCACGAGGAGTCCGATCCCACTGCCAACCATGACCAGGGGAGGCGGCCCCCGACGCACGTAGGCGGGGGCTCTGGTGTAGTAGCGCAAAAACCGCCAGCCCGTTGAACCCATCTTCACCAGGAGCGGGCCAGCAAGCAGGACGCCAATAACTGTATGGGTCGGGAGCCAGATGTGTAAGAACGCCGAGGTTACCAGTTCCATGATGATCAGCACCAGGAGCACCAGGCTGACCAGCGCCGTGAGCCGCTCATTGCCGATCACTCCCATGTGCTTTTCCTCATCCGTGTGCTCCAGATGCATCACTTTGGATGGATACTTAGGAAGTTCGTTTCCAGATGGACGTGCAGGCATGATGCTTCCATTCCGCTGTTACGCGTTGATATCCTGCCGTCGGAAGGCCACGAAACTTCCCACGATAAAGACCGTCATCCACAGAGCCGCGGCCAGCAGGGCAGCGGCGTAGCCCTGAGGAGGAGTGGGACCAACGTCGGTGGGAAACACCGAGCCGGGCAAAAAGTTGAAGGTGCGGATCGGGAACCACCGGGACCCTGATTGCCACACCATCGCAATGATGCCCTCCGGGACGAGGACATAGGCGAGGGCGATTCCACTGGCGATGGCAGTGCCGCGCGTCAGGACCGCGATCAGCATGCCAAGCAGACAGACGCCGATGAGACAGAGCACCTCGTTGCCAAAGAAGGCGAGCCAGGCGGAGAGCCCTGCTGACGAGGTCCAGGCAGCGGTCCGGACTCCTTGTGCGTGGGCGACGACGAGAACGAGCACGCTACTTGCAACCAGGGTCAGCGTCATGGAACAGAGTACAAAGAGCAACAGTGCCAGCATCTTGCCGGCGAGCAGCCGCAGACGGCGCGGCTCGCGCACCAGCAGGTTGCGCCAGGTGCCCTGGGACCACTCGGCGGCCAGGTTCGCCGTGACGATGATCAGTGCGACGACAATGATGAACGAACGCGCCTGTCCCACCACCGTAATCAGCCCCAGCGGGGTAGGAAAGGCGTGGGCGAGGGGGTCTACCTCCCGGCCGGTGGCGCCGGAGGTAATTTGATGGAAGGTCAGGTAGGCAAAAAAGGCGCCGACAACCACCATGATCCCTGTCCCGGCGAACATACTCCAGCGGCGACACTTGAGCGCCTCACTGCGAAACGCGCGCAGGAGGGGAGTGAGTGGGGTCATTGCTGCTCTCCTTTCAACAGCGAGAGAAAACGCTCTTCAAAACTGGCCCCTGGATGCTGGTCCAGGAAGGCACGGACGGGGCCGTTGTAGAGCGCCTTGCCCTGATGGAGCATCACCAACCAATCCGCAACCTGCTCCAGCTCTCCCAACAAGTGGCTGCTGAGGAAGATGGTCTTGCCCTGCTCCCGTAGGCGGCGCAGCAGGTCGCGGGTCGCGATGATGCCCAGGGGATCAAGACCATTGGCCGGTTCGTCCAGGATCAACAGGTCGGGATCGGGAAGCAGCGCCATGGCGACCCCGAGCCGCTGCTTCATGCCCAGGGAATAGCTGCCCACCCGGTCACGCGCCCGATCGGAGAGCTCCACCAGGTCGAGTACCTCACGCACGCGGGAGCTGGAGTAGCCGCCAAGGCGGGCGAGCACGTCCAGATTGGTCCGCGCGGAGAGACTTGGATAGAAGGCGGGGGCTTCGATCAGTGCCCCAACACGTGGCAGATAGCCCAGCGCATTGGTCAGCGGTTGGCCCAGGATCGTCGCGCTTCCCGCGTCTGGTCGGATCAGTCCGAGCAGCAGGCGAATGGTGGTCGTCTTGCCGGCCCCATTGGGGCCGATAAACCCGGCGACAGTTCCGGCAGGGACACTGATGGTGAGCCCATCGACCGCGGTCAGCTTTCCAAAATGTTTGCGCAAGCCCAGCGTCTCAATGGCCAAGGCCCTCGAGGCGCTGCCTGGAGTGGAACCCGGAGCCGGTGTCGCCTGTGATGCCTGCAATCGATCAGGACAGAGGGACATAGGCGCCTCCTTGCGTTGGCCTCCCATCTGGGAGGACGGAGAAACGATGGGATCGCATGTTGCACGTATTCCTTTCTGGAGAAGAGACTCTCTCGACCAGATGCAGGTGTCGCGAGTGACTTATCGTTTAGTAAGTTCCCGCGAGAAACAGGTCAGGGCAGAGGGCGTTGCTCCCGCTTCGCGATGCCATCGAACAGTACGCTGACCAGGAAGGCCGCCAGATGCGTCCCTGGCAGGCTCTTGGCCTCTCGCAGCATGCCCATGTAGAGACCAACCAGGACGTTGACCGGCAGATCGGGACGAATTGCTCCCGCCTCATGGGCGGCTTGAAAGAGACCCGTGACCCGCTGTCTGATTCGGTCGAGCAAGGACAGGATCACCTGCTGGTGTGCCGGGTCCTTGAGATGTTCCCTGGCATCGCGTAACAGCATGCTCAAGCGTTCGTCAAGGGGGAGGGAGAGCAGCGCGGCGGTGAGCAGCGTCAACCGTTCTCGCACATGCTGGGTGGCGGCAAGGGCCTGGTCGATCCCAGCAACTCCCTCGTCCACGAACACGGTCTGAATCATCGTGGTGAAGAGCTCTTCCTTGCCTTTGGGAAAGTGGTAATACAGGGCGGCGGAGGTGACATCGACGGCTTCGGCAATCTCTTTCATGGACACGCCTTTGTAGCCTTTCGCCAGAAATAGCTCTGCCGCTTTGGTCAAAATCTGCCGCCGCGTTTCCTGGTCCACAGGGGAGGAAGCGTGCTCTATCTGTTGCTTCACCGCTTGTTCCATAACGGTACGACTCCTCGACAAATTACTAAACGATCAGTAAGTCCTGCCCAAAAATAGCACAGGCAGAGGAAGACTGTCAAGAGGGAAACGCAACAGGTATCACTGAAATGATCTCGCTCTCCTGAGGGAGATGAATGCTTCGGCTATCCAGCTCAATCTTTGAGCTCGCCGCTGTAGGCTGGCGGTGCTGCCGGCATCGCCCGTAGCCGCAATCTGGAGATGGTAGGTTCCTCGAAAGCGGGCATTGCCCGGGATCGTGAACCTGACCATGATCAGCTCGCCTCCGTCGCTGGCCCGGTCACCGTCGCTCAGTGTCTCGCTGGCCGCCTGGCCGTCCTCCGTCTGCCCGCGCAAGGCACCCGCGAGTTGGACCAATTCGTCGGGTTGGAAGCCCGAGCCGGTGAGTATCACCTGAGCGGGAGGATAGCCCGGCCCTAAAGGAGCCTTCAGGCGTATTATTGCAGTGTGAGAGCTGGGGCGACCAACCTTCTCGGCGATCCCCTGGGCAGCGCTTGCCAGATCGGAATCACTAGCACGTCCGCTCATGGCGTGGCTAACGAGACCAACCGCCAGGGCGAGGAACAGAAGTATGGTCAAACCGCCCGCAAGGCTTGGTACCAAACGTCGCAGGCGTTGTTGAAACGCCTGTGCGGCCCGTTCCCGCTGCAAGCGTTGCAGGCAGCCCCGACATACTCTCCAGCGATGGAGGCGTGGTAAGCAGGCCTTGCAAAAGGGGACGCCGCATGCGTCACAGCGATCATGTGCTCTATTCTCCGGATGGGCGCTGCAGTGGCGACGGTCAACGGATAGATGCCAGCGTGACTGCCCGATCATGTGCGAGGCTAGCCACTCGCTATCCATGCGCCAACTCCAACGTCAGCAGCCTCCGTTTGCTAGGTGACGAGCTCGCACGATCAAATCCTAAGTGCAGTGATCGGCAAGGATGCGGTCGATGGCTACGGACCCATCTTTGCTGGCCTGCGCAGCACTCTTCGTACCATCGCGAAGGGCCCGTTGCTGATCGCTCAAGGCGCTGAGTACGTCGATGTCTAAGGTCTCTGCGCGGGCAATCTCGGCCGCATCCAGCAAGACTCGCTGCGCGGCATCGCTGACACGTGGTTGATCCGCGGATTGCCGCTGGGCGATAACACGGCGGGTCGGCAACACCAGGGACGGTTGGACGGCATCGGCTACCGCGACGGCCGCGGCGAACGCCCGCTGCGGATCTCGCGCGGCACTGGTCACAGCGAGCACATACGACACCGTGGCGGCGGGCGCAGCAGCGGCACTCGCGTGCACTGGCGGTGAGTAAGCTTCTGCGCGATACTGGGGGACGGATACTACGCACCAAGGAGCATTCTCCGAGTCTTCGCGCTCATTACGCAAACCCGTGGATATCTCCAGGTTCAATCGGGCTAGTCGAGCGTCGGGCCGAGCGGCAGCGCCAACACGGCAACGGCGGCAGTAAGCACTGCCATCACCACGAAGACAGGCGTCAATCCGGCGTGATCACCGAGGACACCGTAGGCGAGCGGGGCCAGCGCCGAGCTGACCAGCGTCACCGTGAAGTAGGTCCCGTAGCCACGCGTGCGCCGGTGCATGGGCACGAGCCGGGCAACGACCGCGAGGAGTGCCGACGAGGTGCCGTTCAGACCGAAGCCGAAGGCTACGGCGAGCAAGGCATCGGCCGGCGCATTGGCCGGCAGGAACCCGAGGAGCGTCCCGGCGGTGAGCAGCTCCGTCACGACTATCGTGGCGATCACGCCCCAATGATCCCCCAACCAGCCGCAGGCAAACTTGCCGGCGGCGCCGGCCGCGAAGATCAGCGCGAAGAGCGCGCTCACGGCTCCTGTGCTCCAGCCGTGCCGCACCAGCAAAAAAGGCAAGAACGTCAGCGCCGCTCCGCGGGTCATGGAATCCAGACTGCTGGCGACCAACAAGAGGACGAGCATGCCGCCCTGGCCGGCTTTCGGTACTGCCGGCGACTCTGACACAGGTGGCCGCGACGGCGGCAGGGAAATCAGGCTTCGCTTCCAGAGCAGGATGGCGGAGAAACCGGCGGTCACACCACCGACGCCGAGAAAGGCGGCGCGCCAGCCTAGCCGGCTCACCAGGAGACCGGCGACGAGTGGACCCAACAGCTTGCCCAGATCGCCGGCAAAGTTGAGCGTGCCCAACGCCGTCGCCATGCGGGCACGAGCCGCGCTGCGCGAGACGAGGGACGTGGCCAGGGGATGCTGTGCATTCCCGCCGATTCCCGCCAGCACCGAGAAGAGTAGCAACGCGGCGAAGCTGCCGGACAGCGCCATCCCGGCCAGCCCAAGACCGACCCAGGCGTTACCGAGCAGGAGCACGAGGTACTCGCCCAGACGCTCGCCAAGCAGGCCGGCCGGAATTTGGAGGACGCTGGAGGCGCCTGAGAAAGCCGCCTTGAGGGTGCCCACCTGCGCGTAACTGAGGTGGAACTCCGCGGCGATCGCTGGCAAGAGCGGATACAGGAGCGCGAAACAGGCGTCGTTGAGCAGGTGTATGGAAGACGCAGCGATAATGAGACGCCGATCGGCGTGATCAGGGATGATGGCGCGCCCTACCGCTCCCAAAATCGATGCACCGCGATCAGGCTGCCTCCGCCGCCGATGCCGAGCCCGAAGGAGACGACCATCACCAGGAGCTTTTGCAGCAAATGAGGATCGACCGCTATGGGCAGGAAGGCGAGCGAGCCGCGCAGACCACCGAGCACGCTGTGATAACCCGACGCTACGGACGCGGCTACCAGCAGCGCGGCGACGAGACCGCAGAGCATACCTTCGAGCACGAACGGCCAGCGCACAAACCAGCCGGAGGCGCCGACCAAGCGCATCACCTCGATCTCCTGTCGCCGGGCGTAGATTGCCACGCGGGCCACGTTGATCATGACGAACACGACGGCTACCCCGAGACCGGCGACGACCGCCAGCCCGCACAGCCGCACATAGTGCGAGGCGGCGATGAGCCGGTCGACAGCTTCCTGCTTCACATCCACGTCGCTCACGCTGGGACTACTCTGCAGTTCCGCCCCAACTGTCCGCGCTGCCCGCGGGTCTTTCAGGGTAACGTCGAGGCTCGCTGGTAACGGATTGCCCTCTATCGCGCCCAGCAATTCCGGATGACCGGCAAACTGTTGGCGCAAGCGTGCGAGCGCCATGTCCTTGGTCACCGACGTCACCGCGGCTACCTCCGGGCGCGCCAGCAGCTCCCGCTGCAAAGCCAGCCGCGCCTCGTCGCTAGTCCCATCTTTGAGGTAGGCGACCACGTTCACCCGAGCCTGAACGGCGGCCGTGGCGGCGTCCATGCCGTCGACAAGCACCACAACGGTTGAGAGCACCATGAGCAGCATGGCGGTGGTGCCGATGGCAACGCCGCTCATCACCGCATTGCGACGCAGGCTCTGCAGCGCGCAGAGGCAGACGAAGCGCACCATGCTGTCTAACGCGCTCTCTCCGACGGCGCGGCCCGCCGCGTTGCCCTGACTCCAGTCATACCGGCTGCCCCTCCAGGGCGATAGCGGCCACCGGCTGTGGCGACGGCAGCGACAGCGGCCCGTGATCCGGCAGCGTGGCCGGTCGCCGATCATAGCTGCCCAACGACTCGTCGCGCACCAGGCGACCCTGCGCGAGCTGCAGCACTCGCTTCCGGCACATGTCCACCAGCTCGCGATTGTGCGTGGCGACGAGTACCGTCATGCCGTACTCGTTGATACGCACGAACACCTCCATGATGCCCAACGCCGTGTCGGGGTCCAGGTTGCCGGTTGGCTCGTCCGCCAGCAACAGCTCCGGCCCCGTGACCAGGGCGCGCGCAATCGAGACCCGCTGCTGCTCGCCTCCCGAGAGCGTATCGGGCAGCCGGCCTTCCTTGCCGGACAGTCCCACCAACCGCAGCACGGCCATCACGCGATCGCGAACGACGCCGCGACGATGCGTGCCGTGAACGTGCAGGGCGAAGGCGACGTTCTCCGCCACGGTACGTCGCGGCAGCAGCTTGAAGTCCTGGAAGACGACGCCCATGCGCCGGCGAAAGGCCGGCACGGCGCCCCGCTGCAAGCGCGACAGACTTGCTCCCGCCAGGTACACGTGGCCGGACGTGGGTTGCTCGTCGCGCAGCAGGAGCTTGAGCACGGTGGATTTTCCGGAGCCGCTCGGCCCGACCAGAAAGGCGAAGTCGCCCGCTTCCATGGTGAAGGAAACCCCGCTCAGCGCCTGGATCCCCCCGCTGTACTGTTTGTCGACGCCCTGGAAGCGGACGAGCGGCTCAGAGGTAACCATTGGGACTCACCGGATTGCCGTCGACGCGAATCTCGAAATGGAGGTGAGGACCGGAGGAGTTGCCGGTCGACCCCTCATACCCGATCACCTGGCCCTGATGCACGACCTCGTTCGCCCGCACCACGACGCCACTGAGGTGCCCATACAACGTGGAGAACGTGGCGTCGTGGACGATGATGATGCAATCGCCGTAGCCCCAGTTGCCGCCACCAAACCAGCCGGTATGGATTATTACCCCACCGGCCGCGGCACGGACAGCCGAGCCATAGGCCGCGGCGATGTCGATGCCGGTGTGAAAGTGGGCGTAGCCGTGGCCCGGCGGCTCGAACCAGTAGGAGGTGGGGCCATATCCTTGGGTAATCGGCCCGGCAAGCGGCCAGCTAAAGTGCGCGTTGCTAGTCGACGGCATGGTCGCAGCGGCGCCTGCCGCGGCAGCTGCTCTGGCGCGCGCCTGCGCGGCCGCCTGCTGGGCTGCTTCCGCCGCGCGCTCGGCGGCGGCGCGCGCCGCCGCCTGCGCCTGAAGCTGCCGGATGAGTTGCGCGGCCGCCGCCTGATCGTGCTCCGCCGCGGCGATCTGGGCCTGGGCGCTCGCCTCGTCATGATGCACCTGGGTGAGGCGGATCTGGCCAGCCTGCTGAGCGGCCGCGACCACCGCCTGCTGGGCCAGCAACGGGAGCCGCGCGGCGGAAAGCTGCTGGCGATTGGCGGCGATCCGCGTCTGGATGGTCTGGATGGATGCGTCGAGTCCCGCCGCCTGTGCATTGAAGCTCGTCTCGGCGGCGGTCAACTGCGCCTGCAGCTCCTGCATGAGGCTCGTCTCCTCGCCCGCTCGGACACTGATCTCTCCCCGTTCGGCGTCCAGCTCCTGCTTGAGCTGTTCGGTAGCGGCCAAATCTTGGCTCAGGATCTCGTGTTGGCGGCGCGTGAGATCGCGCTCGTTGGACAGTTGGAGCAGCAAGTCCTGATCGTGCTGGCTTACCGTGCCGAGCAAGGTCAGCCGGTTGAGACCATCACTCACGTTGCCGGCGCTAAGCACGAGGTTCAGGGCGGAGGTCTGGGACAGCTTGTAGAGCTGGACCAGCACACCGGCGATCTCCTGCGAGCGCCGAGCGACATCGGCATCCATGGCCTGCAATTGCCCGGCAAGGGCGGTGCTATCACGATCAAGCTGGGCGCGCTGCGCCTCGGTGCTCCGCAACTGCGACTCCGCGCTGCGCAAGTCGTCCTGATCGGTGCGCAAGCGGTCCTTCGCGGCCGCTTGCTGTCTGGCAAAGTCCTGCTGTTTCGCCGCCAATGCTGACCTGGCCTGCTGAAGCTGGGACAGCAGTCCCGTCATGTCGCTGTTCAGTGAGGCCTCACGAGTCGATGCCTGCTGTTGCAATGCCGCCGTTTGCTGATGCAACGCGGCGAGCTGTTGAGCATTGCTGTTGAGCTGTGCCGTCACCGTCACCGCCTCACCGGTCGCCCGCGCGAGGCGCTGCTGGGCCACGGCGCGGCGAGCACTGACCTGTTGCAGTTGCTGCTTCGCCGTGGAGATATCGTCGGCGCGAGTAGCCGACACAAGGGGGCAGCAGAGCGGGCAACAGACCGCGAGTACGGCGAGGAGGCTGCGCAAGTGCGCTGAGAGGCGGGGCTGGCGGCGGGATGGACGTAGCCAATCGGTCACGGGCTGATTGTAAGTAGCGCGGCTAGCGCAATTGCCCCTCTGGGACCATCTTCCTAAGGGGGTTGAGCATGGGGATATGCCGATTCCGATAGGTGAACATCAGGTGGCTGTGGCTATGCCGGGGCGGCGACTGCGGTCCGCCGCCAGAGTCCGGCACTGCGGTGCGACGATCGGCTCCAGAGGAGCTAGCGTCTCCGAAGTGGGAAGCAACCTGCCACAACGTCCCGACCACAGTCGCGTACTCCGGCGGCGGACCGCAGTCGCCGCCCCGGCGCCACCGCCTCCCGCCAGTATCTCCCTCATCGAGACCGCAAGGGGACTGGAAACCCAACCCCACGCTGTACAATGCCCTGACAGCAGGCCGGTGCAAACGATGAGAGGAGAGCGGTTGTCCACGGTGCTGGCGCTTGCCAATCAGAAAGGCGGCGTGGGAAAAACGACCACGGCCATCAACCTGGCAATGGCGCTGGCGGCCAGCGGTTTCCGCGTGCTGCTCGTCGATGCCGATCCCCAGTCCAACACGACCAGCATCTTCGGGCTGCCCAAACGGGGGGCGCCGTCGCTCTATGAGGGCCTCCTGCAGGAGTCGCCTGCCCACTCGCTCATTCGGCGCGACGTACGGCCGGGTCTGGATCTCATGCCCAGCTCCGTGGACCTCGCCGGCGCCGAAATAGAGCTGGTCGCGCTCCCCGAGCGCGAACGACGGCTGCAGCAGCTGCTTCGACCCATCTTAGACGACTACGCGGCCGTGCTGATCGACAATCCACCGTCGCTTGGCCTGCTGACCATCAACACGATGGTAGCGGCGACCGGCGTCCTGGTGCCGCTCCAATGCGAATATCTGGCGCTGGAGGGCTTGAGCCAGGTGTTGGACACCCTAGCGCGCGTCCGCGCACGGCTGAACAGCCGGTTGGAGCTGTTCGGCATCGTGCTCACCATGTTCGACGGCCGCACGAATCTCGCGGCCGACGTGGTTGCCGACGTGCGCCGCCACTACCCGCGCGAGGCCTTCGTGACGCTGATCCCGCGCTCTGTACGGATCGCCGAGGCGCCGAGCTACGGAATGTCGGTGCTGGAATATGCGCCAACCTCGGGCGGCGCCGCGGCCTATCAGGCCCTCGCGGGCGAGGTGCTCGCCCGCCTCCATCCGACGCCGACGAGGCCTATTTCTGCTGTTTCTTGAGTACTGGCAGGCCGGAGCCGGCGCGCTCGCTCACCTCATAGCCGTCGGGCATGGCATCCAGCGTCTTCCCCTCTCGCACATCGCGGGTAAAGAAGTAAATGCGCTGGTCGCGACCGTTCTGGAGTTTTACCATCTGACTGTTCAAGTAATACGTGTCGCCCTTGCGGTTTTTGTAGGTAAAGGCCAAGCCGATCTCCTCCTTCTGTCCGTGCCACGTCCAAGCACGCAGAGATAGTAGCAAATTTCTGTCCAGAGGGGACCAGATGGGGGACAGCGCCGCGTTGCGGCGATTCGTGCGCCACGGTAGGATGAATGCAGATTGCGTCGCCGCTGGCGCGACGGGCCACGGCACAAGGGGGGACGCGGTACCGATGAGTCAAGAAATCCTGATGCCCCGGCTGAGCGACACGATGGAGGAAGGTACCATCTCCCGTTGGCTGAAGCACGTAGGGGACCACGTCGAAAAAGGCGAGATCCTCGTGGAGATCGAAACCGATAAGGCCAACATGGAGTACCCGGCCTTCTCTGCCGGCACCCTCCAGAAGGTGCTGGCCCAGGAGGGGCAGACCGTGAAGATCGGGGAGGCCATTGCCCTGATCGGCGATTCCGCCGCGAGCGCGGAAACCAATGCCAATGGCGGCGATCGGGCGACCACTGAGCGGAAAGCGGCGACGACTTCGGCAGAAAACCATAGCCACGCCAGCGTTGAGGCGCCAGCGCCCCAGGCCACGGGCGATGCGTTGGCGGCGGCGCCGGGACAAGCGGCTGGGCCGACCACATCCGGCGTCGTGACACGCGAAGGGGGCGCCGGGCGCGACACGCAAGGCCCGCAACAATCTGGTGAGGTCAGCTACAACGGCGAGCGCGTGAAGGCCTCGCCACTGGCGCGGAAAGTGGCCGCGGAGCAAGGGATCGACCTCAAGCTGGTCAAGGGTACCGGCCCCGGCGGGCGCATCATTCGCGAGGACGTGGTCAACTTCCGCCCATCAGCACCGCCGCCCCCACCAGCGTCGACGCCCGCTCAGCCCGCGCCGGGGGCGTGGCAAGGATCGCAACTCAAGCCACTGACGCGAATGCAGCAGGTCATTGCCCGCCGCATGGTCGAGTCCAAGACGCAGGTACCGCACTTTTACGTCACCAATGAGGTTGACATGGAGGAGGCGGACGATCTGCGGCGGCGGCTGAACGCCGGGCTGGAAAAGGAGCAGCAGGTCCGTCTGGACGCCATCATCATCCGCGCCTGTGCCCTGGCGTTGGGCAAGTTCCCCGTGGTCAACGCCAGCTATCGCGACGGCCAGTTCGAGTACCACGACTACGTCCACGTCGGCTTCGCGGTATCGCTGCCGGAAGGGCTGGTCGTACCAGTGGTGCACGACTGCGACAAGAAGGGCGTGCGCCAGATCGACCAGGAGATGCGTCCGCTGATCGAGCGCGCTCGCGGCAACAAGCTGAGTCCCGCCGATCTGGAGCACAGCACCTTCAGTATCTCCAACCTGGGCATGTACGACGTGGATGAGTTCGACGCCGTAGTCAACCCGCCCAACGCCGCCATCCTTGCCGTCGGCGCCACCAAGCCGGCACCGGCCGTGGTGGACGGGCAGCTCGCCATCCGCAAGCGGATGAAGCTGACCCTTTCTTGCGATCATCGCATTCTGTACGGCGCGCCAGGCGCCCAGTTCCTGCAAGAGCTCAAGCGGATTCTGCAGTCGCCCTACAGCCTGGTGCTGTGAGGGGAGCAAGCCCGTGACGCTACGCATCCAACCCGCACCAAAGGAAGGCGACAGCCCACCGCCGCAGCCTATACTGCTCCAGCCGCGACGGCCGGAGTGGCTGAAAGTGCCGTTGCCGGGCAGTCCGAACTATCTGGACGTGAAGCGCCTCCTGCGCAGCCATGGTCTGCACACGGTGTGCGAGGAGGCACACTGCCCCAACATCGGGGAGTGCTTCGAGCATCGCACCGCCACATTCATGATCCTCGGCGACATCTGCACGCGCGCCTGCCGCTACTGCGCCGTCACCACGGGTCGCCCCCACGCCATCGACCAGGATGAGCCGCGCCGCGTCGGGGAGGCCGTACGCCTACTGGGCCTCCAGCACGCAGTCGTCACCTCAGTCGACCGCGACGACCAGCCCGACGGCGGCGCCCGCGTCTTCGCCGAAACGATCCGCGAGATCCGCCGCCAATCGCCCGACACGACCGTCGAGGTGTTAATTCCCGACTTCCAAGGCGTCTGGTGGGCACTGGAGCTGGTGATGGAGGCCAAGCCAGACATCCTCAACCACAACGTCGAGACCGTTCCCCGGCTGTATCGCCGCGTCCGCCCGAAGGCGAGATACGAGCAGTCGCTGGAGCTGTTGGAGCGAGCGGCCCTGCTCTGCCCGGAGAGCGTGACGAAGTCCGGGGTGATGGTCGGGCTGGGCGAGGAGCGGGACGAGCTGGTGGAGACGATGGCGGATATTCGCGCCGTCGGTACCGGCATCCTGACCCTGGGCCAGTACCTGCGTCCCTCGCTGAAGCACGTCCCACTGGCACGGTATTACACGCCCGCCGAATTCGCCCAGCTCAAAGAGATCGGTTTGGGCTTCGGCTTTCGACACGTGGAATCCGGCCCGCTTGTGCGCAGCTCCTACCACGCCCACGCCCAGGTCGAGCGGGCGCAAGCGGCCGGGTAATGGCCGAAACACGGGCAGATAGGCCGGGAGTGGTCACCTGGCTCGGCCAGGTTGACTATCGCGCGGCCTGGGCCTTGCAGCGCGGCCTGGCGGAAGCCCGTCGCTACGACCTCGTTCCGGACGTGCTCCTGCTTGTCGAGCATCCGCACACCTTCACCTTAGGGCGTCGCGGCAGTCCCCAACACATCTTGCTCGACGAGGAGGGGCTGCAACGGCGCGGCGTCAGCGTGGTCCCCATCGACCGAGGCGGCGACGTCACCTATCACGGTCCTGGCCAGTTGGTCGCCTACCCGATCCTTCACCTTGGCCGATGGGGCAGCGACATCGGACGGTACCTACGCCTGCTCGAGGAGGTCGCGCTGCGCGTGGCGGCGGCATACGGCATTGCCGGCGAGCGCATCACCGGCAAGACCGGCGTCTGGGTGGCGAATGACAAGCTGACGGCCATTGGCGTCCGTGTATCCCGTTGGGTGACCACGCACGGCCTGGCCCTGAACGTCGCCCCTGACATGAGCTACTTCGAGGACATCGTGCCGTGCGGCCTGTACGGGCACGGCGCGACGTCGCTGGCACGGCTGCTCGGAATCGCGCCACCGATGGATGCTGTGCGCCTCACCATGCAACAGGCATTCAGCGAAGTGCTCAGCCTGGAACTGCAACCGGTAGACGCGGCGACCCTGCAAAGCTGGGCACTGCCCGCTCCCCCCGAGCCTTCGCCGTCCGCGGCGCAGCAGGGGGGTCGGGGGGCAGAGGAGCAGGGGAGCAA
>Ga0207416_1002124_pt1 | contig 22878 bp, 17 predicted proteins | sample PaiPotPPM11metaG_FD_184107 | JGI IMG/M metagenome (GOLD analysis project Ga0207416, IMG submission 184107) | Iron sulfur acid spring bacterial and archeal communities from Banff, Canada, to study Microbial Dark Matter (Phase II) - Paint Pots PPM... ...
AAACCATTTTGGATCTATTTACAGCACCACTAGTCATTGTAACACTTGTGACGTTTGCAACAGGAACTTTAGTAGGACGCTTATCAAAGAAAGCTTCGTATACTTTTGGAATCACTGGTTCCATCTTTGGGATTATACTATCATTATCAACATTATTATTGACAGGCCATAGCACCGAATTTAACCTTTGGAAGATAACAACATCCAGTTCCTTTGAGTTTGTAATATCTCCCTTTAACTCTTATTTCTTACTTATCTCTTGCTTTGTTTGGCTTGGTACATCTGTATATTCATTTAGATATGATGATGATTATTCCAAAGGGCTTTCCTCATTACTTGTACTCACAATGTTATCGATGGTTATTATTATCCTAAGTGGCGATGCAATATCATTCCTCATAGGCTGGGAATCAATGACTATAGCATCTTTTTTCATGATACTTCAGGGTAAAGGTAAACCTGACGGTATACGTAAGGCAGCATATCTTTTCCTAGCTTTTGGAGAGGCAAGTACTGTCTTTGTTATGCTCGCCTTTGCTGGTATATTTGGAACAATTGGGAGTTTTAACTTCCTTGCAATATCATCCCACCAATATGCTAGTGGACCAATAGCAACATGGATCTTTATCACTGCTCTAATCGGGTTCGGACTGAAGATGGGTATAGCCCCATTCCATATAAGCGAGTGGTTACCAATAGCTCACTCAAGTGCTCCTACAAATGCCTCAGCTGTACTTTCAGCTACACTGACATTGATGGGAGTATATGGTTTTATCACGGTCATATCCCACTTCTCTCAATATGATCTATGGTGGGGGTGGATTGCACTTATCGTCGGTGCGATATCAGCTTTACTCGGAGCACTTTTTGCTTCTGTATCAGAACATACCAAAGGATTACCCGCATACAGTACTATAGAAAATAATGGACTGATTGTTATCGCTATAGGTGCTTATATGCTTGCATCTCATTATCATTTAATCTTACTCGCAGATTTTGCGCTAATTGCAGCTTTATATCATTCTTTTTCTCATTCAATTTCGAAAGCATCTCTATTCCTGCTAATGGGGTGGATAAGCAAAGTCAAAGGAAGTTTTGATCTTAACAGTACCCAACACCTAGTAATAGTATCCAATAAAAAAACAAGGATAGCAACTAATCTCTCAGGAATCATTACCATACTCTCTTTGGCAGCTATGCCACCACTTGCTGGGTTCGTATCTGAATGGATGATTCTGGAGGTGTTATTCCAATCTTTTAGATTCGGCGATACCTCAAGTCAGATAATAGGAATTTTAGTTGGAGCTATTGCTGCCCTAGCTGCCGGTATAATTATTGTAGCAATGACCAAGGCATATGGATTTGGGATTCTTTCCTCTGGATTGACAACAACAGGTAGGCCAAAAGCGAGTAAAAATGAAGATATTGGTTTGGAACAACCAACTAAGTCTTCATCATCTATTAGGGCAACTTTCTATTATTTCCTTATTCTGATAGTTGTGATAGGAGTTGCCGCACCTGGTATATTCTTCCTTGCATCAAATAGCGCTTTTCAGATACTGAAAGTTAGAGCATTTGATAGCCTTGTGACAGGGTTGCTAGGAGTTCCAGCATACTTTGTCATACTATCTGGAAAGCCATTTGGCGGGTTTTCTCCAACCTTTACTGCTATCTTCATGGTATGTCTTCTGATTGTACCTTTCTTAATCTCAAGGATTGGAACCAAATGGAGGGTAAGACGCACCGATGGCTGGTTCAGTGGTGCAGAGCAGCCAACTGATCCTGCAGAGCTGTATAACTCATTTGGTTACAGTACGCCTATTAGGATCATGTTGAATTTCGTGTTCAGAACTAAGGAAACCATAGTTCAAATAGGCACTAATATTGTGCGACCAGTAATTCTTTCCCCAGAGGAATATTTTGTTGAGCTTGAGGTGCTTGATGTCTTCAAGCAATTCTACGATGTATTGGCTAAATTCGCCCTTTTTCTCTCGTCAAATACGGCCAGAATAGTTATGCCCGGTAGACTAGGGTTATACCTTCTCTACATCATGGTGGCGTTTATTTTTGTCCTTTTGTATATTTTACTAGTGATAATCTAGAGCAGAAGATTATGTATTATTACGGTACTAAAAGTATAGGGTATCTGCGAGACCTCAAAAAGTAAGAGGAAACTGTGCCAATTAATGATTCAGAAGAGGAATGTTTCACAATCCCGAGTATAACCAGCTGTGGTTTCAATTTATCTGCTAACTCGAGTAATTTCTCCGCAGGATTTCCAATTTCCAGATGAGTGACAGGTTTACGAAACTGTTTTCTGACAGATCGCTCAGCATTTAAGAGACTCTCTTGGCCCCTTCTCTGTAAAGATTCAAGCACCTCGTCTGGTATTGGATCTGCTATTCCGGCCGGCTCCTGAACTACGAAAGCTAAATGTATTTCTGTATCATAGTCGTCATTGATCCGAATGGCGAACTGGAGCGCATGTTCAGAATGCTGCGTTCCATCATATCCAACGAGCATTTTTTCCACAACCAATCAGTGTTTTCGCCTTTGGTTAATTGACAGAGAATGAAAACTATATACATTTAACTCCTTATAATAAGGAAGATTTAGATAATATCATTTCAGAATGATTTCATTATCTACTTTGTCTTATTGTAACAGCCTTTGTGCGTTTTTTACAGTAACTTTTAGCGCTATTATTTGATGACCCATAACTGAAATAGTTAAAGGAAATATTTAGCAAGGTGAAGCGCAATATAACTAATAGAACACTTATGGAAACTCGAATAACTGCTATCTTCTCTGATTATGACGGAACTCTGTGTCCAACCGATTTTGTGAGGAGTCAAGCAAACAGAATACCCAAAGAATTAGAACAGACATTGTGGGATATTTCTCAAAGAATACCTGTGTGTATTATATCAAGTAAGGATTATCATTTTCTCCATCCCAGGACAAAATTTGCTAGAATTCTTTCATGTATTATGGGTATCGAAACTATTATTCTAAAGAGACAAGTATGTAATGAGCTAATTCATATCAAAAATGATAGTAATGTTATTTTTGACACTCATTTAATAACTGGTATCGACACGTTAACCGATAATTCTGTAGTATTAACTTCCTTGGCAGAGGAAATATCGCAAACTTCCAAGGAGATAGCTGTAGACCATAAGTATACCTCTAAAGAGAGAATACTAGCAGGAATTACGATAGACTATAGGCATTTAGAAGATTGGTTATCTTACAAGACAAAATTGGAACCCCTTTTACTTCAAAGGATTCAACAAACTAAGAAGTCTCAACCATCATCTTCAGCATCTAAATTATACGTTGAAATGTATTCTACACATCCTTTCATTGATATCTATGGTATCAAGTGCGATAAAGGGAGTGCATTTGACTCAGTATTGAAACTTCTAGATATGGACAGATCAAAAAATAAGATAATGTATCTAGGTGATTCAGAAAATGATAATGCTGCCTTTGCGAAGGCTGATATCTCAATTGGTGTACGTTCAGATCGAAGGCTAAGTCCACGCTTAGATTGTCAATATATTGTTGACTTTGATAGGTTGTGTGTATTTCTTAGGAGACTATCACATAATAATTTTGAATTTTCTGACAAGTTAGAGCAATTATGAGGGTGGTAAGAAATACTGTAGAAGATGGAGTTTACTATTGTCACAATGGTGTGTTCTGTCCTACTCCACCGTCCAACTCCACCAAAGCTATGCATTGTAATTCAGGTATATACTATAAACAAGTAGTAAACGACAACGTTTGCTAACGTTACTAATCCCCCGATATTGAAAAATTCAACAAACGTAAATGTTTTAACATTCTTAGATTCTGCAACATCAATAATTATTATGTTACTTGCAGCTCCCAAGATTGTAAGATTTCCTGCAATTGTGCTCGCAGATGCCAACATCATCCATTGACTTACGTGTGCATCACCTCCAAACCCATTATTTAGCATCACAAAATTATATAATGCAACAAAGGGAACATTGCTTAGTATTTGGCTTAATAGAATACTCACAACTGATATTACAGCATTGCTTTGAAAAATATTATTAGGACTAGGAGCAGGTATGTGTGACATGATCAATGAAATTGCACCAGAAGACCAAAGAGCAGAAGTAACTACAAACATTGCAGCAAAGAATACTAGCACAGAATAATCTACTCTTCTGAGTATGTCTTTACGATCACTACCACTAACAAGATACAGAGCAGCTGCACCCAATAATGCAATGATACTCAAACCAAGATTAGCAATATGGAGGAAATGTAAAAACTCTGAAATGATAAAACCAGCGATTGTAAGTAATAAAATTGCGGATGAGATCTTTGCAAGACGTGGATTTTCAATTATTGGTGATATTGCCTCAGGATGAAAAGGAGTTGCAGCAATCGTGTGGGAACTATGGTTGGTCTCAAGATATCTCTTCCCACTCAATAATAATAGATCTTTTTTGAAATACATCCTTAGAATGAAGTAGGTTAAAAACAGGTTAATCAGGGTAGGAATCGTCAAGTGAACGATAAAGGTGGTAAAGGGTAATGAGATACCACTCTGTATTGCTATTAAGAGATTTTGAGGATTTCCTATTGGTGTCATTGTGCTACCCACAGAGGGTCGTCCGTAAATCTCAACATGATTTTTTATATAGTGAGTTATGAAATTATTTAAACTAGAGCGACCGACACATTTACTGCAAGAATTGTCAATCAATCAGTCAATTTTTGTATTGCCATAATTTCTTAATTGAATTTCTAGACGTTGATTGGTTTTTATTGGGCTGATAAACCAGCCAATACCATGTCAACAAAAAAAACATCTCAAGATGACAAGACAATAAAAGAAGGAACTACAGCCTCCACAGCATCCTCACCAACAGTATCGTTAACAGAGCAGCATCAATCAGTTAATAAAGCAATTGACGAGACCAAAGATAATATCAATAGGACGATAGAGCAAGCAGGAAGAGATATTCCTCGTAACACACAAGCAATCAAGGACTATCAAGAGCACACAATTCAAGGTCTTAGAGAAATTGCAGATAGTTATTTTCAATCTCAAAAGGAAATAATTAATTCACTTCAATCAGCGTGGACTCCGTATATTGAAAATGCTTATGGAATGTTCTATGCACTTTGTCTCTCCCCAAGAAGAATAGGTCAAATCTACGCAAACGCAGTCAGTAATATTGCAGAGGGCTTGATAACTACAACTAAACTCGCAAATAACGCGATTTGTGCCAATATGGAAGCATCCAAAATACTCATTCAACATAGAAAAGAAGACATAAAGGAACTTGCTAGAATGGGGGTTAACGCCGCAAGAACTTTTGAACAAATGTCAAAAAATTCTACAGAATACTAAATTTACCCCCAGATTTTATTAGACGTGCTTCTTGAAAGTCGGTAGAACGAAAACTATGTTAGCGGCTACGAAAGAAGTCATCTTCTAACTCTCCGTTATTTTATTAGTGACCTTAAATAGTCAATTGACATGATTGCATGACTATGACTGATGTAATCCTTGAAACCCTTGATGTGAGGCGTATATGAGATGATTGCAAATTGATTTTGTGTTTTCCATTACCTCCACGGTAAGTTGCAGATACAAATTGAACATCGCGTCAGTCTACTACAAATTTACTACATAATCGTTCAGGCCTTTTCCTGAGTCAATTCATAAATTTTTGATTGCTTTCTAATTGCACTGATGAATTCTAAAGACAACATGCGACTGCTGAAGACATTGGATGACGCATGGAATAGCCAAGATTGGGACACATTTAGTAGGCGTCACACTGATGACATCATAGTGAGGTGACCAGGTCAAACTGAGCCAACAAGAGGTCTAAATGCACATCGAAATGAAGGCGTGGAAATGTTTTAAGACATTTCATGATAACCATGTCCAAAACAATTCCTACAAGGTGCTTTTTGGTCAAGGCGAGTGGACTTGCTAGATTTTTAGTCCTATTAATAAATTCTGAAAATATCCTTTGCACCAATTTAATTCATACCGAACGTTATTAGGATGAATTGGGATATTCTCCTCTTAGATAAGGTTGAATTAGGATTCGGTGATGTGCTTAGTCTAGCACAAACAATTGGTATAATAGGCACTATGGTATTGCCATTGTATTTCTCAAAAAGACAAATACAAAGTATGTCAATTGACCAACAAACTAGAGTTCTCAATGACTTGGATGAAAAGTTTCACAGGATGGCAGAACTAGCCATGGAAGACCCATCGATACAAAAAGTAATTGATAATGAAGGAAACTCCTCACGAGAGTTAGCGTTTTCATTTTACTTCTTATGGATTTGTTCTCATGCCCATGCGATGCGTAAGAGGAAAGTTCTTGATGATATTGAATGGGCAGGGTGGTTACAATGGATGAGAAATTGTTTTCGGAAAGGAACGATAGGAGAAACATGGAAACAAGTAGAACAAGACAGATGGTTTAATCCTGCTTTTCAGAATTTCGTAAACACAGAAATAGTTGGAGGAAAATAGAAAAATTGCAGCGAGTCTACAGACCTAGACCAAACTTATTTTCTTTAATATTTCCTGATGCGAGCGATTCTGAACGAGGCCTTTTGTTTGCGATAGATAGAACTGGCTTGAGATTCCTCGGAGGATTCATTTTTGGGTATACATTATGCTTCTGGCTAAACAGTTAAAGATAGGATTAGAAGATGACTTCTTGGAAAGTGATTAATTAGTTAATGTCTTGTAAAGGTATTTGTGTCAGACATAAAGCACGTAGACCCATCGAGAGCAATGGAAATCGTTATTCTATTGGTCAGAAGCGTTGTCAAGTTTGCGAGATATTCCTAAATTGGAGCACAATATACTGCCCCTGCTGTGGGTATAGATTAAGAACCAAATCACGTAATCTAAAATATAAAACCAAATTTAACGGAAAGCAGATCCCATTGGTCGCTGAAATGACCTGAAGATGACTAATAATAAATTGCAAACTGGCCTAACTTCTTTGAGATAGAACGGCCAGTCTGCAAGTCGTGAATATCCAATCTGTTATGAGATATGGACAATAGAATTTATTGTTCACCTAAGAAATAAGTCTTTCATCAGGTCTAAGGCTGGCATAAAGGCGTAGAAGGCTTTGTTTTGGTTGTTTTGATTCCTAACGCATGAATGGATACAATTCTATCGAGGTTGTAATAGTTTTCTGAAATAAAATTCCTCCGAAGAGTCAGCGTGATGCAGTCTTTGTAAGTATCAACGGCGATATTCCAGGCTGTTTTATGTATTAGATTAAGTCCAATAAGGCATTTCTCGTATTCTTGAGGAAGTCTTTCGTCTATGTATCTTTTAATATTCGATTTTGCTTGTTCCCTAACATATGCCAAATCTCCATTTACAGTACCGACACTGACATGGAGTATGCTTGCGATCTCTGGTTGACTGTGTCCTTGGGCGTCTAATTCTACTACCTTGCCCCGACGCCACTCTATTTGCCTTTCAATTTTTGAGCTCAAGCTTTCAATATTTTCCTTCGTAAATTTGAATGCCATTCAATTCTTCTTCGTTGTAAATGCATAAATTTTGACTCATTTCATATTTAGCTCCAATCTATATTAAAACCAAACGTGTTTCCACAATTTTTTGGATATTGTTTGTTTAATAATATTAGCGTTGACGGTATATGGTGTACGGTTGTCCAACAGCATACGGCAAGTACAATTAAGAAACAATAATACAGTTACCTGATTCTCTGTTTCCTAACAATGAATCATATTGTGTGCATCGAGCAGAAGCAAGTTCGAAATCTCAAAAGTCGAGTCGGCTCAAAAGGTTGGTTATAAGTATATGAGACTAGATGGTATGCAACTAGAATTCGTCTTTATCTCTAGAGGCGTTTCTAAACCTATCTTGCATGAAATATTATTCTCTTATTCCTTCAAGGTTTGAGACAACCTGCCACAGCATTGTTCTAATATGTGATTCTATTCTTCTATCTTGACTCATACTGTCTAATACACTAATAGCGTTTGCCGCTCTAATAGACAAACTAACATTTTGATCTTCATGTTTCAACAGAAAAAGTAATTCATGTATCAGCCTTTTCGAATTTCTACTGAGTTTATAAGAATAGTTAGTCTGAATGTTTTCAAGCGTACCTACTGCTACAGCTAAACTTTCTCGGTTAGTTTTCTACTGTAATAGTTTTTTTTCTTCCTTTGTTATCCTTTTTGTTGTTGTCGTTTTTTCTGTGTAATTCATTGTAACTATACCTTACTTGTCTAATGTATTACCTGCTATATATCGCCTATATGGCATTATTTGTATTGAATTCGCAAAGTGAACGTGGTAATACCGATGAGTGCAGCCTTCTCGTTGGAAATGCTGGTGACAGTGACGTTTGAAGAACATGAAGAGAAGACAAAACTTATCCTACGACATGTCAGAATACCAGCTGGCGCAGAACTTTATGGGGCTAATGTTGGCTGGAGCCAATCTTTGGAGGTCGCCGATGAGTATGTGTCATAAATCAATGTGCAGCTATCGAAGTTATTGCTGGAAATGCATGGTCTTTAAGTCTCTAAGCATAAAGCATTGATCAGAGAGAGAAGCACGAGCACAACCATTAACAAAGTTTCTTATGAGTGAATTCTCGGAGAACAAGAATAGAATAAATGGCATTAGTTGCGATACCTCACTCTAAACGTTTATCTGCTATAATGTTACTCTAACACTTACTATAACACTGTCCATCACTCCATACATTTCCCACCACACCTTCGTTTCTTACATGGATGGTGGATACAAGTGCGTAGGCGATAGCAAGCTGGCTAGCGGAATAACACAATGATCCAGCTTGCAAATAGCAAGAATAAATGACCCTAACAGTTATAGATATATCATGTATGCAAAAGACTTTGATATCGCTCAAAGAGTTTCCAATCCCCGTTACAAATAGGCGGCATAAAGATAGACGCAAGAGATGTGTGAAGTGTGGCAGTCTTGCCTCACATGAAGCTGTGTTCAAAGTAGAAGGGGCCTCACTTGTAGAATGGTATTGCACCCTGCATATTAAAGGAGTGAAGTAAACAGTCGTAAGGATCGGCTGAGTTGGAGACTACTATTGAAGGGTTTCATTTTTACTAAATACACATGCTCATGATATTTTTGGGAATGTAGGTTGCTCTGTTGCATGAATCATTACAATTTTAGATTATTCAAGCCGCTAGCTAGGCCATCCGATTGAACATGTTGTAAAGAGCTGCCTTCAGGAAGATCTCTTTACTCAGATGAGAGAATTTTCTAGCTGTTACATATTCACCGAATGTTCTCTTGATCGAAGAGAATACTGTTTCTGCTATCCATCCGTATCCATAGTTTACGCTTCGTTTCCATCTTTTGGATTCGGCGTGATCTGAGGCCAACTATCCTTCATAAGAATAGCTACAAAATCAAGATTTCTCCCTTCAAGGAGTTTGGCAATAGCCTCAGTTATCTGGTTCGTATCTCTGCACGCATCAGTATATGATAAATCGCACGACTATATCACTGTAGATACTCGGTTAAGCTGCAATGGGTGCTTGGACTTGTCACACGAGTTCGCTTCATCTGCTTAGAATTCATGTTCCTTCGGTCAGTTTTGAGGTAGATAGAAGCCTACTTCTTTTGGACATGCAGCGAGCTTTAACTCATAGATGTATTCTGGAACGAAATACTAATCGGGAGCAGGGCACTTACTGCTAAGCAATACAACAGACGATTTAAATGGTGATAATCAGCTCAATCTTTGTAAGAGCAGTCGCCGATCTTTGTTTAAGCTATCATTCTCTGACTAGTTTCTATAATAGGTTTAATATAACGATACTCCAATTTAGAACAGAACAATGATCAATGAAGCGAGTGTAACTGTGATTGTGTAGACCTGGATCGTGCTATCAAGTTCTATAATTAAACATTGGGTCTAAAGTTAGTCAATCAGATTTAGACCCAATGGGCAGAAATTCAAGGTCCTGGATTGACGATTGTGCTACATACTGCTGGGTCACATGGACCTAAACCGGGAAATTCAGAAAGCGTTGTTATAGGATTCACAGTTGATAACCTCGATAATGATGTAATCACCTTTAAAAATAAGGGCATTGTCTTCTCTCCCAACATCACTGAAAACGGGCCGGCGGGGGTTCATTCTAGGAAGGCCAGTCAACCATCGGGATAATTATTACTAACAAGCTAAATGCAGAGCGGTCAAATAAGTATCACTTACAACTAAGTTAATCATGCAATAACGCATTTATTATTATAAAACGAGACCTATAGAATTTGAATTGTAGTCATTTCTAGGCTACACGATATTTTATCATGTCATATTATAAGACTCTCCTATTTCAGTAATTTCTTATCTGCAAACATCAACAAAAGTATGTTTGTCTTGTTCTCTTGCTGTCTTGTAAATTCCTTGTTGTTATTCTTCCTCTGCCAACTTATCTATTGGTTCACCAGTAGGTAAAGGTTCGTCCTTGCCAACTTTGTAATTGAATATCTCAGGGTAATCCATATCTAATATAACGTTCATGCCTACCGTTAATATCTTAGATTTAGGAATATCGTACCGATAGTCATGCCCACCAAACACTACTATTTTATCATCTGTCTCCTTCATTACATGTCCAACATTCTCTTCATTCTCGGCTCTTACTCCTTTGTTGAAAAGTGTTTTTGGGTATTTTCTCTCATAAGTAGCAAGATCTATGTTTTTACCTTGTGTCCAAGGTGTTGTTGGTCTGCTTGTAGGTAGAGGATCATCACGTTTTACTTTGTACTTTTTGTCGATATCGGAAATATTTAAACCGATTAGGACATTTCTTCCTGTCATTTGGATTTCTATCTTTGGTATGTCATATCTTACATCCCTTTCGCCAAATATTACTATCTTATCCTGTGTTTCTCTTACGACATGGCCAATATGGGGAGCATCTAAGGCCATTACACCTCTGTTAAAGTATTTGCCTGAACTCATTAGTCTATCATAAAACTCCTTTTTCTTCCTTCATCATTAGCTTATGTAGTTCTTACTTCCTTTTTTCCTTTGCGTCGTTATTGAGGTGTCATCAGCGTAGTATATAGTAGTCCAATATTCAATTAAACATTTTATTGGCCGTAACATCGATATGATCGCCGACGGCAAATCGTGGTCTCAGATATTACAGACTATGTTACTATGTTAACGCTAGGTGTATGGAAAGGCAGAAGAGTTAATTCTGATCTCCATTGATATAAAGAGATGGCTAACGAAGACTTCAATGCTACAAGGAGCTTTCAGCGGCAGACCATATTGAACTTGTACAATTCATCAATTCCAACAGAAATAATCTCCTTTCAGCTAGATATCAGCCAAGAGGAAGTCGAAAACATCATAGAAGAAGAGAGGAAGGAACGGGAAAAGTTATTACTGAAAGGGTCGTCATCCCCAGATTCTTACTCCATTGATTTATTCTATCTTGATGCCATCGTTAACATTGACCTGGCTATCAAACGTGCACAGAACAGTTTGTGGGAGGCTTTAAAGTCAGAGCCAAAGTTTGACATCTCAATGGAAGAGACTGATAAAATTTTGGAAAAATTTGCTAAATCCAAGGTTACTCTTGTAATTTTGCACATTGATCTTGTCGGCTCGACCAAGCTGTTAATGACACTGCCAGTCGATAGGCTCTCAACGATAATCCAGGCATTTACTCAAGAAATGTCACTAATAATAGAAGCCTACGGAGGATATATCCTGAAGTATATTGGAGATGCAATCTTAGCTTTCTTCACTGTAAACATAATAGATGATCTGTATTTGCCGTGTGTAAATACGGTAAATTGCGCAAGATCTATGATTAAGATAGTCAAAGAGGGTATAAATCCAATTCTTGATCAAAATGGTTACCCTGAAATGAGCGTTCGTATTGGCATAGATGTCGGTGACCAAAACGCGGTATTGCAGTATGGTTGGGATATTATTCACACATTGGATAATAACAAACAAGAACAAATAATGAAAAAGCCACATTATGATATCATTGGTTATACTATTAGTGTTGCAGTAAAAATGACAGGATTAGCAAAGCCCAATCGATTTATCATTGGTCAATTGGTATATGATGCATTGGATGAAAAACAAAAGGTAGCATTTGAACTATTGAATATTGGCACAGATATCTGGAGCTATGTCGACAGTAGGACCGGAGTTACTTACAGTGTTTATAGTAACATAGCATGACTAAGGACCTTATTATAACTACATCTTTTTTTCTTTCCGTTTGCGCTGCCTATGGCATGTAAGTATCGTCAATAGCGGTATAGTATTATTCGTTATTTTTTCAATGTTGCAGATTATGACGTATGTGATTCACGGCAGTCTCTATTCTTTACAAATATCAAGTCATAAAAGTGCACTTTGTATAGTGATGAGAATCAATTCTTTGTTGGATTGTTATGTTACTAATCTTGTTTTGTTTGAATAATATGTTGAATAGGTCACTCTCAACTTATATCAGGTGGACCCGCAGAAGACTGGGCCTAACGTGAGTAAATAGTGAATTTTATTCGAATTTCTTGATAGTTTCCATTTCTTGTATTTCTTGCTCATTCTTTACTACATTAACATCGTGATTTTTATTAGAACAACAAGTACAATTTGCAGTCTCACACTCTACAGTTGCCTCGTGATTACAGCGAGTACATGTACAGACCATCTATGCCTTCAATTTTGTATCTACACTATAAGTAATATTAAACTATGGTATAGCCTAGACTTGCAAAGGCGTTGGTAGGTGATGTTCCATATTACGTTTTAGGCCCATTAGTACAGATATTGCAGCAGGATATGATCATATTGCTAGTGCTATTGGGGCTGCGATATCTGCTGCCGAAGGTGTAGATTTACTCTGTCATTTAACTCCTTCAGAACATCCGGCATTGCCAAGAGCCGAAGAAGTGAAAGATGGATTAATTGCATATAGGATTGCGGCACACTCAGGTGACCTGGTGAAGATTAGAGAAAAAGCAATCAAGTGGGATATGGAAATTACTGAAGCAGGCGTACTTTGAATTGGTAAAAACAGATAGCCTTAGCAATTAATCCAGAAGAAGCGGGGAGAACAGATTGAAGGCACCAATGCGCCTTGTACCATGTGCGGTGCCGCATGTATATACATTATGCTACCACAACAAAGGAAGGAAAGGTGTGATACCGCCGATCGATATTAGAAGGAATGAAGAATATAATGACGGTTACATATAGCAGAGCTGAAACTTCGTCCTAACTCGTTATAGGTTCATGATTATATTACGAACACGTATTGCTACACATCTAATTGTCCAGAACGACAAAAAATAGTATGGAGTATGGAATATGTGATTACGTGGTGCGTTATACACAGCTTCATTAATTGGTCAAATAGTTGACAAGCTTTTACTCCACGGCTTCGGTTCACCAATATAAGTTTAGTATGAATAGGCTCCTCCTTGTGTTCCAGCAAGTATTTTTTCCTTCTGAATCGTTCACCGAAAAGCTGTTTGCAGCCAGATCTGGTCGAGAAGAATCTTTTGTTCAGCAGGATTTATTTCGATTTTTATTTCTTCGTTGTTCTACCCTGCCTATCATCCTAGCTTCGTCTGTTTCCAGCAACGACGGCATTGTTATTTCAGCTACTCCATATTGTTATTGCCAACCATAGCTTAATTCCACAAATTTTGGTTTACCTTGCAAATCGCTGTGTCCGTCTCCAAGTATTGTAAAAGTAGATCTCTTTCTTGTATTTAGGGGGTGTAGACTGTCAGTATACCGTAAGTTACGCCTATCAGTATATGTGTTGAATCATACCAATGTGCCGTTATCTTCAGGCTTTGTATGGTGGCATTGCCATTGTTAACCACTTCACCTTTAATGTAGTAGTTTCGTATAGAGTCTGGTCCTGTTGGGTTAACGCAATCTAAGGTCAGTGTTTTTGGATCGTTGCTTGCAAAGTCCCTTGCATTAGATGGCAGCATTATTATTTTATCATTACTGCCATTTGCTGCTTGAACTAGTGTCAATCAGACTTTGACTTTTCAAAAACTATTGTGGACAAAGAACATCTTATTTTTTCTCATTATTTAGTATCGAAATAACTCTAATTCACAAACAACACTCTGTTTGTGATTATTCCGAGTTTCTCTATTTCAACTTCGACTACATCATTGTGTTTCAGATATTTCAAATCTGATGAAAAAGATAATGCAGTCCCACTTGGAGTACCGGTAGATATTATATCACCAGGCTCAAGTGTCATCACCTTGCTCAGATTACATATGATATTGTCTATCTTTAAGATAAGGTTCTTGGTAGACGAATCTTGTCTGATTTCATCATTTACCTTCGTTGTTATACGTAGATTAGAAGGATCAGGAATCTCGTCAGGGGTAGTTAGCCATGGTCCACATGGTCCAAACGTATCAAAACCCTTTGCTCTGGTGTATTGCTTATCAGTAAATTGCACATCACGTGCAGAAACATCATTCATTATAAAGTAACCCGCTACATAATCCAAAGCGTCTTCTAGGGTCACTTTCCTACATTTTTTCCCGATCACTAGTGCCAACTCACCCTCGTAGTCAAGCTGCTTTACAAATTTTGGACAGAGGATATCATCCATCGAACCGATAAGGCTGGTTCTTGGTTTCATATATATAACGGGTTCTTTAGGAGGATTCTTCCCAAAACGTAGCCAACTTGGTTGGTCGGCGTAATTGAATGCCAAGCATATTATCTTGAAGGATTCTATTATAGGTGGAAGAAGCCTGAATTCATTTATTTCATGGCTAAGCGGTAGCTTCTTCAAATGATCTTTTATCTTTTGAATATCTTCTCCAAAGATAAATTGTTCTAAAGTATCCGGTAACGGTAGTCCAGTTTCTCCTGTTATTTCATCCTTAGTGATCATCTTTCCTTCTTGGTTGGCGATCACAAAAGTCTCCTGGCCGTGTTGTAGTATCCTTGCTAGTCTCAAGCAGAACACCTCTTACACATTCAATATAGACACAAGTAAGTATTAAGGAAATTCTCAACACAAAAAAAGGTTATTTCTATTGTAGAGTGGAAGACGATGGCAGTAGTGACTTTTTCAAATTATGGGCAGGAGGTGGCTATCCTAGTTATTCAATCCACCACTTACCTTCCCATTTTTGGATATTATTTGCTAATAAATTCCAGGCAATTGTCTTATATATTCTTATAGATTATTGTTGAGAAGGATTATTGAACGAATTCTAATTTAACATTGGCTGCCTGTTTTTTAACTTCTTCGGATAGACTTATTTTTAATTCATCCATATGGCGCCTAGCATTGTCATTATGCAAACTTATGATTTGGCATGCTAGAATTGCTGCATTTCTTCCACCGTTGATTGACATGGTTGCAACAGGAACTCCTGCAGGCATTTGCAAGATTGAAAGAACAGAGTCCAATCCATCAAGAAGAGAGGATTTTAAGGGTACCGCGACAACAGGTAATGTTGTAAATGCAGCGATCATCCCAGGTAAATGTGCTGCACCACTTGCTGCTGCTATAATTACTTCGATACCTCTCTCTTTCGCACCCTTGGCGTATCGGATCATTTCCTCTGGGGCTCTGTGAGCTGATGTCACGACTACTTCAAATGGTATTCCAAATGACTCTAGTATTTTGACCGCTTCCTTCATAACTTCAAGATCCTTCTCGTTCGGCATGGCTATCGAAACCAGTATCTTATTGTTCATGGAATAAACAACTAAGTAAGAGAATATAAGCAATCATGGCTTAAACAATGCTCTCGAGAAAAAGCAGCTTAATTAGGAATACGTAGTTAAAGAGACTTGATTGGAGAATTTTCCTCAATGCTTCAAGATTCCCATGAAAAACCTTCATAGATTTGGTAAGGAAATGGAAATAGAAAAGACGATCCTCTCTAAGCATTTGGAATGATTCAGTGGAGTAGAGGCATAAATTTTGTAAGGCTATCATTTACGCGTTCGTATGCATAAGCTATTGAAAGAATCTTTTCTTCTTCAAACGGTGCCGCTATTATTTGTACCCCTACTGGCATATTGTCATTCGTTAATCCAGCTGGAATACTGATTGCAGGTAGGCCGGTGCTAGCAAATCCAATAGTGTTTCTGCTCAATGCTTGATAGATTTCAAATATTTTACCCCCGACATTCACTGTGGGCTCATCAAATCCAGGAGCAGTCATAATGGTTGTTGGCACAACGAGGGCGTCAACATTTTTCAGTGTTTTTATAAATGCATTCCTCAGTTCTTTTCTAAATTTATGAGCTTGTATGTAATTGACAGCAGATACTTCCATTCCTTTTAGCAACATCTTTCGCACATCATCACCATAATCTTCCGGCCTCTTCTGCAACCATTCCGAGTGTATTTCTGCAGATTCTCCAAGCCTTATAGGCCGCCAAGACTCGTAAATTTTATCGCTTCCTGTAACGCTCACATCAGAAACTGAAGCAATTTCAGTTGATTTGATAGTATCAATGAAATTATGGAATACTTTCCATACTTCTGGTTGTAAATAGTCGAAGAAGTATTCCTTGGGTACACCTACGGATATTTTTCGCTTTCTGGTTTCAATAATTCTTGTATAACGAGGGACATTTTTATTCATCGAAGTCGGATCGGCTAGATCCCGACCAGCGATAATCTCCAATATTGCAGCTGCATCCCATGCGCTTCTTGTTATACATCCAACGTGATCTAGCGAAGGTGCTAAATCTACAATCCCATATTTGCTGACTCTTCCATAAGTGGGCTTTAGACCGACAACACCGCAAAGAGAAGATGGAACTCTAATAGAACCACTTGTGTCTGTCGCCAGCGAGACAGGTACCATACCTGATGCTACTGCAACAGCTGAACCTCCACTTGAACCCCCTGATAATCTAGAAGTATTCCATGGATTTCTTGATGACCCATAATGGGGATTTACATTAGTTATTCCACAAGCAAATTCGTGAGTATTATTAGTACCAATTAGAATTGCACCTGCCATTTTCATTTTTGCAACGGAAGTTGCATTAATTTTCGAAACATAATCAGACATTATTCTTGAACCTGCAGTGCATTTAACTTCCTCTGCATAGATGACATCTTTAATTGAAAATGGAAGGCCATGTAAAGGGCCAATATAGAGTCCTTCCTTGATTTGTTTTTCAGCTATTTTTGCATCTTGGCGTGCACGCTCTTCAAGAACGGTGATGAAAGCACCTAGAGACGAGTCAAATTTCTCGATTCTTTCTAAGCAGGCTTCAACCAGATCCAATGGAGACAAGTCTCCATCCTTTATTCTATCAGATATAGCCTTAATGCTTGTTAGAGTAAGTAAGCTAGTCATCAGTCGGCGTCCTTAAAAGCAGATTTGATACATTTTACGAATTTACTAGAGTCAGACACCCATCCAAACACTCCTCCCTGCATTTTAATTTGCTTTATTGCAGACTGATAATTACCATAGTCTGTAGCACCCGTACCATCTTTTAGCAGAGTACACCAATAGCCATGATCGTTTGCTTCCCTCATAATTGTATGGACACAAACATCGGCGGTAATTCCACTAATTACTAGGTGAGTTATTCCCAAATTCTTCAAAATCAATGGTAAATTGCTCTGGCCAAATCCTCCCTTCCCTGCTTTATCTACTACGTATTCTCCTGGAATTGGGTACAGATCATCAATTATGTCCCAGTTCTTTTCTCCTCTTATTAGCAATCGTCCCAGACCGCCTTCGGGAATGTTGCCAATTCCTACACCGTCCCCAATGATTTTGCTACGAAGGATTTTGTTGTAAGGTGCGTCTGAGAGGTCTGGAAGATGTCCTTCTCTAGTATGTATTACTTTAATGTCTGTTCCATTTCTTATTGTGTATAGTACGGACATGATTTGCTTTATCGGGGCTGAAGTTAAGCCAAGATCATATCCCATAACATCAACATAGCCCTTTGGACCACAAAAATCAACTTGCATGTCGATGCTCAAAAAAGCTGTTCTCGCAGAATCGAATTCAACAATGGCCTTATCTCCAAATTTTGGACAATCCTCGACCTCTAGTTTGAATAGTTTACCCTTTGGAGGACCATAAAGCCAAGTTGGAAATGCGAAAGTATGCGTTTTTTTGAATTCTTTGTAGTCTCGTTCGACTCTATTCAGTGTTTCATCTCTAGCTGCAGATTCAAAGTCTTTGTTTGGTATTGACGATGGTGGTGGTTGTGGTACAGCTGCACTTCGATTTCTTTTCTGACTCATTTATTCAAACTGCTCCTGTCTGTAACGTGTCATCTGATTGCCAATACGGGACAAGGTGCATGTGTGATAACTTTGTTTGCTACGCTACCAAGGAGAAATTTTACAACTCCAGTCATATCTTTAGTGCCAATAAGAATGAGCTCAATATTATTTGCCTTTGCAAATTCAATTATTGATTCTGACACTGAAGTCGAGGTTGCTAGGATTTCAGTCTGGAAAGCTATTCCCTCTTTTGAAGCAAAAAGCTGTGCTTGTTCCAGAATTTTTTCAGCTCGTTTCTTGATATCTTTCCCGTAGTCCTCTTCATATGCTTTACCTTCACTGTAAAGTTGCATAACATCAACTGTAGGAGTCTTAACCGATTCCTCTATAACATGTATTGCAGCTATGTCTGAACCCAAGACCTTTGCTAATCTGACACCATAGGCAATTAGTTTCTCATAGTATCCGGTTATATTAATCGCAACAAGAATTTTCTTAAAAATCTGCTGGTTACGCTGCATCGCAGCCTCAGTTCCGTCTGTTAGAGATTCTTGCATCCTTTTCATACACTCCTACATTTCTCTATGATCTCTTGATTTGAAGGTGATAGCCTCCAAGTCTCTCCATTTCTCTTCTGATTCATTGATTTATAACACTCCACCTCTTCTGTTCGTGGGATTGGACCAAAATGGCGTCAAAAGCCCGACAATTTGGTCTATCTTAGAAATGCTATCTCTACCTCCTAAGTTATTACCACGATTATTGGTGTCGTTTGTTGAGGCACCAAGTCCTCCGGCATCTGGCGAAGTTGGTGTGTGTGTATCACTCATGGCTCCAGCGGTCCCATAACCAATGGTGCCTCCAAGTCCTTTTGCAGTAAGCCTTCCATTCACGAAGTATCCAGTAGTTTTTGCCACGATTGGATATACTCCAATACCTCCTATCAATCCACCAATAACAGCTGGCAGGTCTGGAGCAGTGAATTGAATTACTACTGCCATTACTAGTCCAGCTCCCAAGCCAATTAGTGCTGGAAGATTATACTTTCTATTAGCCGCAACGAGATGTTCGTCCAGAGTGTTCTTTCGTGCAACAATCCAGTAATGACCTATCAAAACCCCACCTACTAGTGGTACCAGCGTTCCTATAGTTTGTATCCATGGAACTATATTGGTAATCAAGTTTGATACAGCAATAGCAGCGCCTACAAACATTACAATCATTGTTACCTTCTTGAATGAGTAAGTGATTCTTCCCTTTGAGATGTAATGTGTTATGTTCTTGAACCCTTGACCAGCATTATACAAACATCCATCGCAAACTGAACCATTACTTGCCAACTGCATAATCATGATCGGTAGTCCAAGGGCTACCGCACTTAACCCAAAGAAAAAGTCAAGTTTTCCTGCTACTGCCGTATAGATTGCACCTATCATTAGCGTTATTAAATTGCAGACTGGAAAAGCAATTGCTGTAACACCCCACGCTTGTTTTGCATTTTTTGTCCACCTGACAAAGTCGCCTGTCATAGTACTACTAACTATAAATGTTCCAACCGATGCGGTAAAACCAAGTGCAAATGTCCAATGTTTACCAACTATTGGTGAAGAGAACGGATTTCCTCCTGTGTGTGTGGCCACGACTGTCAATATTGAAAATATCATCCATACTTCTAAAGCAGCTACAGTGAAGACGGCAAACTTACCAAACCACGCCATAGCCCTCATACCGGAGACTGCTAAAAATCCGAAGGCTACGCACCATATGCCAGCCCAAAAACTTGTAGTACCTAAAATTCCTGGAAGAGTGCCGTTTCCTACTCCTGCGTTAAAGGACTTGCCGCCATACAGACCTACTGTTAGATCTGCAGCCAACCATCCCTGGAAGATGAACCAGCCAGCAACCAATCCTGATATCAAAAGCACTGGAACGACATACCCATATTTTCCAAACGCTGCTTTACACATCATTGAAAAATTTAATCCTAATTTAGCACCTCTGTGTGCGATTAACCCAGAATATACTAACAAAAATATTTGTCCAGATATAATAGCGGCATATGCTATTGGTGCACCTAAACCACCCATTATTTGACTTCCAATAAAGATACAAATGTATGCGTGAGCAAATCCTGCCCATACCATAGCTGGTTTGAAAAATCCTAACCTGGCATTTTGTGGAACAGGTTTCTCTGCATATTCTTCTTTTGCCACCATATCTAAATTTATCCGTTTTTCTCTATATAAGATGAAGTGTTAGAATTTTAATAAATTTATATAAATGCTTAATTTATTTAATTCTAATATATGTAAATTTTTGTTTTTTATGATACATTAGAACATTGTGTAAAAAATCTTGTAAAAATGAAAAAACTGATAAATAAATTCTGTTTTTGTTGTTAGTGATTCATAGAAAATCTTGCTGTTGTCGCTTCTTTCATCATGTCTCCCTTTCGTTTTTAATCAAATATCACTTTGATCTTAAGCACAACGATAGTACTATTCTTTAGCCAGGCCTTTGATTTTAATTGTATCGTTAGGGTGATCCTTGATTTTGTGTATGTTTCTGTTTAAGTTTACGCTTCTCTTGTACTGCGTATGCTGCTAAGACAATCATAGCTGCTACTGCGGTAAATAATATCCACGTTTCTCTAAAAGTAAACAAATTGATTACCACAACAATCATGGCTACCAATGCGCCTATGTTAGTTATTATATAAGCCCGCGTCTTTGACATCTTTTCATTACTCACTTTTTTTTGCGGCGTTACTACTCTTGCAATTGTTGTTGTTTTGCTGTTTTGGTTTTTCCTCATTAAGAGCTTTTTGGATCATAGAAACGAGCTCTTTTACGACCATACCAAAGAGTTTTTCTCCCAGTTCAGGTGTTGCTTTAGTTGCACCTCTGCCTACTACCCCAGATTTTGAATATTGATCCATCCTGTATTCAAAGAATGTTTCATAGTCGTCCTCATCAACTGCTTGTCTCATGTCTACTAAATCTGGTCTTGCTGCTAATACACACGCGGTTTCAGCAATGTTTGCATGTATATAAGAAGGAAAAACAGGACAATCTTCCACAAGTTTAGACATTGTTTGCTGCGTTGTTTCCCACCAGTTTAGTATTCTTATCTGAAGGTCCGGAAAATCGTAACGCAGGTTCTCTCTAGCCGAATATATTGGACCCCAGTTCCACATATGGCCATTTAAAATCAAGATCTTCCGAATCTTGCTCCTGTAAAGCCATTCTGCAATTTCACAGATCATCCTGATCATAGTTTCGGGCCTGATAGACAATGTTCCTGGAAAGTCACCGTGGCTCTGCGAGCAACCATACATCAATGGCGGGACTACCGGCACTCCAGTTTTTGCAGAAACTCTCTTTGCCACCTCATAACAGTCAATTGTATCAACAGCTAATGGTAAATGTGGACCATGTTGTTCGCATGCTGCTGTTGGAATAATAGCCATCTTCATGGTCTCTGTAAGTTTGCCTACATCCTTCCAACTCAGCTCTTCCCATAAGATCGGTTTGCCATTTTGTGGAATCATTTAATAGTTCTCATCTAATGTATACAATGTTCTTCTAATGCCTTAAGTTTAATTCGCATACCAGGTGAAAAATTACATATATCATAAAATAAGGTTATTATGCCAAAGACCAAATTCTCTAATATTCAAAACTTATGCAAAACGTGGCTACAAGCTTTCTACATTTGTTGGAGGGTGGCTCTTCTTCCGACGTTTTAGCAAAAGTAGTGCTTAAAGCTGTTACAAGTGAAAATCCTAGTCTGGTATTTAGCTGGGAAGGATGTAGAAACGTGGATGGATGGTAAGAGAAACATGTCTGATGAGGAGGTCTATAAATTGATGAGTCGGGATTATTGACTGTTATAACAAAATAAAAGAATTGAATTTCCTGCGCTTCACACCTCACAGACTAATGTTTAACAACATTTTTGAGGAGATCCTCTTGCAATTGTTTTATATTAATCACATAATTTCAAATAGCTAAGGTAAATAGATTATCTACTTACCTTGTTGCTTGTCGAATTAGCTTCTCTTAGCTACATCGACTAGCCTGTGACATTCAACTACCTTCTAAAGCCATTTTCAGATACTAACGACCGTGTATATTCCCGGGTATTACTAGCTGTGCGTGTGAGATGACGGATTTGTTCTACCTATGTAAATAAATCTATTATCTTCCACCTATTCTAAGTGTAATGTTTAATGTTGGGCCGTATGATACGTATTATGCCACCCCTGCGAGTCTATATTTACTAACATCGTGTCGTCAATGTTATATCCGTTACCTACTGAGTCACAGATCGCTAGTCGTTCATACAGCTTCGCTTATGAAGACATTAGATACCTGTTTAATTCCAAGAATGATTGATTATCTATACTCATTAACATTAATTCGCTAACTTCCATTTCTCAACAGGTATTCGGTTATGTCTAGTTTGAAACGCTTTGTTCTATAGTAATTGGCTATGGCGCTTTTTAGATTGGGGAATTTAGGATAATATCTTGATACAAGGAGATCATCCTTTCCCTGTCTC
>Ga0207416_1002125_pt1 | contig 22863 bp, 19 predicted proteins | sample PaiPotPPM11metaG_FD_184107 | JGI IMG/M metagenome (GOLD analysis project Ga0207416, IMG submission 184107) | Iron sulfur acid spring bacterial and archeal communities from Banff, Canada, to study Microbial Dark Matter (Phase II) - Paint Pots PPM... ...
CGCAATGGTTTTTGGACGGGCATCGCAAGGCACCGACGGGCAGGAAGGCGGGGCGACCGGTCGGTGCGATGGATAGCCGTCCGCGCAAGGCGTACACCAAGCGTGCGAACTTACCAGCACCTACTTAGCGCGGGTTTCGCCTGCCGCTGCCGGGCGGGGCTTGATTTCTCCGGTAGCCGCTCTTGCGCCATGCGCCGCGATCGTGCATAATCTGGTGTGAACGACGCCGGGGAACGCAGTAGCGGGGCCTCCCGTCCGAATCAGCGAGCAGGCGGTCGGTGTGAGCCTGCGGATGTGGCCTTCGTGAATTACCTCTCCGGTCCAGCGATACGCTGGAGAATCGTCGGTCGGTTGCCCCCGGTACCGGGCCGCGCCTATGTTGGCAGGCGCTGAGGCGAGCGTGGTGACGCGCCCGCGCACGAAGGTGGTACCGCGACGATTCGTCGCCCTTCTCGGGGCGGCGTTTTTGTTTGTGCGAGAAACCTACCCCCGACCCCTTCCTTTTCGGGAGGGGGCAGGGGGTAGGCAGGAGGCAATGCGATGACTGCGGTAGTGACGAAGACGAATGTGTTGGATACGCTCTCCGAGCGGGGGTTTGTCAATCAGGTGTCGGATATGGAGGGGCTGCGGCGGGCGACGGAGAAGCCGATTACACTCTATTGCGGTTTCGACCCGACCTCCGACAGCCTGCACATCGGCCATCTCGTGCAGGTGATGGCGCTGGCGCACTTCCAGCGGCACGGGCATCGCCCGATCGCGCTCGTTGGCGAGGGCACCACGATGATCGGCGACCCGACCGGGCGGGCGACGGGCCGGACGATCATGACGAAGAAGGAGATCGCCGCCAACGCCGCGAAGATCAAGGAGCAACTGAGCCACTACCTCGATTTCTCCGACGGCAAGGCGATCATGCTCGACAACGCGGCATGGTTGACGAAACTCAACTACATTGACTTCCTGCGGGACATCGGGCGGCATTTCTCCGTCAACCAGATGCTGGCGATGGAAACCTACAAGACGCGGCTGGAGACGGGGTTGTCGTTCCTCGAATTCAACTACCTGCTCTTGCAGTCGTACGACTTCCTCCATATGTACCGGGAAGATGGCTGCATCTTGCAGATCGGCGGCGGCGATCAGTGGAGTAATTGCCTCGGTGGGATGGATCTCATTCGCAAGGCCGACGGCGGCACTGCGTTCGTGCTGACGACGCCGCTCATTACGGACGCCGTCGGGCAGAAGATGGGCAAATCTACGGGCAACGCTCTCTCACTCAACCCCGCCTACATGAGCCCGTACGACTACTACCAGTTCTGGATCAACGTGGAAGACGCGCTGGTCGGGCAGTTCCTCGGCTTCTTCACTTTCCTGCCGATGGACGAGGTGTGGCGGCTGACGAATCGCGAGGGCGCGGAACTGCGGCAGGCGAAGGAGACGCTCGCCTTCGAGGCGACCACGCTGACCCACGGCGAGGAAGCGGCGCGCGAGGCGCAGGCAGCCTCCCGCGCGCTCTTCTCCGGCGAGGGCGCGCTGGAAACCGCCCCGACGACCGTCATCCCGGCAACGGACTTCGCGGCGGGTCTCATTGTGGCCGATCTCTTCACGCGGGCAGGACTGGCGACGAGCCGGGGTGATGCGCGGCGGCTGGCAGCGCAAGGTGGTGCGTCCCTGAGTGGCGAGCGCGTTGACGACATGGACCGCACCGTGACGGCGGCGGACATCCCGGCGAACGGCCTACTCCTCCGCGCCGGGAAGAAGCGGTACCGGCGCGTCGTCGTGGGGTAGATCAACCGGAAGACGGCGGCTGACGGACCGTGGTGGGGGAAGCGGGCGCCGCCCCTTTCGTGTATCCGTGCTTCGTTGCCCATCGCTGTGCCGCCCGGACAATCGCGAGAGCGGTAAGGACGACGGCGATGCCGAACGCTCCATCGAAGAAGAAGTGGTTCGCGGTGAACGTGACGGCGGCGATCATGCCGACCACCTCAATCACGGCAAGCGCGCGCACGATCCAATGCCGGGTTGTCCACCAGAAGGCGAGGGCGATCATCAAGGCCCAGCCGACATGGAGGCTCGGCACGGCAGCGTACGCATTCTCGAACGCGCCGGGCCGGACATCCGGGGAGTTGCGTGCGACGGTGGCGATCGTGTCCACAAACCCGTATTCGGGCATCAGGCGCGGCGGGGCGGTCGGGTAAAAGGTGTAGAAGAGCAGCCCGATGGCGGCGGAGATGAAAAAGACGTTGCGGATGACGACATACGTCGGGCGGCGCCGCATGTAGAGGTAGACGAGCGTGAAGATGACGAGCGGCGTGTGCATCCAGAGGTAAACGCCATTCCAGAAGCGTGCCATCCCCGGCACGCCGAGCGCCCAGCGCTGCAATGCCGGTTCCTGGAAGAGATGCAGTACCCGTTCCAGATGAATGATCTGCCGCGCGTGCGCGCTGGCAGTTCCCTGATCGCCCGCCACAACGCTCCGCAACAGACTGTAGCCAACGTATCCGGCGACACAGAGCGCCGCCTCACGCGCGGCGATGAGCAATGAGCGATGAGCAACGAGTGGGGCGCGGTATGCGTGCGTTGTATCCTGCCGCATGATGCCTACATCTCACCGATGCGGGCACACGCATATCGCCCGCCGATACAGGGCGCTGATGCATGTCCTGTGCCGCCGAAGGGGATTCAGGAAGGTGAGAAGGTGAAGGCCTTGTTCCTCTGGGGCGATTCACACATCGCCCCTACGATGCGCGATCCGCCATCTGCGAGAGCCATCGCAGTTCCGCGCCGATGGTCGTCGGGTCACCGTGGCCGGTGTAGACGGTCGTTTCCGGCGGCAGGGTGGCGAGGCGGGCGAGGGAGCGATGCATCGCCTCGCGGTCCGCGCCGGGGATGTCAATGCGACCATGCCCGTTCGGGAAGAGCGTATCGCCGCCGATCAGGGTGTTCGTCGTCGGCTCGTACAGCACAACGCCACCCGGCGAATGGCCCGGCGTGTGCCAGACGGTGAAGATGTACTGGCCGAGGTGGAGCATGTCGCCGTCGCTCAGGTAGCGATCCGCTTTGGTCGGCGTGATGTGCGGCATGAAATTCCCCATCCGGCCCGGCTCGCGGATCATCGGTTCGTCCGCCTCATGGATGAGGAGCGGCGCGTTTGTCCCGGCCTGCATCGCGGCGTTATCCGCGACATGATCCCAGTGACCGTGCGTGTTGATGAGCAGGGAGACGGTGTAGCCCCGCGCCGTCACTTCGGCCAGAACGACTGCGGCGGAATCGGGCGGCGCGTCAATGATCCACGCCTCGTTCGTCTCTTCATCCGCGACGAGGTAGGCATTCGTCGGCAGCGGCCCGGTCGGAAAGACTTCGATCTGCATGGTTGGCTCCTCTCGTTGCATTCGGGCAACATTTCGGTCTCTCACTTGTTCATCCGTCGTTCGTCTGGCGGCGTACGTGTTGCCCGATTGTCGCATATCAAAGGAGATGCCGAAGGACGTTGCCGAGGGGCGAGGGGGGCAGTGCATCATGGCACTCGAAGCGACGCGGCAATTTGAACCAGCCAGTCGTTCCCGGCAGTCGTGGCGCAATGCGCCGACAGACGGCGATGCACCCTCCGGCACGATCACCGCCCGCCGCCCTTCGAGGGAATAGACGCAGTCGGTATCGCGACGAGCAAGGTCCCTGGCCGACGCTAGGCGACCCGCTTCGTCTTGCCGGAGAGGTAGTCCACGAGGACGTACTCGCCGAGCCGCTCCGGGGTGGCGAAGAAGGCGCGCCCCTTGTTGATTTGCGTCATCTGGTTGACGAACTCCATCAGACTCCGGCCCCGCTCCAACATGAAGGTGTTGATGACGATGCCGTCCTTCGTGCAGCGGACGACCTCGCGCAGCGTCTCCTGGATGGTGCGGAAGGTCGGCGGGTAGGAGAAGTAGGGTTCACCGTCCTCTATGTGCGCGGTTGGTTCGCCGTCCGTGATGACGATGATCTGCTTGTTGCCGCCCCGCTGCCGCGCGAGCAGTTGCCGCGCGAGCATCAGGCCGTGTTGGAGGTTCGTGCCGTACTCGTACTCGCTCCAATCCATCTCGGCGAGTTCGCGCGGCTTCAGTTCGTGCGCGAGATAGGAGAAGCCGACGATGTGCAACTGGTCGCGCGGGAACTGGCCGCGAATCAGGCTGTCGAGCGCCATCGCAACCTTCTTCGCCGCCGCCCAGCAGCCGCGCAGAAGCATCGAACGGCTCATGTCAATCATCAGGACGGTGCTGGATTGCGTCTGCAACTCCGTGCGGTAAACCTCGAAATCCTGCGGCTGGATACGTACCGGGGAGCCGATACCGTTTCGCTCGATGGCATTCATCATCGTCTCGCGCAGATCGAGGAGGAAGGGGTCGCCGAACTCGTACAGTTTCGTCTCGTCCGTCCGCTCGCCGCCCGCGCCGCGCCGCTCGGTGTCGTGCTTGCCGAAGCGGTCCTGCTTCATCTGCTGGAAAATGTCCTGCAGGGCTTTTTGGCCGATCTTCCTGAGCCCTCGCGGCGTCAGTTCGAGTTTGCTTCCCTTGCGTTCGAGATAGCCTGCGTCCTCCAATGTCTTGACGAGTTGCTGCAACTGTTCGAGCGACTGCGCCGCGTCGTCGCCGAGTAGGTCGCGCAGTTGCTCCCTGTCAATCTTGTTGAGGTCGCCCAGGTTCTGGGCGGCGCGGAGGTCCGCCTCCAAGTCGTCCATCCCCTGCATGCGGCCCATAATATCGAGCGCCTCGCCCATGCCGACCGATTCGTCGCCGCCGAAGCCGTAGCCGTCCATGTCCATCGGGAAGAGTTGCTGCAAATTGCCGCCGAGCCGCGCGAGGTCAATCTTCAGGCGGTCGTCGCGCAGCAGCGCGTCCATCACGCCCTGCAACTGGGCGCGCTGCTCCGGCGTCATGGAGTTGAGTAGATTTTGCATCCGCGCCATCTGCTTGGCGAGGTGTTCGATCAGGTCGTCAATCGAGTTGAGGCCGGGCGGGAAATAGTGCCCATGCTTCTGCATGAACTGCTCGAACTGCGGGTCTTCGCCGCGCTGGTGGCGTTCCAGCATCTCGTTGAGATCGCGCACCATCTCGCGCAGTGCGGCCATATCCTCCGGCGTCATGTTCTTGAGCGAGTCCATCATCCCCTGGAAGGTGTTGCCGAGCATCCGCTGCTGCAACTCGCTCATCAGGTCCTGGAACATCTGCCGCGCCTCGGGGTCCATGAACTCATAGTCCTGCAAACCCTTGATCTTCCCACCGGGATCCTTCGGCAGATCATCCAGATAGCGGTTCTTGCGGTTGGCGATATTCTCGAACATCCGGCGCATGCTATCGTCCGGCGGCTCGCCATGCTCGGCTGCCTGTTTCTCCAGCGCGTCATCAAGGCGCTTCTGGATGCCGCTGCGCTCCTGATCCACGATGTCGTCCAGTTTCTGCTGGATGTCGTCGAGGACGGAACCCATGTCGTAGCGGGAGAGTTCCTGCTGGCGCATCTGCTTGAGGCGTTCCATCATGTCGCGCATGCCGGGCATGCGGCCACTTTTGAGGTCCGCGCCACGCTTCATGATCCGTTCGAGGGCGCGGCGCAGGTCGCCATCCTTAATCACGTCGTCGGAGATCGCCTCCAGAAGATCGTCGGCATCGAATGGATTGACGTTCTGCGTGCCGTCCCAGTTGCTGTAGCGAATAACCATGCGGACTTCGTCCTTCCAGGACTGAGGACTGAGCGATGAGGACTGAGGGCGGAAGCGGAACGCTTCGCGGTTTTTCCTCCTCAGTCCTCAGTCCTCCCGTCGCGCTACGCGCGATACCGATACCGCGCGCCGTCCTGGTTCTTGTTGAGGCGGCGGTTGAGATGCAAGCCTTCGAGGATGAATTCGATGGCGGCGGCAACGTGTGCCGGTTCGTCCGGGGTGTCCAGTTTCGCGGTAGCGGCATCCATCCCGGCGAGAGACTGCATGTGGCGCAGGTAATCCCGCGCGGGCATGCCGTCCGAGACATCGAGGCTCATCCCCTTTTCGAAGGAGCGGATAACGCCCTCCAACTCGGAGAGGCGGAAGTGGCGCTCGAAGGTCGTCGAGACCGCCTGCTGGACGAGTCGCTCGACGACGCGCTGCTCGTCAATCTCGCCCATACTCTCCAGTTCAATCTTCCCGGCGGTCGAGGCGACGACGGCGGGCAGGTCGCTGATGCGGGGCACGGCGGTCTCTTCGCCGAGAATGATCGCGCGGCGCAGGGCGCTGGAGACAAGGTTCTCGTAGTTCGCAATCGAGACGCGCACGGAGACGCCCGACTTCTGCGAGATCTGCGGCGACTTACGGGCGAGGTGCGTCAGTTCGGCGACGATCTCCTTCATGTATTGCGGCGTGTCCACGGCGATACCGTCGTCCACGAAGTGGTTCCGCTCGCGCTCCATGATGTCCATTTCGTATTCGATCGTCTTCGGGTAGTGGGTGCGGATTTCCGAGCCGAAGCGATCCTTGAGCGGCGTGATGATCCGGCCGCGGTTCGTGTAATCCTCCGGGTTGGCCGAGACGACGATGTACATATCGAGATCGAGGCGCACCTTGTAGCCACGAATCTGCACATCGCGCTCCTCCATGATGTTGAGGAGGCCGACCTGGATACGCTCGGCGAGGTCCGGCAACTCGTTGATGCAGAAGATGCCCCGGTTCGTGCGCGGCACCATGCCGTAGTGGATCGTCAGTTCGTCCGCGAGGTAGCGCCCCTCGGCAACCTTGATCGGGTCCACCTCGCCGATCAGGTCGGCGATTGTCGTGTCCGGCGTGGCGAGTTTTTCGCCGTAGCGGCGGTCGCGCGGCAGCCACTCGATTGGCGTGTCATCGCCCATCTCCGCAACAATCGCCCGGCCCTGCGCGGACTCCGGCGCATAGGGGTTGTCGTTCAGTTCCGTCCCGGCGACGTAGGGGACTTCGGGATCGAGCAGATTGATCAGCGAGCGGGCGAGCCGTGTCTTCGCCTGGCCGCGCTCGCCGAGGAGGACGATGTCCTGCCCGGAGAGGACGGCATTCTCGATCTGTGGCAGGATCGTATCTTCATAGCCGAGGATACCGGGAAAGTACTCTTCGCCCTTGCGCATCTTGTCTATGAGGTTCTTGCGCATCTCTTCCTTGACAGGCAGAACCTGGTAGCCGCTCGCGCGCAGCGCTCCGAGTGTCGTGGGTTGTGGCGCCGTTGCCATTCCGTTGTGCTCCCATCTGTGCGAACGATGACCGGATGCGTCCAACCGTCGGTGGTCGGCAGCGGTCACTCTCGGGTCGGTCAATGTGCGTGTTCGATCAGCACGGCCTCTCAATGCTACCGCGCGGGGCGGAGAGCGTCAACGCGCAGATGGGATAGGAGATAAAGCCCGACGAAACTTCCGCACCCGTACCCATCCGTAGCCATTGGCTAACTACTTCGCGTCGGTATGGCATTCGGCGTGGGCGCAGACGGGTCGCGGTGGGCGGCATGACGGTCGTGACGAGTGACTGATGAAGCGGCGATCCAGTGTCGCATCCCCAGCGCATTCGCGCCGAATGCGGGGCTGCCGGGGACTGGACCGCCGCACTGCTTATGGCCCCGCACGGCGACGCTTGAATGGTTTCGGGCGGCGCTTGTTTGCTGAAATCTGGCCCACACAGCGTGAATACCGCGCCTGTGGACTGTTTCAGTTCTGCCATATCGTACGGCTTTAGCGTCAGCGTCACGCTACATTCGCGGGCTGCGTACGCAGGTCGTTGCTCGTCAGCACCCTGCCGGTGGCCGTGCTGCTCTCCACGGAGATGAATTGCAAAGTCGCGTGGCCTGCGTAGGAGGTGTATGGGTCTTCGCAGGGCACGCCGTCGGTATTCTTGTCTTTGCAATCCACATACGTGTGCCAGTCCGCTCTCCCGCTGCCATCGGCGTTGGCGATGAGTTGATAGCCATGACGCCCCCATCGTTGGGCGAACGGCGTGAAGTCGGTATAAGGGTTCGCCGCGCCCATCGCCGGGGGCGGCGCGTTACCGTAGCGCCATGTGTAGTAGTGCTGGCCGATGTTGCCGAACTCGACACGGAAAGCGGTCGGGTTGTCCCCGTTGAAGGTCAAGACGCGGCGCTCAAATGCCTGCATGAGCACATACGTTGCTTTCCCTCCGATCTTCACCGGTGCAAAGAAGAGTGGTGACATCGGATAGCCGGTTGTCTGGCTGATTGGAAGCGGCAAGGATTGAATGAAACGGGCAAATGGCGTGAAAACGAATTGACCGTATCGCCCTGTTGGGTCTTCCAAGTACGTGTAGAAATCATTGAGGGGCAGATTGTTAACGGGCAGCGACTCACTGAGCGCAATCGCGCGGAAGTCGCCGTTTTCGTACCGGAGCGGTGAAACCTCTCGATTCGGAAACTGGGGCACTTTTTCCGGCATCTTGCTTAGGTCGGCATATGTCGGTCCATTATCACCGGGATCACCTGCGATATTGACGCGGGCAGGAGTGCGCTGGTCAAATGTGTCATCACCCAGTTGCACACGTCCGGTCTTGAGTTCGACTGTGAGCAATCCGTTCGTGACGATACCACTGCTACCATTCGTCAGTTCCATCCGGGTCTTGTCGAAATACTGCACGAGGCGCTGACCGCTGGGGGCTTCTTTGTAGGGTTCCCTCTGCCCGTCGTGTGCGGTAGGCAGCGGCCCCCAGAAGTTCGGGATGGCTGCTTCACCCGACTGCCATTGTTGCTGGAAGGCGGGGGTAGCGAACGTTGCTGCGGCTCGTACCGTCATTAGGGGAGAAAGGACAAGAGGAATAAGCGCACTCGCGAGGAACCATTGCATACCTATCATCCGTCTCATTTGCCCGCCCTCACTTTGAGCACTTCGGTCTCGCGACGACATTCCGTGCGTCCTTGAACAGATGTGCGGCCCTCCGGTCGTAGTCAGCCACTGGCTCATTCGCGTATTCTCATAAGAGATTGATGCCGGGAATCAACTTTAAGATCAGCGTCAGAATGCCGAGGAAGAGCGCGACGCCCGCGCTTGTTCGCTGGCGACTCCCTAATCCAATGCCCCCTAACACGACCGTCACGAGTCCCCCGATAAGGCCGATCAGGATACCGAGCAAAGGAATCCACGCGAGGATGAAGGTGACGATACCGATCCCCAGCGCGATTCCGCCAATACTTTCTGATCCCGTGTCTTGCCGCCCCGGATACCAGTACGCTACCGGAGCGTAGGCAGATGGAGGATAAGGAACATGGGGATACCCGCTGATCGGGACGAGGGCTGGTGAGGAAGTATTCGCCGGGCCGCTTGCCATGAACCCGCTGTGCGTATGGAGCCTGCCATCGGGCAGCACTTCGAGAGATAGACGTTCAGGGCCGTGTGGAGAGGCTAACTCTGCACAGACGCCGACTCTGCTGACGAACATCCAACCCGCCGTCACGTATCCGGCAATCGCTTCGTCAAGCGCCGCGACCGGTTGCTCCTGCGAGGGACGAAAGGATTCCTCCCAGTACTTGCTCAAGATGAATGGTCGTTCGTCTGTCATTGCCCCCCCATTCTCCGTGTACAATCTGTAGCCACGCCCTGTGCCCCCACTATGAACACTTTAACCCGGCGACGAAACTCTTCGCGTCTTTGAGAGTTTGCGCCCCTTGCTGCTCATAGCCAGTCAGCCGCTGCTGCGCATCATGTATCGCCTGCGTCGAACGATCAATCTGCTGTTGGGCTGCGTTCACCGCCTTAGTAATGTCTTCCTGTGTGAACTGCGGTGCCGGGGCACCCGTCGTGTTAGCCGCCGCTACCATGCCAAGTTCGCCGTATGCCTGTTGCAGCGTCTCGATGAGTGCGCGTACCTTCGCACTCTCTCGCTGAATCCGGTCTACCTGCGCTTGCAGGGAGGAGTGCGCGTCGCTCACCGGGCTGGCATATAACTCAACGTTGTCGAGATCGAACTGTATCTGTGTGCAGTCTACGAGCTGCTTAGCGGCATCCTTGCGCAACTGCTGATCGGCTGCTTGCAGGTGCTGCTGGTCACTCTCCTCGATGGGGAAATCGAATGTGCTGTCCTGCGCGAGATCATTTACCGCACTCGTCAACTGTCGGAGTGTATTCGCCACTTGCGCGTTGGCTTTCCTGACATTTTCCTGTTGCGTAACAAATACATTCGCCGTGGCAGTCCCCTGCTTCGCATAGGAAGTGGTGGTTGCTTGCGCCGCCTGCGTTTGCGCCACTTGCTGCTTCACCTGCTGTTGCAGCGCGATCACAGCTTGGTTGTAGTCGGCGGCCGTGCCGGAATGGAACACCACGGGCGTGATCGTGCCGCTCTTCTGTGGGAAGTATAGGGTGAGCAGCGGGCCGTTGAACTCGCCTGCAATTGTGCTCGCAATCCCCAAGCCTTGCGGGATGGTGAGCGTGACGTGATTGCCGGATCGCGTACCCGTGAAACTGGCGCTGGTCGCCTGCACACCGCTTTGACTCTTCAGATCAGGTTGCGCAACCTGCATCGTCCCGGAGAGCGTGCCCCCCGATTCCGTCCATGTGATGAATACCGCGCCGCTGTCATCGGCAGCGACGTAGCCCTGCAAGCCGCGAGCGGCGTTACTCACCGCAACGTCGGGCGTTGCAGTCGCAGTGGCAAGCGTCGGGATCAGTGTGCTTGCTGCCGTCGTGATCGGTCGTGCGGACGCTGCCGTGGCTGTGGCAGCGGCATTCCCCACCGCACTGGAAATCGCCCCGCCGCTTTGACAGGCCACCGTCAGCATGATGACAAAGAGCGTGATCGCCAGAAATGGTTGAGTCAGATAGTGCTTTCTGCGCATGAACCCCTTGCCCTGTGTGTCCCGTATGTTTCAACGTGCGCACATCCGATTCTGTTACGGCCTCAACGTACGAAAGCGGACGCGAAGACGGCGCGATAAATATAACGCAATCTCATCATATATTCAAGAGCGTAGCGCAAATATACTCCGCCACATGAAGATCGGTGGCGTGCCAGTCCTGACACTCAGAGAAGCGGAAGAGCGCATCGGGGTCAGCCATGTCACGCTGCAAAAGCAGGCACAGAAGGGCGCTTTACGCGCCGTGCTTGTTGGTATGCAATGGCTTGTGACGGTTGAAGAGATAGATCGCTACGCCCGTGAGCATAAGGGGAAACCCGGTCGCCCCCGGAAACAGTCGAATGAATCGTAGCGGCTACGCTTGATTCGGTGACTCAGCAAATACGGTGATTGCGCGCGAACGGGCAGCACGTTTCTTGCACCGTTGCGAGCAGTAGCGCTGCTGTGGTGAAGTTGGAGCGAAAGGTTTTTGACAGGCCGGGCATGTCCGCATGATCGGCTTATTCCCAGTGCGTCTATCGAGATAGGCCGCGAGCGCCGCGAAGTCATCGCGCGGCGCTCGCTGTGGTAGCCGCTCCCGTGCGCGTGACGCGGTGGCGCGAACCAGTGCAATCCGGTTATCGGAACGGGGGAGTGCCTTACCCGTTTGGATGTTCCGTATCTGCCGATCGGTGATCCCCGTCGCTTGAGCGAGCACAGAAGCGTCTATCTCCTCCAGAACGGGCCTCACGAGTTTCTGCCACGGATCATGTTGGGGGTCATGATACTCGTTTCGCACTTCATCCCATGCATGGTGCATCCCGGCCTCTACTTCTTCCAACTTGTTCGACTCCTTGCCAATGTAGATGAGGCGCGCCGCATGCACGGGACGGCGTTGCAGCACCCCCCGCGCCTGCTTCGCGTTGCGTTGCCCTTCGGGCGCGAGACTCTTCCATTCCGGGTGATAGCGGTATTCGATCAGCACATCGGCGTACGACTTCACGCGCACCCTGCTGGAAGCGCCGGTATCTTCCGTCGTGATGCGGTACGGCTTGCCGGAATACCTATCCGTCCATTTCATCTTCCTCCATTGCCGCGCATCGGCTGTGAAGGGCGCGATGAGATGGAAGCGCGCCGGGTCTGCGCCGTCCGGGTATCCGAAGGCGGCGACGTGCGCGGAAAGGATGAAGTTGAAAGGTTTGATCTGATCGTCGGAGGGCTTGCCCGCGTTCATTGATCTGAACGGGCGCATGAGTGCGGGACTGCTGGTCGTGATCTGCGTCAATGCCGGGCGGGACAACCATTCCGGCCATTGGTAGGCCAGTCCGTGCGCTTCGCGGACGATCCCTTCCCACATAGCGCGCATCCAATTGCGATCATCGCTATCGGGGTTCGTGGGATTGAGCAGGTGCCCCAAGCCATGCTCGGACCATTTGCGGAGGACGAGTTGCCGTTCGCTATCCCGATTGTAGAGCGCGTACCGTTTGGCGCTGATTCCATAGCACCAGAGTTGCCGCCGCTCGCCGCTCGCCGGATCAAAGTTCTCTTTCTCCACTTCGAGCACAGGGCCGGGCACCGCGTCGGCATCGTAGGGTTTGAGGGCATCAAAGCGCGCGACCATCGCATCTACGTCAGCCCAGGAGAGCGCGCGGATGGCGGGTGTGCCGTCCGGCAATCGTTCCGTCCCGCCCTCACACGGCACGAGTCCGCCGTGTTCCGTCGCGACCGGGGCCATCGAATCGGTATCGCACAGCGCGTACGTCCCGCCCATATCGGTGATGCACCGTTCGAGCATGGCGAGCATCAACCGGGCGGCAGCGGTGATGAGCGCCGCGAGCGGCGGGAAGCAATACGCTCCCGCCACTTCGGGCGCGCTCGTCTTGGTCGCGAACGATGTAGCGTCTACGCCGTAGATAGTGACGCATTCCTTCTCCCCGACGGGCAACTCCTTGCGGTCAATCTGGGCGAAGATGCCGTAACAGCCGCTGTTTGCGAGCACCTTGAGGAATTTGTTGAGCCGGTTTTCCGCCTCCAATCGCTTGCGCTCTTCGATCACCATGCGGAAGAAATCATCGGTTGCCGGGTCTATCGGGATCGCGCCCCGCAACATGACGGTGCGTAAACCCGGTTGCGTGCCGACGGGCGCGAGACGGAATGCGCGCCGGATACGGGGCGGCTTGCCGGTCAATAATGTGGACGCCACCAGATCGGGTCCCGCGTACCAGAGTGACAGCGCGTCCAGGCCGGGATGGAGCGGGTTGATGCCGATATTGTACTCGCCCAACTTGCCGCTATATCCCGCTCGCGCGGGCAGCACATCACCGTCCGGTTCAATCTCCGCGAAGAAGAGGAAATCCGGCCATGTTGCCGGGCGGGCGCAGTCAGGAAGTGTCACGTTCGCCAAGAATCGCTGTATCTCTTCCGTGGCGTCCACTACGTCTATGTGTTCGGCGGTGATGAATCGCCACAGCCCCATGAGGGCGTTCACCGTAGGGTACATACTGAGAAAGTCGCAGTAGACGACGGGCACCGGGGTATGGCGTATCCGGCATTCCGCCCGCCCGCCGTAGTACGCCGTCATCGCGTGGCCGAGCACGTCGGGGGGGAAGTCGGGTTGCCGCTCCATGATTGGCTGCACACCCATCGCCCGCAGATACGCTTTGGCAATCGAGGCGGGTGAGTAGGCTTTTGTCGGTTGCAGGTTGATCGGGTGTTTGTCGTACTCCGCGCGCACCTTCTCCAAGAGCTCCTGCGTCGCCAGCACATCGCGGCGGCAATAGCCGATGTAATCCGGCGTGATGACGCCGTGCGTTTCGGCACTTTCTTTGCCGTGCTCGACACCGAACGCTTCGCACGCCGATGCGAGCGAGTGCCCCTTGTCAGTCAGGGCGAAGATGAGCGTGCGCAAATCGAGGAAATGCCCCCGGAAGGTATACGACGCATCGGGCTTCCCATCCATCGCCCCTTCGGGAATCTGGTCTATCATGTCTACCTTCGCGGGGCGGGTAAATCCTTTGAGGGCGCGCTTGCTGTCAATATGCTTGATACAGACGCGCGGACGATAGGGATGTTCTCGCCATGCGCCGGTTGCTTCGTCCCGATATTCCCAGACGGTGAACGAAAAGCCCCCGTTGAAGCGATTGTGCGCATTCCCCAAACCAATCGCCAGACGGGAGAGATCGAACGGCAGGTTGAATCCGACGACAAGGGCCCGCTCTTTGTATGCCCACTTCCAGAACACCTTGTCCACAAACTCGCGGCGGCTGTAGAGGGAGATGATCGCGCTGTGCCCCGGTGCGACATTGCCCCAATGTGTCCTGGCGTACTCCTTGAGATGCGTCAAACCGTCCGGGTATCGTCCCGGCAGGTCATCCGCGTAAAAGAGTCCTTCTTCCACGCAGATGAGCCGCCCATCCTTCGCCCATGTGCAGAGCCGGTAGCAGCCGAAGTTGAGACGCTGCACGGCGTCGGCGGTCGTTTCCGTGTCAATAATCAGGATGTATCGCGGCCATTGCGGGGAAGACGTGCGTTTCTTCCCCTTCTTGGCAGGTTTGTCATCATCGCGCGCGTCTACGCTATTCTCTGTGTAGGCGCGTACTGCTATCGGCAGGTATGAATCCGCACGGGCGGGTGCGGTGGTGTCGGATCGCTTTGAGTCCATCATGCCACCCCCCACAACGGCGGAAGATTGGAGGCCAGCCACCATGCTTCCCCGTCGCGGTCGCAGAGTGTCCGATGCAACTGCATCAGCCAGTCCGCGATACCCTGCGCGTACCCCATCATCACGCGGGCGAAGTCGCGTACTGCGAGCGCGACGGCGACGACCATCAACAGCGGGTCGCGACTCATGTTCTTCCGCACCGCTTCCGGCCATGCCGCTTTCTGCGCGTCCAGCAGGCGATGCAGATTGCCGGGCGCGCCGATGGTGATGTCAGGGTCGTTCGCACGCCCCAGTGGGTGATGCGCTTCCATCGTGGAGTGCCCGGCGGCGGCGCTCGCACACTCGTAGCAGATAATCCCTTCCGCGTCCCGTTGCAGTGCCGCCCCATCCGCGAAACCGCAGGAACGGCAACGGGCATCGGGGCCGAGCATGCGTCCGCGTCGCGTACTTGCATTGCCGGTGTCGAATTCCTCTTCCATCGCAGTGATTCCTTTCTCATGCCGAATGGTCGTACAAGTCCTCGAAGCGCAGTTCGCCCGCGTCGCCGAGTCGGTCGAGCGCATCGAGATCGGTCACAAAGTCATAGTGCTGCCCGCCGACCTGAATGGACTTCCCTTTGAAGGCGGTGAGGGCGCGATCATCGCCGGTGCGGACGTACCAGCGCACCGCGTTCATGTAGCGGGCGATCCGGGTAGCGGTGCGGTTGTCGCGCACGTCGAGGGTGATGGAGCCGTTCGGGGTGAGGAAGCGCATCGGGCGGTACAGTTTGTCGCGCGACTTCGCGACGTACCGGCCACTGGTATCCTTGATGAGCGCACTGCCCGCATAGCGTTGGACGGCGTTGGGCGTCGTATGGGCGTCCTTCGCCGCCCGCGATAGTGACGTGCCCCGCCGCATCAGACTCAGCGCGTGGAGGGCGTCCTGCCGCGCTTCCCGCTCGGCGGGGGTGAGCCGTGCAGCGGCGGCGGGTGTGCGCACGGGCTTGGGAGAGCGTTGCTGCTGATACCACGACGCGAACCCCTTCTGGCGGGCGAGCGCGTTGCGGTATTGCCGCTCCGAGTGGAACGTCTGCCCTGCAAACTGGCCGGAGTGCGGGGTGTAGGGATTGCTGCGGGTGATCGGTGCGCGGGCCATCAGCGCACCTCATCTGGTATAATCTCCATCGTTGACATCTCAATCTGGTACAGTCTGCGGTGAGTTTGTCCCTCGCCGCAGACTCCTTTATTGCCGCTTCAAATCGCGCTCATGGTGGCCCGCGACACGATGCGTGCGGATAGGGCTGTGCGTGTCCACGCAGCCGCCAGCGCCAGGACGGATCGAGGAAGTAGGCGTAGCGATGCTTGCCCGCCACCGGCACTCGCGTAGCGGAAACACCCGTGGCACGCAGATGCCCGACATTGTTGCTGCCGAACCGGGTATAGATGCTGCGGGGGTGATGCACCTCACCGTCCGCAAGCCGGACATAGGTGTTCGGTTCCGTCTGCCCGAGGTACACCCAGCCGGTCGCCTGGTAGATAGTGCCGACATGCCCGGCGGCGGGGTCGGCGTACGACAGCAGCAGTTTCCAAGGCGTGGTTTGCCGCAGGGTACGCAGGATGATGCCCAAAACGCGACTCTCGCTGTTCGGCGGCAACGCATCACTGAGCCAGAGGCGGGCCAACTCGGACACCTCTTGCGGTCGTGCCGCTGCCAGCAAGAGGAAGCCCTGCCGGGGACCGCTGGTGAAGACCACCGCGCCGTGCAGGTCGTCACCGAGATAGACGCCGTAGCAGCGGCGGGGTGCGGCGGGCATGGAATGGAGGTAATGCCGCTCCGCAATGAGCGGGCGCACGACATTCGGTAGTACCGGACGCACGACGAGCGACTTGAGGAGGGAGCGCGGGGGTCGGGCTTGCACCGCCATCGCCGCAGTGGAATCTGCGGCATCCTGCTGATTGAACGACCCGCGCACGGTGGGGGCTGATGGACTGGGTATCATGGCGCGGATTCCTCGGTGTAGCCGAGTGCCAACGCCACGTCATAGATGTACCCGCTGGTCGGGCCGAGCCGTTCGGCGAGCGCCGCAGCGCGCTCCTCGCCCGTTGCCAAACGGCACGCTTCAGCGGCATCTTCGGCGCTCTCCCAGCCGTCCAAATCGTACTGGTCGTCTAATGCCACCGCGAGCCGCTGCAAGTATTGGACGATCCGCCGCTGCTGCGTACGCTCCGCAGGGATGAAGAGTTTCCCCAATGTATCGGCGATCTGCTCGGTCACACCCACTTCAGGCAGCGTGCCGGGCGTGCGTTCGGGATTGCTGGCAGTGAAGGTATAGCCCCCGCGCCCGACGCGCTGTTCGACGGGCGCAATCGTTGCGGCCTCTTCCAGCCGTTGCCGGATAGTCGCGATCGTCGTGGGCGAAAGCGCGACTTGCCGAGCGATCTCCATATTGGAGACATCGGGCTGTTCAGTCAGCAGGCGTTCGGCGCGCGTCCGCTTATCCGAGAGAGTGAGGGGCAACCCGTGGGCGAGGTTAGCCGCGAAAGCGAGTCGCGCAAGGTCGCCATCCTGCGGGAAGGGCGCAACCGTCGCATGCACTGCTTCCATGCCGAGGTTTTGCGCGGCAGCCACGCGATGGAAGCCGTCAAGGAGTACATACTGCCCGTCGCGCCGCACGACAATGAGCGGCGGCCAGTCATCCGGTGTCTCCTGCAATCTCCGCACATGGTCCGCGTCGAGACCGATGAGACGCGGTTGCAGAGACCCATCTACCTGAATATCCGCAAGGGGAATCGCCGTCTGCGTACTCATGCAACACCTGCCCCTTCCAGCGTCCGTGCCCGCTGTTCTGTGAGGGCGTCGCGACGTTCCCCGTGCAGGGCGCGCTGTGACGCCAGCCCTTCCACATCGGCACGGCGGAAGAGGTGGATGCCGCCTTCCGTCCGCGCCGTCACCAGCAGATCACCGCGTCGGATCATTAGCCGTACTGTCTGCGTCGTCACTCCTAAGATGCGCGACGCATCAGCAACACTCAGGAACATCTCCATTCTGCGAACTCCCTTCTGCGAACTCCCTTCTAACGACTGTTCAGGCGATGAACCCTCACCGCCTTACACAGCCATCATCCGCCCGCGAGAACGCAATGTGAACCCCATAGTTGCACTATCTCGCGTAGGGATATATCATGGGTACATGCGCGATACCCTAGTGGGCGAACGAGTCGAAGACGTGATCGAGACAGCGCGGGCGCAAGGGTTCACCGTCAGCGAGACACAACTCGTGCGGTGGCATCGCGCGGGCTTGCTCCCACCCATCGGTAAAGAGATTCCTCGTCTCTTCCCCGGACGCGATGGGCGTGGGAGCGAGACGATCTATCCACTCGGAACCGGCGAACAAGCCGTCGCGCTCTGCCGGGCATTGGCAGAAAAGCGCAGCCTGCCACGAGCGGGCTGGCAGTTGTGGTGGCACGGATACGAAGTCGCGCCCGCGTTCGCACGCGATCCGGTGGAACGAGCACTCACTGAGATTGAGAGGTTCGTGGAATTCGCCCATAGGTACGACGGGCTCTCCGACGAACTGATTGACAGTCTGACGAAGCGCTCGACTACGCCGCTCATTGGCACGATACGCCAGAGGATCAGACGAACAGGCTTTCGTCGCGTGCTGCGCATCATTCTCTCTGTCTATGATGGCACCTTCACGGGGTGGCAGGGGGACGACGAAGACCTCATTGAGCGCGGCTTGCGCATTGATGAGGCATACGAATCGAAGATCAGCGGTCTGAAAGAACTCTTGCAGGGGAGCGTCACCGAGACCGTTCAGGAGATGGCATGTCTGCTCAATGTCCGACAGTTGCGGCGTGTGCTCGAAACTACAACGGACGAAGGCTTGGTAACTGCTCGCGAGGAATTGCGCGTCACTCTCGCGGTGATAGATAACGTTCTATACGTCATCGAACGCTTCGTCGGAAAGAACAAGTTTATGCACGCGTTCCTTCCCAGCAGTGAGAACGTGGGAGAGGACGTACAGCCTGGCTTCGTCCTGCACTGGCTCGGACTTCGGCAAATGCGGGGCTTCGCTACGGGGTATCAGCAAGTGATGGGCGCACTCTCGCAGTTGGGGTCGTTGCGTCTGACACTTGAGACAATCTCTACGGATCACGACGCGGCTATGAAAAAGGCCATGCGACGGCGGCAACCGTCGCATGGCAAGACACAAGGAAAAGAGGCTTCCCCATGCGAGACGAGTCTACACCCCTCGCCGCCACCATAACAGCCCGGAACGGCGTCGTGGTACTTAGCGGCTACGGTATCCGCGTCGCAGTCGAGCGCGGCCATCTGGTAGCCGAAGATGGCATCGGGAGGGAGCGGCGAAGCGGTCGCTTCTCGCGCGTTGTGCGCGATGTCAAACGCCTTGTCGTCATCGGGCATACCGGCACTATCTCCTTTGACGCCTTGCGTTGGCTGCATGACATTGGCGCGGCGTTCGTGCAGATTGACGCCGATGGTAACGTTATCGTTGCGTCCGGCACCATCGGTCTTGACGACGCCCGACTGCGACGCGCACAAGCAATGGCGGCGTTCAATGGAACAGGCGTCGCTCTTGCCCGTGGCCTTATCTGGGAGAAACTGACTGGGCAAGCAGCGGTGTTGGCAAGCCTGCCCGATACGGAAGATGCGCGATTCGTGATTCAGCGAGCAAGCGATGCGCTTTCGTGGGCCGACACCCCGGATACCCTGCGTGTCGTGGAAGCGGACGCGGCACGGGCATACTGGCGAGCGTGGGAACCGACGCCGCTACGCTTTGCCCGCCAAGATCGCGAGCGCCTGCCCGATCATTGGCATACTTTCGGGCCACGCAGTTCGCTCGTATCCAACGGCCCGCGTAACGCGACGAATCCCGCAAACGCCATGCTCAACTATCTCTATGCCATCGTGGAAGCCGAAGCGCGCATCGCCGCCCTCGCAGTCGGCTTGGACCCCGGCATCGGGGTGATGCACGCCGATCAGCGCGGACGGGACTCGCTCGCCTGCGACCTGATGGAAGCAGTACGCCCCCAAGTGGATGCGTTCGTGCTCGACATGCTCACTACCCGCACCTTGCGCGCCCGCGACTTTTTCGAGAACCGGCAAGGTGTCTGCCGCATCCTGCCTCCACTCACGAAGGTGCTTGCGGAAACCGCGCCACTATGGACAGCGGCGATTGCACCGATTGCCGAACGGGTTGCGTATGCACTGTTTACAGGCGATGCGACCGCGAAGCCTTTGCACAGCCGTGTCACGGTGCGCGGGAAGAGCACGGGACGGTCGCACGAACGCGCGCCCTTGCCCACCTTGTTGACACAGGCGAACCGCAGTGCCGGGCGGGATGGGGTGCGACGCGACCCGAAGCGGACGGTGGTAGCGGATGGCCCCGCACTCCCGGCAACGTGCTGGATGTGTGGCATACCGCTCGCGGACAGGAATCGCCGGTACTGCGACGCCTGCCTACCGGAACACGACGCCGAGAAACTAGCGTCTTTGATAACGAGCGGCCCTGATGCGCTGGCACGGATGCGCGCGGCGGGGCAAGACCCGACAAAGACGAACGAGGCCTTACGACAGCAGAGTGAGCAGATGAGCGAGCGGAGGCGGGCGGCCAAGGAATGGGAACGGGAACACCCAGAGAAGTGCGCTCCCGGTGTGTTTGTGCGCGAGGTACTGCCAAGAATTCAGAGCGTCCCGCTAAGTATGCTGATGGAGGCGACCGGGCTGTCGAAGCGGCAGTGTTCGCGGATACGGCAAGGACAGAGCACACCCCATGCGCGGCATTGGCACTTGCTACTTGACGCCAATGAAGAAAAGGTATGATCGTATCGTACACACTCGGTACAGGTTTATTTTTCGCTGATCGTGGGGTGAGTGGGTGAACATTAGTCGAATTGAGATCGAAGGACTCCGTGGTTTTGCAGACACCGGTGCTCTTGAGCTGGCGATGCCGAATGGGAAAAGTGGCAGCGGCCTCACAATGATAGTTGGACCGAACAATGCGGGAAAGTCCACCATTGTAGAAGGTTTTACGGCAATCTCTAGGACGGCACCGCCGAGCTTCACCGAAGGAAAACGCAACAAGCTGGCAAGTGACCGTGTAAGCATTCGTGTATACAACAGTGAAGGCGAAAATAATGAGCTCAGAACGCTCACCGGTGGCGGCAGTGAGACTTCGTTCGCCAACGCTTCTATGAAGATGCCAAGCATCTTTGTGCTTCCATCGAGACGCACCTTCAATCCATATTTCGGCAAGGCAACAGCAACGCGAGGTGAGTATCTGACGAATTTTCCGTATCAAGAGAGGCGCTCACCAGCGAATGATTATTTCCACACACGACTGTTCAATATCCAGAAAGACGAACGTAACAGGAAGACATTCGATGACGTTCTGCGCAGGGTACTCGACCCGACTCCGGAGTGGAACATTGACCAATCTGACTCGGGACAATATTACGTGAAGCTGCGCTATCGCGATTCGTATCATAGTAGCGAAGGATTGGGCGAGGGACTTATAAGCGTCCTGTTTATCGTAGATGCCCTGTATGACTCTACCGAGAATGATGTGATCGTGATTGATGAGCCAGAATTATCCCTGCATCCTTCCCTACAGAAAAAGCTCGTTGCTCTCTTGGCGGAATATGCTGCCACGCGCCAGGTTGTATATGCGACTCACTCACCATATTTCGTAAGTTGGGATGCTTTGCTTAATGGGGGCAAGGTAGTACGGGTAACGAAACAAGATGATAGCATCAGGCTTTTTTCACCGTCCTCAACGACTATGGATGGCATTCGCGGGCTTCTGCGTGACCAGAATAACCCGCATATACTCGGTCTTGACGCGCGCGAAGTATTTTTCCTCGAAGATGGCATCATTCTCGTGGAGGGGCAAGAAGATGTCGTTTTCTATCGCAGGATCGCCGAACAGTTGAATCGCGTCATCGGCGGAAGTTTCTACGGATGGGGAGTCGGCGGTGCGGACAAGATGCCGATCATTGCTCGATTGCTTTCAGAACTCGGCTTCGAGCGAGTGGTAGGTATCCTCGACAAGAACAAGGAAGATCGTAAGGAGAACTTGCAGCGCGGGTATCCCAGTTTCCACTTCTTTGTAATTCCCGCCGATGACGTTCGCACAAAGCCACTGAGGAAGGAGACATCACCCATTGATGGCCTGCTTGACGAGGATGGACGTATACGCGACGACTTTCGCCAAGCGATAACGGAAATATTCGACAGCATTGATGCGGCCTTGGTTGAAATCGAAGGCCACCAGCGACCGAGAACACCTGCATAAGTGCGGGCTCCTGACATGCTGATAGCACAACGTTATGGATGGATACGGGGCGGTGGCCGACGAAAGAAACGTGAGAAGTGGATGCTGACACATACCTACACGCGTGAGATATTGTTTCAATATCGGTCAGCCGATACTGCCATCAAACACATCCTTCATGGTGGCACGATCAGGCTCGGCTCTCTCGTCGGCACGAATGATCCCCGTGAGACCGATCCTTGGTTCTTTGGTATGTCGGGTGATGATCCACTACTTATCAGCGATCCGGAAGCGTTCAGCAGGAAGTTTCTCGAATGGCAGAGAGACGTAGATCGTGTCTTGAAGTGGGGGTGTCGCGTCGGTTGCTTCTCACAGGATGAACCGGACCAAACGCCGGGGCTCGGCGATCTTGACGTGCGTGTTCATACGCTCCGACAAGGGTACGACCATGACCGGATGTGGGCGCAATATGCCGACTATCATACAGGTATATGCGTCTTCTTCGATAAAGCGCGGCTCATACGGACGATGGAAGAATACGCTCATTGCGAAGAGGCACAGATGATTCATGGGCCGGTCGAGTACTTTCACCGATACGATACTTATGACCGACCCAGCGCGATTCCTATCGCTGATATTGAAGCGCATGGCATCACAGCAGTTGCGAAGAAGCATCGCGAGAGATTTGCTCGGCGCTTGTATCTGACGAAGGACAGCGACTGGCTTCAGGAACACGAATATCGGTTCGTATGGTTGGACGGCTCCGATGATGCCAACAATGATCCGATAAATGTGCCGATTGGCGATTGCATCCGCGCAGTATGCTTGGGAGCCCATTTCCCAGAGAACCGCATAGACGAGATACGCGACCTGCACGAGCATATGCGCATCAATGTTCATCAAATCAGGTATGCATATGGTCATCTAAGTGTCCTGCCGCGATTGCACAATCCTGATTTCGACGCCTCTGGGCATTGAAGCATCGCATTGATGGCCGCAAGAGTCGTAGGCACCTAAGTAGGCAGCCAATCGAACTTAGACGATTGCAAGCCTGACGTATGCAAGTTGTCGGCACCGCTCCGGTCGTCCAGCCACGCCATCGCGCGGGTGGCCTGCTCGTCCACGTCCGCGTATGTCCGG